>Ga0209702_10008358_pt1 | contig 12098 bp, 10 predicted proteins | sample FRY01_FD_187210 | JGI IMG/M metagenome (GOLD analysis project Ga0209702, IMG submission 187210) | Freshwater microbial communities from Lake Fryxell liftoff mats and glacier meltwater in Antarctica - FRY-01 (SPAdes) (version 2) | ecosystem: Environmental > Aquatic > Freshwater > Ice > Glacier... | reverse complement strand
TGCCAATCTGGTGGTCCGTGGACAACTTCAGATTGCTAATGAGAGTCCGGATATTGTTCACGGGTTGGCGTTGCGCGCGGTGTTGATTGCCGCCAGCGCACAGCAGCAACGCGCGATCGAGGGCTTTTTTGCCGATCCCCGCAAGATCCAACCTTCTTCTGCTGGCACATTGAATCCTGGTGAGCGAATTGGGCTCACCTTGGAACTGTCCGTGCCTTTGAACGAAATGCAGACATTTAGGCTGGGCAACCAGACCTTGCTGGTTCCCATCCTGCTCGCAGTTTTATCCTATGAAAACCCCGCGCTAGAACAAGACGCACAATTGGTGTGCATGATCGGGCGCGAAGCCAGTCCACCGACGGCAAAAATGGGACCGCTGCGACTGGATTTGGGTCCGCGCACTTACGGTCAGCTTGGTCAGCGGCCTTTGCCTGCCTGAAAACCTGTATCCATCTCGTCAACGCGCGCGCCTAAGGGTCTGACATGAACATCTTGATTCCAGTGTTAGGCGACCAGTTAAGCCACAACCTATCCGCCCTTTCGCGACAGAATAAGGCCGATTGCATATTGCTCATGGTCGAAGTGGATGAGGAGACGGTCTATGTCCCGCACCATAAGGCAAAGATCGCCTATATCCTGTCCGCCATGCGCCACCACGCCGAAGACTTGCGTGCTGCGGGATGGACTGTTGACTACATTCAACTGACCGACCCTGCAAACAGCGGCAGCTTCACCGGCGAGTTGGCACGCGCACTTGAACGCCACAGCATCACGCAAGTTCGCGTCACCGAAGCCTCCGAGTGGCGGGTCAAGGCGATGCTGGATAGCTGGGTTGACCGTTTTGACGTGCCCATCACGATACTGCCCGACGACCGGTTTTTGTGCAGCCATGGCGAGTTTGAAAGCTGGGTCGAAGGGCGCAAGCAATTGCGCATGGAATATTTTTACCGCGACATGCGGCGCAAATCCGGGCTCCTAATGGCGGGCACTGACCCCGAAGGCGGACAATGGAATTACGATTCCGAGAACCGCAAACCGGCGCAACGCGACCTACATATGCCGCGTCCGATCTCTTTCACTCCCGACAGCATGACGCGGGATGTCATCGCGATGGTCGAGGCCCGCTTTGCTGGCAACATGGGGCGAACCGACAATTTCAGCTTTGCCGTCACCAGAGCCGATGCGCTTCGGCAGCAACAATATTTTCTCGATCATGCGCTGCCGTCATTCGGCGATTATCAGGACGCGATGCTCACTGACGAGCCGTTTTTGTGGCACTCGATTTTGTCGCCTTATATCAATTCGGGATTGCTTGACCCGCTGGAACTGTGCCGCGCAGTCGAGGCCCAATATCACGCGGGCAAGGTGCCCATTAACGCAGCCGAAGGTTTCATTCGCCAGGTCATCGGATGGCGCGAATATGTGCGTGGCATCTATTGGCACGCCGGGCCCGATTATGTCCGCAACAACGCGCTTGATGCGCATCGCCCGCTGCCCGAATTTTACTGGACGGGTGAAACCAAGATGCATTGCATGTCGCAGGCCATCGAGCAGACACGCGATCATGCTTACGCCCATCATATCCAGCGGCTGATGGTCACCGGCAACTTTGCTTTGCTTGCGGGAATTGACCCTATCCAAGTCCATGAATGGTATCTTGCAGTCTACGCCGATGCATATGAATGGGTGGAATTACCCAATAGTCTAGGGATGAGCCAGTTCGCCGATGGCGGCTTACTTGCGTCCAAACCCTATGCAGCCAGCGGTGCCTATATTAACCGGATGTCTGATTATTGTGGGCGGTGCCGCTATGATGTGAAGCAGCGTATGGGGCCGGATGCCTGCCCATTCAATGCACTATACTGGGATTTCATTGCCCGCAATGAAGACAGGCTGCGCAAAAACCCGCGCATGGCGATGCCTTACAAAAACTGGGAGCGGATGCAGCCCGATGATAAAGTTGCGCTGCGCGCACAAGCAAAGCAATTTCTCGAAACACTTGGCTAGTTTTGAAAAGCCGCTATCTTGCACCGCACAAGAATCAAAAAGCGGGCAAGGACAAGTATCATGGAACTGGTAGTGAGCACCGAGTGGTTGGCGAAGGAAATCGGTGCATCCGACCTACGTGTCGTAGACGCAACCTGGTTTATGCCGGATGCTGGCCGCAACGCGCAGGCTGAATATGAAGGCGGACATATTCCAACGGCAGTCTTCATGGACTTGGAAGAACTGGCTGACGCCAATAGCAGCCTGCCCAACACCTTGCCGCCGCCTGAAAAATTTGCCAGCCGCATGCAATCGCTCGGTCTGGGTGATGGAAGCCGTATCGTGGTGTACGACGACAGCCCGTTCAAATCCGCCACCCGTGCATGGTGGATGCTCACCTTATTTGGCGCACATGATGTAGCCATACTCGATGGTGGCATCGCCAAGTGGAAGGCGGAAGGTCGTCCGCTGGAAACTGGCAAGCCAGCGCTGCGTCACCGCCATTTCACCGTATGGAAAGACGACAAGGCAGTGAGGACCAAGGCCGATCTGCTGGCCAATTTGCACAGCAAGGAAGCAAACGTCGTGGATGCGCGCGGCGCTGGACGCTTCACTGGCGAGGAGGCCGAACCCCGGCCCGAAATGGCAGCCGGTCATATTCCCGGCAGCCGCAATGTGCCGTTTGGCACCCTGTTCAATGCCGATGGCACATGGAAGCGCGGTGACGATTTGGCACAGGCGTTTACGGACGCTGGTGTTGACCTCGACAAGCCCATGATCACCACTTGTGGTTCAGGCATGACCGCTGCGGTTGTGTTGTTCGGCGCGCGGATGACCGGCAAATCGGACGTGACCTTATATGATGGCAGCTGGTCGGAATGGGGTCTGGATAAGGACACCCCAAAGGCACAGGGTGCTGCTTGAATTCTGACAAGCCCCGCAACTCAGCCACGACATCAGTTACCGCAGGTAGAAGAAGTGCACTGACCGGCCCGGTGGTTAACGCCCCTGTGTGGCGGGCAAGCACGCATCTTTATGAGAATGTTGCCGCGTTAGAGGCGGGCAAGTCCAGCAATGAAGATGGCCGCTTTTTCTATGGCCGTCGTGGTTCGCCAACGCAGTGGTCGCTTGCCGAAGCGCTGACCGAAATGGAACCCGGCGCGCATGGCACCATGCTATATCCATCCGGCGTGGCGGCGATCGCCTGTGCCTTACTGTCAGTGCTAAAGGCCGGCGACATATTGCTGATGACTGACAATGCCTATGATCCGAGCCGGTCCTTCGCCGATGGTTTCCTCAAGCGTTTCGGCGTAGAGACACGCTATTTCGATCCGCGCGCGCTGGATTTTGGGTTACTCGCCGAGGATAATGTGAAAGCAATTTTACTTGAATCACCGGGTAGCCTGACGTTTGAAATGCAGGACATTCCGGCCATTTGCGCCGAAGCCAAAAAGCATGATGTCGTTACCTTGGTCGATAACACATGGGCTACGCCCTATTTCCATACCGTCTTGGACAAAGGCGTGGACATGGCCATCTTGTCCGCAACAAAATATATTGTTGGTCATAGCGACGTGATGATGGGCAGCGTGACTACCCACAAGAAATATTGGACACGGCTACGGCAAGCCGCGCAACAGCTTGGCCAAACAGTTTCGCCGGACGATGCCTATCTTGCAAGCCGCGGACTTCGTACATTGTCGGTGCGGATGAAGGCACATGAGGCATCAGCTTTGAAGATTGCGCAATGGCTCCAGACACATGATGACGTGGCGCAGGTTTTTCACCCCGCCTTACCCGACAGCCCGGGGCACGACATATGGAAGCGCGACTTTACCGGCTCGGCTGGCTTGTTCTCGTTCCTGCACACAGGCGATGCCGACACGGCCGCAGCTTTTGTCGATTCACTCGAACTGTTCGGTATAGGGTATAGCTGGGGCGGGTTCGAGAGCCTTGCCTTGCCCGTTCAGCCGGAGAAATACCGGACCGCTACCGCGTGGGAAAAAGACGGGACGCTGATCCGGTTACAGGTTGGACTGGAAGACACCGGCGATTTGTTGGCCGACTTGGCACAAGCCTTCGCCATCTCCCGCCGCCAAGCATAAAGCTTACCGCGTCGGCGTCGGTACGTCCCCGTTATAATCGTAAAATCCGCGTTTCACCTTTCGGCCATACCAGCCGGCTTCTACATATTTCTGCAATAGCGGCGCGGGCCGGAATTTGGGATCACCTGTCGACGCAAACAGGACATTTGTGATTTCCAGGCAGGTATCAAGGCCGATGAAGTCCGCTAACGTCAACGGCCCCATGGGGTGGTTAAGCCCAAGCTGGCACGCCATGTCGATATCGCGGATGCTGGCAACGCCCTCACCTAACGCAAAGCATGCCTCGTTAATCATCGGCATGAGCACACGATTCACGATGAAGCCGGGGGCATCATTGGCAAATACCAACTGCTTGCCCAAAGCCTCACCATAATGACGGACAATATCGACCGTCGCATCGGTCGTCGCAAGACCGCGGATCACTTCAATCAGGCCCATCACGGGAACAGGGTTGAAGAAATGAACGCCGATAAAGCGGCTGGCATCGGGCGATGATTGGGCGAGGCGCGTAATCGGAATGGATGAGGTGTTTGACGCCAGAACCGCTTGATGGCCAAGGACCGCGCCAACTGCCGCAAATATCTTGCGTTTGATTTCTTCGCGCTCGGTCGCTGCTTCGATGACCAGTCCGGCGTCTGCCATCGGCTCATACGTGCCGACAGGTTCGATGCGCAATAATATTGTATCCGCTTCGCCCTGCCCGATTTTGTCCTTCGCAACCAGTCGGGTTAACGCCTTTGCGATCGACGCCTTGCCCGCTTCGGCTTTGGCCAAATCTAGATCGGACAGATATACATGATAGCCAGCAGCGGCACTCACCTGCGCTATGCCAGCGCCCATTTGCCCTGCTCCGATGACACCGACTGTGCGCATATCCAGCTCCAAATTTCTGACGTGCGATGGCACTAGCGAAGGCACATCAAAAGCGCTAGCTTTTGCGGCATGCAATTGACCCTCATCGGAATAACCCTATTCGCAACAACATAGCCGCGCGTACCGGGACAGGCTGTAACTGCTGGCAACGTCCAAATGTTCAAAGACTGAACGATCGGCTGCGCCCCTGTTCGGTTTGATAATTAAAGCTTCCGCCGCTTCAGCAGGATTTCTGCGATAGCATAAGTGCGCGGGTTATCGACATCCACCGCATAGGCCCCGTCCGCGGCCATATACGGAACCACCCGGGTTTTCAGCGCGCCCGATATGGCACGAAAAGCGGTGGCAATGTCCCACCAGCCCAATCGGAAACGCACGAGGTTGATAAGCCCGAAGGCCTTCGCAATCCGCCCCTTGGTCTTGATGAACTGTCCACCCTGACGGAAGGCTTCGGCAGCCTTCAGCGCGCGCACATCACGCAACCAAAACAGGTTGCAGTTGGATACAGCGACATCCGAAAATTCGTAAAAACGGCGCTGGCCTTCGGGATGCGCGGCTTGGATGGCTTCGCGCGTTGACAACACAATAACCGCGTCCCCGTCACCAGTCATCGCGTCGGTATGCACATCGCGCATCAGTTCAGGCGTCACGAGCACATTGTCTGCAGTGGTTATGATAAGCGGCCAACAATTGTCCCCTGCTTGCGCAGCGGCGTGCTCCACGCTTTCCACAATCCCCGATTGCGCGTTGCATATCATTAATCGCCCTGCAGCCTCCTGCTCGGCAACCCCGGGCAAGTCCGCAACGGCGGCGCGGTCATGCACTGAAATCAATACCCGGTTTTCGGGAAAGGCTGGAATCGCAGCTTCCAGCACCCATTGCACAAGTGCCTTGCCGCAAATCGGAACGCGGCATTTATGGCTGACCCCTGCTTCTGCCGCCATCGGGTCAAGTTTACCATCGCGTTTGCCGGCGAGAATGAGGATGTCAGGGGAGGTCATCATTCGAAACATATACGGCCGCATCCCGAACGCAGCAAGCCGGGGCTGGCATTTCAACCAGAATCCGCTTAAGCGGCGCGCTAAAGCGCTCACTTCAGGCAGGAAATTTAGCTCTATGTCCAGTCCCTCTCGTATCGCCCCGCTTAAGGTGGGTCTTGCTGGTCTTGGGACCGTAGGAACTGGGGTCATCCGCCTTCTTGAAGAAAACAGTGCCCTCATCGCACGGCGTGCCGGCCGGAAGATCGAGATTGTCGCGATTACGGCGCGCGATCGCACAAAAGATCGCGGCGTCGACCTGACACCCTATCGCTGGGTCGACGACATGGGCGAACTCGCCAAGGCCGACGATATCGATGTCGTCGTCGAACTGGTCGGCGGGTCAGACGGTCCAGCTCTAACGCTCGCGCGCGAAACGCTCTCAAATGGCCGTGCGCTAGTTACCGCAAACAAGGCGATGATCGCGCATCATGGCGCGGAGTTGGCGACACTGGCTGAGGCGCATCAGGCGGCGCTCAAATTTGAAGCTGCTGTCGCCGGCGGCATTCCCGTCATTCAGGGACTTCGCGACGGTGCTGCGGCGAACCGGATTGACCGCGTTTATGGCATATTGAACGGCACCTGCAATTTCATCCTGTCGACGATGGAACGCGACGGACTCGATTTTGCGCAAGTGTTGGCGGATGCGCAAGCGAGAGGCTTTGCTGAGGCCGATCCGTCCTTTGACATTGACGGTATCGATGCCGCGCACAAATTATCCATTCTGGCGTCATTGAGCTTTGGCTCGCTGATTGATTTTGGCGGCGTCGAAACACGCGGCGTGCGTAAAATCCTTGCGGCGGATATCGCGCAAGCCAAGGCGCTGGGATATCGGATCCGCTTGATTGGCCTTGCCGAAATTGATGGCGATAATGGTTCTGCCAATATCTTCCAACGTGTCCAGCCATGTCTTGTACCGCTGATTCATCCGTTGGCACACGTAACAGGTGCAACGAACGCCGTCGTGGCCGAGGGCAACTTCTCCGGCCGCTTGCTGTTCCAAGGTGCAGGTGCAGGGGACAAGCCAACAGCATCCGCCGTGGTCGCTGACTTGGTAGACATTGCGCGCAAGGAAACCGGACCTGCATTTTCGATGCCATCGGCTGAGCTTGAAAAACTGCCGCGCGCAGCTTCTGCCCACCGAATCGGCAAAACCTATTTGCGCATGGTGGTTGCCGACCGCGTGGGCGTACTCGCGGAAATCACGGCCGCCATGCGTGATGCGGGGCTGTCAATCGAAAGCCTGATTCAAACCGAGGCTGGCGACGATGGTTCGGCCGTAATCGCGATGGTGACCCACGCCGGGCCAGAGCAGGCAATCAACGATACGATTGCGACGCTTTCAGGGTCCGACAGCCTGCTTGGCGAACCTATGGTCATGCACATTTTGGACGCCTGAGTTTATTGAGGCTCTTTGCCGTCGAACCGGGGGTCCAAGGCAGGCGATTGTAAAATAGCGACGAGTAATCTCGACAACGGGCCTCACTTTCCCTATCGGAACCAAATTCCCATCAGCCACCCCGATAGGGTGCTTGCCTAAAGCCACCTGACCCCAGAACGCTAGGAAAATACCATGACTGCAGCAAGCCAAATCCTCGACCGCGTCCTTGTTCTCGAGATGGTGCGCGTTACCGAAGCCGCCGCTATTGCCGCTGCCAAACTTATTGGTCGTGGTGATGAAAAGGCCGCCGATGCCGCCGCTGTAGAGGCGATGCGCGCCGCACTGAACGAACTCTATATGGATGGCACCGTGGTCATCGGCGAAGGCGAACGCGACGAAGCACCCATGCTCTTCATTGGCGAAAAAGTTGGCTCCGCCATCGGAACAGGCCCGCGCATCGACATTGCACTTGATCCATTGGAAGGCACCACCATCACCGCCAAGGCGGGACCCAATGCGCTGGCCGTTTTGGCCGTTGCGGAAGAAGGCAACCTTTTGAACGCTCCCGACGTTTACATGGACAAAATTGCAGTGGGTCCTGGCTATTCCCCAAATATCGTCAATCTCGACAAAAGCGTCTCGGAAAACGTCGCGGCGGTTGCCGCTGAAAAAGGCGTCTCGCCAGATAAACTTATCGTTTGCGTTCTTGACCGTCCGCGGCATGAAAAACTCATCGCCGAATTGCGCGCGATCGGCTGCGGCGTCATGCTTATCCCTGATGGTGACGTTGCAGGCGTCATCGCGACGACCAACCCGGACACCACGGTCGATATCTACATGGGCAGCGGCGGCGCACCGGAGGGCGTTCTGGCAGCGGCGGCACTGCGCTGCGTTGGCGGACAGTTCAAAGGGCGCCTGTTGTTCCGCAATGACGATGAACGGCTGCGCGCGCGCAAATGGGGTATTGAAGATCTCGACAAGATTTACGATCTCGAAGAGCTTGCAAAGGGCGACTGCATCTTTGCCGCAACAGGCGTTACGCATGGTTCCTTGCTGGAGGGTGTCAAGACACTCCGCGACGGCCGCGTTACTACCGAAAGCGTTGTTATGCGCGCTTCGTCCGGCACGGTACGCTGGGTAAAGAGCGAGCATCGCCCGGGTGGTCAAATCGGCTGAACGTCTCGACCAACTGGTCGCCCAAATCCGCAAATGCACGCTGTGTGCGGATCTGCCGCTTGGTCCAAAGCCAATCGTTCAAGCGTCGGTCGACGCGAAAATCCTGATTGTCGGACAAGCGCCGGGGCGTATCACTCATGCCAAGGGCCGGCCGTTCGATGACGCCAGCGGCAAACGGTTGCGTACATGGCTCGGCATCGCCGAGGACGTTTTTTACGATCCTGCAAAAATTGCCATTGTCCCAATGGGGTTCTGCTTCCCCGGCGTTGGCACTGGCGGCGACGCCGCGCCGCGTCCTGAATGTGCCCGCCACTGGCGGCGGCCATTGCTCGACGCGATGCCGCGTGTGGAGTTGTCCATCTTGCTCGGCAGACATGCGCTGGATTGGCACATCGGTAACCGCGACGGCGCAAACCTGACCGACACCGTCCGCAATTGGCAGCAATATTGGCCGCAGAACATGCCGCTGCCGCATCCATCCCCCCGCAACAATCGCTGGTTAAAGCGCAACCCATGGTTCGAAGCGGAGATCATACCCGTGCTGCAAAAGCGGGTCGGACAATTGCTCGGCGGTCAGTAAACACCCATGGAAAGACCAGTAGCTAGATTTTCGCCAAGCTCGGCAGCGGCATTCAGATGCGCATCGTCCATAACTTTGGGTGCACAAATTGCTTCGGGCATCTGCGCATGCGTGCACACAATCATGCTTTCGGCGATTTTGCGCAATCGCCAGCCATTAGCTATCCGTTCAGCCTGCGCAACGGCGTTGCGCCCGTCGGATCCGGCACAAACAATGACGGCATAGGGCCGCGCATTCAACCGGTCCAGACATGGGTAATAGCAACGGTCGAAGAAACTTTTCATCGTCCCGCTGATGGCGGCAAGATTTTCGGGAAATATGAATATGAAAGCATCGGCAGCCAACACATCGGTCGGGTGAACGCGCGCCGCATGCATGATGCGCACATCAACCTCTTTGGCACGGCGCGCACCGGCTTGACTGGCGCGTGCCAGTGCCTCTGACCCGCCCGTCATGCTATCCCAGATTATCAGCAACCGTTGCATCGGTCCTTGCTAGCACCGCGCGTGCACCATAGGGAAGCATCATGAAGCCTGTTCTTAACATCACTTATTCAGTCCTTGAACAAGCATGGCATTGGCGCGGCAGCGGCACCGACAGCAGGGACCCGGATTTCGAACCCGACGATCTGGTCACCCAGTTACTGATGGCGCGCGGCGTGGAACGCAGCGATCTGGAACGGCATCGTAACCCGACCATCCGCACATTCATGCCTGACCCGTCGATATTTCAGGACATGGAACATGCCGCTCTGCGAATCGCGAATGCCGTCGAGACGCGTGAACAGATTACCGTATATGGCGATTATGACGTAGACGGCGCCACCAGTGCCGCATTGTTAATCCGTCTGCTGCGTGACCTCGGCGTCGATGCTGGCTATTACATCCCTGACCGTTTGATGGAGGGATATGGCCCATCGGGCGAAGCCCTCGTCCGCATCGGAGACGGAGGCAGCCGTTTAATCATAACGGTCGACTGCGGCGCGATGGCCTATGACGCCCTCAGGCAGGCCAAGAACGCAGGACTTGAGGTCATTGTCGTCGACCATCACAAATGCGCCTCCGAACTGCCTGAAGCCTTTGCCTTGGTAAATCCTAATCGGCTCGACGAATGCGACGAAGCCGCGTCACACGGCCATTTGGCAGCGGTAGGCGTCGCATTCCTTCTGGGCGCGGCGCTCATCCGTTGCTTGCGCGGGCGGGGATATTTTGCCGAGAGGGCAGAACCGCGGCTGATGGACCTTCTCGATTTGGTGGCGCTCGGCACGGTCGCCGACGTCGCGCAGCTGCGCGGCCTGAACCGCGCCTTTGTCGCGCAGGGATTGAAGGTCATGGCCGGCCGCCGCAACGTCGGCTTGTCGGCGCTTATCCAGGCCAGTCGCCTCACTCGCGCACCCCTATGCTCCGACCTCGGCTTCGCCTTGGGGCCGCGCATCAATGCAGGTGGGCGGGTTGGTAAGTCTGACTTGGGTGTCCGCCTGCTAACAACACAAGATCCGGTTGAAGCGCAGGAAATCGCGCTTGAACTCGACCGCTTGAACGAAGAACGGCGTGCCATTGAATCGGTGGTGCAGGAACAGGCCGAAGCCATGCTGGCCGGTCAGCACAACCGCGCTGTTGCATTGCTATCAGGCGATGGCTGGCATCCCGGCGTGATTGGCATCGTCGCTGGCCGCATCAAGGAAAAGACCGGCAAACCATCGATCGTCATTGCCGTTGACGATAATGGGGTCGGCAAGGGCTCGGGGCGCTCGATAGCGGGCGTCGACCTCGGCGCGGCAATCATTTCGGCACGGGAGGCGGGCCTGCTTGTTGCAGGCGGCGGCCATGCAATGGCGGCAGGGCTCACCGTGGACAAGGACAAGATTGACGCACTGGCCGATTGGTTGGACGAGCGGCTTTCCATTGACGTCGCAAATGCATCGGGTTCCAAAGCATTATTGATTGACGCCATCGTTGCGCCACGTGGCTTGAGCCCTGTGTTTGTTGACGCGATGGAGTCGGCTGGCCCCTATGGCATGGGCTGGCCGGGGCCGCGCGTGGTGACGGGGCCGTTACGCATTATCAAATGCGATATTGTCGGCAAGGATCATGTCCGCGCGATCGTGGCGGGCGACGACGGCCACTCGTTTAAAGCCATGGCGTTTCGTCAGGGCGAGACGTCACTGGGGCAAATGATGCTGCACGGAGATCGCGGCAGAAGATACTGGTTTGCAGGGCGCGCAAAGACCGATGATTGGGGCGCAACGCCAAAAGCCGAGCTTCATGTCGATGACATTGCATTCGCCGACTGAAATTGCGCCAACTTGGCCTTGACGAGCGCATAACGAATCCGTAAAGGCGCGGCTCGCCAAGCTATTGGCCCCTTCGTCTAGCGGTTAGGACGCGGCCCTTTCACGGCTGAAACACGGGTTCGATTCCCGTAGGGGTCACCATCTTTTTGCACGCTTTAACGCCTGCATGTCTCCTAAATATTACTCGTAAAACTCCCCGATGCACTCAGTGCTAGCTTAGTTGTGCCTCGCAGGTCGGCAGACGGCCTTCAGTCTCAAACATCTATGATGCTTCGCGGGCGGCTGTTCCGATCCGAAGCTTGGTTATGGTCGATTTCCCTACTGGTAGGTAATATACTGAAATTACCCGGGTACGGGGGACTTAGCTTGGCACCTCTAGCTTGGCATTCTGAAGGCACTAACTTAACTTCCCTAATTCTTTAACTACCGGCGTTATCGGGAGTTTAGACGCCGCACAGGCTGGCGCCTGCCCTGCGTGTGGCGTTGTATTTGTAGAGCGCGCCCAGTGTGCCTTTGCGGCGGCACGATAATCCACAAAACTGTCCGTCGTCAGAACATTTGGCACTGATGGCTGCGTAAATTAGCGGAGCATGGGCCTCGTCTTGTTGGTTGATATTAAGCGGCTAGCTTGCGGTGTTGCAAGCGCCTTTGTTCGATGGTTTTGCGT
>Ga0209702_10008357_pt1 | contig 12099 bp, 10 predicted proteins | sample FRY01_FD_187210 | JGI IMG/M metagenome (GOLD analysis project Ga0209702, IMG submission 187210) | Freshwater microbial communities from Lake Fryxell liftoff mats and glacier meltwater in Antarctica - FRY-01 (SPAdes) (version 2) | ecosystem: Environmental > Aquatic > Freshwater > Ice > Glacier... | reverse complement strand
TATAAACTTGGCACCCAATTCAAATATGCTGGCACTTAACCCTGTGGTTCTTTCGTATTGGTTAAACCTAAAACTAATGCTTTTTAAGCCAAACTTCCACACTTTGGACTGTGTAAAAATATCCTTGTAGGTAACGCCAAAGCCGTATTGGTTGCTGTTAAAAGCCGAAAGGTCATAATCCGAGGTGTAGTATTGATATGTTGACAAAGCCGTTTCCTTGGCATAAAAATAATCAGAGGCCGTCTGGGTGTAATAGCGGTACATAGGATATACCGTAAACTTTTCCGATATTTTTATGGGAATTTCCAAACTTCCGGTATAAGCGGTAATTCCCCAGTCGTCATAATAATATCTAAAATAAGCGCGAAGACTCATAAGATCGTTAATGTAGTATGAAAGCCTTCCGCCAACTGGCAATTTAAATCTGGAAGTAGGCAATAATTCAACATTGTCCGCCAATTGAAAATCCTCTATAAAAAAATCATTCCTATCCTGTAAATAAACCCTTTGGTGTGGAGTGGAAAGTAATCCATCCTGAAGCACAAAATCCAGTGAAAGAGACGCTTGGAAGCGTTTAGTGATAATCTGGGAAAAATTTAGGGAAAGGGAATAGGAGTTTCTATTTAAGTCATTAAAATCATTAAATAGGGGCGAATAGGTTCCCGTACCTGTTATTCTATTATCAAAAAAACCTTCGCGAAGTTCAATAGGGTATTGGGGTTTATAGGTATCCAAATATACCTGTCCACTAATTCCCAATTCCGTATTTTTTTCATTCATAAGATGGGTATAGCCGCCACCGAAACCCAAAGAAAAGTAATCGTATTCGGCCGACACCGCAATGTTACCACTAAAGATATTATTTCGGTCCTTGGAACTATGGGTAAAGGTTGGGTGAAAATAGGTTAGGGCATCACTTTTGGATGCGCCCGAAGAGGCTACCCAAGGACTGGCTGTTTTATTTCCATCAAACGGATTTACATTGCTAGTTGAGGCTGAGGTATAGGCAGATATTCCGGCATCCAAGGTTAAAACATTATTTTCTCCTATTGGGATACTTACAATAATAGTCGGGGTCATATCCGTTAATTTTTCTGTTCCCTCCCCGCCTGTTACTGCAGCGTTGTCCCCATCTTGACTATAATAACTATACAGCAGCTCCACTTCAGGGGTTTCCAAGACCTTCTTAACATATTCCAGATTGTTTCCTTGGGAAAATCCATTCCAAGAAATCAATCCAAAAAACAATATAAATCCTAATTTCTTCATTTTCTTTTTAATTACATCCACATCCACCACCTGTTTTGCCACCATTGGCACCCGCGGCAGCTTCTCGATAAACTTGAAAATTTGTTTCAAAGCGTTCCAGGCTTTTGGTGGCCAAAATCATTTCTTCGTCATTGAGGTATACTTTGTCATATTCCCTGACGGCAACGCAGGAGGATAGCGATAAAATGCAAATAAGTAGAATGAATAATTGTCGCATAATGCTATTGTGTTTTGTTGAGTTCAATATTTTTGGAAGTGTGTATGTTGCTTTCATCATCTATAATAATGCATTCCACCCCTTTTATTTGATTTATGATATTTAGGCCCGTTTCCACTCCAGTTATAAAAACAGAAGTTGCCAAGGCATCACATAATTCCGCACTAGGAGCAAATATAGTAACACTTAGAATACCAGTGGAAGGGTATCCTGTTCTTGGGTCGATAATATGGCTGTATTTTATGTCGTTAAAAGTGACGAACTTCTCATAATTGCCTGATGTTGCAACGGCCGCATTATATACCGGGAACCAGGAGAATATGTTGTCTTTGTTAAGAGGGTTGGTAATGCCCACCATCCAATCCGTGCCATCGGGCTGTTTCCCCCATGTGGTTAGATCCCCTGAGGCATTTATGATTCCGGCCTTTACGCCTTCCGCTTTTAACATGGTCCTAACCTTATCGGCTGCATATCCTTTTCCAATGGCCCCGAAACCTATTTTCATGCCTTCCAATTTTAGAAATACGGTTTGTGTTTTCTTATCCAGGACAATGTTTTGGTACCCTATCTTGGCAACAGAATTTTCTATGGCTTCTTTAGAAGGCATTTCGGTCATGCTGCCATCGTATTTCCAAACCTTATCAATAGAGGCATAACTTATATCGAAAGCACCATCGGTAATTTTGGAGATGGTGATACACCGTTCAATAAGATCAATTAATTCTTGATCTACTTTTACTGGGGATATGCCAGCATTTTTATTAATTTCAGAGGTTTGTGAGGTAGGGTTCCATGAGGAAATCAACTTTTCAATCCTACTAATTTCTTCAATGGCATTATCTATATAAATGTTAGCGGTAGATTCATCCTTCGCAACCAATGTAATATCGAACCTACTTCCCATTAATTTTGTGGTTCGTCTTTGTACCAATTCTTGAGAAAAAAAGGTGCAATGAACCAAAAAGGCAATCGCTAATATTATAGGGTTTTTCAACCTTCGAACGATTTTAAAAGTGCAATATATTCCTTAACAGAAATATTTTTGAATCCGGTTTGACCTAATATATTTCCATTTGAGTCCAATACCAAAACCAATGGGAAATATCCATTTTTATTATATTTTTCTGCGAGTTGGGCATTTTTATCCTTTTGCGCATCAGGGAGTTGATTAGCTTTCTTTCTTGGGAAATCTGCCCTTAGCATTGTCCAGTGGTCTTTGGCATATTCCTGAAACTCTACGGACTGCCAAATACTTTTATCTAGCTTAATACAGGGGGCACACCAATCGGAACCAGAAAAGACCAAAAGCACATTCTGGTGATTTTCTTTAGCCATAGCAACTGCTGTCGACCAATCGCTTTCCCATTTTTGGGCAGTACTAAGACCAGAAAATAAAAGAGCCATAATTAAAGTCCACTTCTTCATTCCAGAATGTTTTAGTTATAAAGGTATAGTTTTATGGGCATGTCAAGATATAATATCTGTACTTAGATATTGTCGGGTATAAGTTATTTCCTTACAAACTTTTGGACTGTTTCTTGCCGTAAATACTGACGCTACTTAATTAGGAATAGTTTATTTTAAAAGTATATGGAATTAATTATTTAAACTGTTCAACCAGCCGACCCATTGATCTGTCCAGGTGGCCAAATGTGGGTCCTGTAAGCCCAAGGCAAAACCGTGGCCCCCTGTTGGATAGATATGCATTTCTGTCGGAACCTTATTTTTCCTTAGTGCCGCATAGAACAAAAGACTGTTTTCTACGGGAACTCCCGGGTCGTCAGTGGCATGCAATAGAAAAGTTGGTGGGGTATCTGCGGTAACTTGTAATTCATTGGAAAAATGATCAACCATTTTTTGGGATGGGTTTTCCCCTAATAATTTCTTTCTGGAACCACCATGTGTATTTGGTTCCCCCATAGTAATTACGGGATAGGCAAGAGTCATAAAGTCGGGTCGCGCACTTAGGTTATCAATAGCATCTTTTTTGGGATACACTTCTTCATTATAGTGGGTGCCTAAAGTAGAGGCTAAATGACCTCCTGCGGAAAAACCTAAAATACCAATTTTATCTGGATCAATATTCCATTCTGCTGCTTTGGAACGAACCGTCCTTAAAGCGCGTTGCGCATCTTGTAGGGGTACTTTGTGTATTTCTGTTTGTGATTTTGAACTTGGTAAACGATATTTTACTACAATGCCGGCAATGCCCTTGGCGTTCAGCAATTTTGCAAAATCGGTACCCTCCCAATCATAGGCCAGTTTACTATAGCCGCCTCCTGGAAAAATTAAAACTGCCTGTCCGGTCGCTATTTTTTTAGCTGGTAGATATACTTCTATTTGTGGTACCTGCACCTTAGCTATTCTTATGATGTCCGCACTAACGACTTCCTCTTTTTCGTCAGTTTTTATAGAGTTGGGAATATCGTTGGGCCAAATCGGGAGTATAGTGTTTTGAGCGAAAGTGGTCATAGTAATTAAACAGCTAAAAAGGAAAATGAATAATTTCATTATATCTTTAAAATAGGTTGATAAGGCTAAAGATAGAAAATATGGTTAAACTAGGAGATTTTATGTTTTAATAAGGTGTTGAAAACGATTTAAAAACTAACGGTAGTCCCAAAAAAGGGACTCTGTCGAAGTGACCCCTGCAGTCATTTCGATCGATAGAGAGAAATCACACAAGTGGCTCCTCTCAAAGCTAAGGTAACTATCTGGAGGGGAGTTTGAAATCCTGAGACGTAGACTCATACTCAATCTATTGTCTGCTCGCAAAGACCGGTGCTTCCAAACCCTTCCGTCTCCTCCGCAGCTAGCGGAGGATCCACCTTGTCCTCCCGCGGAAAACGCGGGACAGGCTTACCCAAGGGAAGGAGCCTTTTTTTTGGTCATCGGTCAAGAATTTGAGAAACTAAAGGTTCACGATACCCGTAAAATGGAAATGTCATGAGCTAAATCTCACAAGCACTGTGCCCCCAATATGTGCGACTTCTCTCCCGATGATTATCGGGAGTCCCAAAATAGGGACTCTGTCGAAGTAACCCCTGCAGTCATTTCGATCGATAGAGAGAAATCACACAAGTAGCTCCTCTCAAAGCTTAGGTAACTATCTGGAGGGGAGTTTGAAGTCCTAACTTTCACCTATTCCCTGTCTTCTGTATATATCCGCAACTATTGGGTTTTCAGAACCCTCCGTCTTCGCTAAGGCGAAGACACCTCCCTTTGGCTAAAGGGAGGAGCTTTTTTGTTATCGTCATTGGTAACGCCTGGCAGGGAGGAGGAATCAAAGATTCACGAATATACCTAAAATGAATGTTTCAAGAGGCTAAATCACACAAGTAGCTCCGCTCAAATCTACGGCCTTGCTAAATCCTGTAGGAGAGTAAATTATGTGCGACTTCTCTCCCGATTATTATCGGGAGTCCCAAAACTGGGACTCTGTCGAAGTAACCCCTGCAGTCATTTCGATCGTTAGAGAGAAATCACACAAGTGGCTTTAGCCTAGTACGTGCGATTTCCAGTCGCCACCTGGAAAGGGACCTCGTGGATGTGACTGAGCCGGTTCTTTAAGCCTTAACTTATTCTATTCTTTCTTAGTAATAATCTCTATAACCCCGTGTTTTCCTAATTTTCCATACTTATTGGAGGTGGACTCACCCGGTGCATAACTGCCTACGCCTTCAACTTCCGAATATTTCATGGTGGGCACATAGTTTTTTCCCTTGTTTACACCGTTTACAAAGATCACTGCTTTTTCCATTCCCTGTTTTCTATATGAACTTATATTTAAAATATCATTCGGGTCGTTCATATTGATGCCGTAACCCACTTTCCATTTACTATTTGGAGTAGTGCCATTTTCACCCTTTTTGACTTCAATACTTTCAATGGAGCCCGCTGGAAGGCTATTCCAATTGGAGTTGGGTTGTGAGGCATTGATGTTGCTACTAGACTGGACCTTCCATTCACTTTTTTTAGTAGTGATTTCTACTACTCCATTTTTCTCTCCTTTTTTGCCGTATTTATTCAAGGCTGCTTCATCTTTATAAACGTTTATGCTTTCAATAGAACTTGGTAGGATACTACCCAAGTCAAAATCTGATTCTTTTTCCACCCCATCAATAATGAACAATGGTTCCTTATCGGATTTAATGTAGGTGTATGGATTGTTTTGCGTATTGGCGGGGGTTTTGTCGGCTGCTATCGCGTTATGATAACTTTTGGTGGTGATCTCTATCGCCCCAGTTTTTGCTTTTTCACCATATTTATTGGTAGCAGCAGCTCCCTTTAAAACATTAACACTATGTATTTTGGACGGATCCATACCAGTCGCTTCGGAGGCTACTGCAACGGCTTTTCCATCTACAACATAAATCGGGTTTATAGGGCCATAAACATTAGACGTGGATGATGCCTTAATACGGATTGTATCAGGACCATGATTAGTTTTTCGATTTTGTTGGTAGGTCTTTAGGCCTTCCATGTTGTCATATTTTTCCGATTCCTCCGACCCATGACCCATTGATATAATTTTATTATTCTTATCGGTTTCGACATAAATAGAAAAGGTATTGATCCCTTTCAAATCCTTAAATACGTTCTTACCGGTAACCGTTGTCTTGTCTGTCTCGGAAATTGTAATAGAAGAGGATATATTTATAATCTCGCCCATTGGATTTCGTTCAATATTTGTAAACGACTGGGTAGCGTTATAATCATTTTTTAGAGTGTTGGAGATTTTCTCCAAGTCTTCTGGTGTACTGGTTTTGTTAATGATAAATTCAACTTTGGTGGTGTCTGTACTACTGTTTTCCAATGATGATTCTTGTAGGTTAGTGGAGGTATTTACCCGTGTTACTGTTTTGGTATTAAAGGCCACTAAAAAGTAGGCAAGGAAGGGAATTACAATACAAAATTTCCAGGCTTTGAGATTGTTTGATCTGTTTTTGTTTAACATGACGATTCGTTTTTTGATTGATGAAGTAAAAAATGGATTGATGATGGATGAATATTGTTGGTCTGCTGAGGCATTTTTTAGCAATAGGTATTGATATTCCTTGGAGCTTTCCATGTTTTTTGTAACACACTGGTCTGCAATGTATTCCAAATTCTGTGATAGCGTTTTTTTGTAAAGCCAAACGAGGGGATTTACCCATTGAAACGCAGAAAATAAATGGATCAATAAGATATCCAAGGAATGCCATTGAAGTGAGTGTATTTTTTCATGGGCAATGATTTTTTCCAATTCATCTGGCTGGTGAAGGGCCGGATTGTAAACTATGAGATTGAAAAAGGAAAAGGGAGAAGTATCGGCTTTGGACTCTATAAATTTAAAGCCTTTGCTATTAACAATAGTTCCTTGTTTTATCAATCGCTTTAAGGATAGTAATTGCATCCCAAGTCGACCTACGAAAAAGAGGACTCCACAGACGTAAAGGATGGCAACGAGGTTCCACCAATCAAATGTTGGATTTCTTACAGTAACGGATTCCATAATCGGGGATTCGGTCAAAGTAATGGTTAGGGGGTCCACCATGACAATCTCGGTAAGTGTCCATAAGGGAAATAACAGGGCCATAACAATCCCTGAAATTAGAAAAACTCTATGTAAGGTGAAGAGGGTCTCCTTTTCTAGAAAGAGTTTAAAACAGCACCAAAAAAGACCGAGAATACCACTGCTTTTTACTAGGTAAATAAAGAAATCTTCCATTAGTTATTTTTTTCTATATGCTTTATAATTTCTTTCAATTCTTTCACACTGATCTTATCCTCGGAAGCAAAATGTGAAACCAGATTCTTATAGGAATTATTAAAATAGTCTTCAATGGCCCCGTTAATAAATTGTTTTCTGTATTCCTCTTTGGCAACCACAGGATAATATTGGTGGGTATTTCCGTAGGCCTCATGGGATACATATCCCTTCTCTTCTAAATTTCGAATAATGGTGGATAGCGTGTTGTAATGGGGTTTGTCTTCGGTGAATTTGGCAAGAACGTCCTTAACAAAAGCCTTCTCCAATTCCCATAAAATTTTCATTACCTCTTCCTCCTTGTTGGTCAATTTCTTCATCACTGCTTTATTAATCATCTGTTGGGCGTTTCGGCAAAAGCCGTCAGGCTTTACGTTGCAAGTCCTCGTTCTGGTGTCCAGAACTGTGGGCTTTTCACTCCAATCCTTAACGCAAGCCAAACATAAAACTATATTTTTAGTTATGCAACTATAAAAGCAGTTATAGAACTATTTGTGTAGTTTTTCTTGGTTAAAGCCTATATTAATGATGCCTTTTGGTTATTGATAATTCATTTTTAATTCATTTTCTCTCTTTTTTGCATATAAATGCTTGGAAAAATCGTCAATGAGGCCTCTTTTTAGACTTTTTGTAGTTCAGAAATAATCGTCTGTCTAAGTGCCCTCCGCAGTCATTTCGAACGATAGAGAGAAACCGAAGGTTCACGAATACCCGTAAAATAGAAATGTCATGCGCTAAATCACACTTCTTGCTCAAATCAAAGATTAGGCCTAACTAGTTTAAACGGACTACAGTAACCAAGTATGTGCGACTTCTCTCCCGTTAGCTATCGGGAGTACCAAAAAGGGACTCTGTCGAAGTGACTGCAAGTTCATTTCGAACGACTGGTAGGGAGGAGAAACCGAAGCTTAAGCGGAGGTTCACGAATACCCCTAAAATAGAAATGTCATGAGCTAAATCACACAACACGCTCTGTCATTACATATTTCGTTATACTCACCACTTCGGAGAAATAGTAGGTTCACGAATACCTCTAAAATAGAAATGTCATGAGCTAAATCGCACATCTAGCTCAAATCAAAGATTCGGCTTAACTAGTTTAAACGGACTACAGCAACCAAGTATATGCGACTTCTCTCCCGTTAGCTATCGGGAGTACCGAAAAGGTACTCTGTCGAAGTGACTTCCTTAGTCATTTCGAACGACTGGTAGGGAGGAGAAACCGAAGCTTAAGCGGAGGTTCACGAATACCCCTAAAATAGAAATGTCATGCGCTAAATCACAGGTTTAGCAGTTCTAAAAATCTAAAAATTAGGGCTTGGCCTTTTAAGATTACTAGATTAGGTAGGGGAAAAGACTGTTTCAATAAAATATTAATGGGATATGTTTAAAATAGTATTCGGGAAACAGTTTGATAAAAGGATTTTATGTATCTTTTAAATTAAGGAAGACAATAGGACTTCAGTTCTTCATTTCGTTCCCAGCAAAATTACTTTAATAACAATAACAATAACTAAATCAAAATATGAAATTTGTAATCCTATCCCAAAATCCCAACTTGTATTCTACTAAGCGACTTGTTGAGGCAGGGGAAAAAAAAGGGCATGAAATGTTGGTAGTAGATCATGGAAAGTGCGATCTGGTCATAGAAAAGAAAAAGCCCGGGCTTATTTATCAAGGGAAGGAAATCATCGACGTTTCAGGGGTAATACCTAGGATAGGGGCGTCCATAACCTTCTATGGTACCGCGGTGGTAAGACAGTTTGAAATGATGAAAGTCTTTACGGCCGTTGAGTCACAGGCCTTGGTCCGTTCAAGGGACAAACTGCGAAGCCTACAAATTTTATCCCGTGCTGGTTTAGGACTTCCTAAGACGGTATTCAGTAATTATTCCAGGGACGTAGGTACCATTATAGATAATGCAGGTGGTGCGCCAGTGGTCATTAAATTATTGGAGGGTACTCAAGGTCTTGGGGTGGTACTGGCGGACAACAGGAATTCCGCAGAATCCATATTGGAAGCCTTTAATGGGTTAAAAGCAAGGGTAATTGTACAGGAATTCATCAAAGAAGCTAAAGGAGCCGATATTCGTGCCTTTGTTATAGATGGGGTAGTGGTAGGAGCCATGAAAAGGCAGGGAAAGGAAGGGGAGTTCAGATCCAACCTGCACCGCGGCGGTTCGGCCAATATTATTGAATTGACAGATGAGGAGGAAAATGCAGCCATAAAAGCGGCTAGAGTAATGGGACTTGGAGTGGCAGGGGTAGATATGCTTCAATCTGCTAGGGGACCACTGATTTTAGAAGTAAATTCGTCTCCCGGTTTGGAAGGTATTGAGGCCGCGACCGGTAAAGATATTGCTGGTCTTATGATAAAATATGTGGAAAGACATGCCGAATAAGAAAAATGTATTATTGGGCCAAACCATTTTGCCAGGAAAGGGGATGTTGCTAAATCTGGATATAGCCAAATTGCATACAGGGACAAAAATTGAAGTTCCTATCATTGTTCAACGAGGAAAAAATCCAGGTCCTGTTTTATTAATAACGGGAGGCATTCATGGGAATGAAATTAACGGAGTAGAGATTATTCGCAAATTGATTTCCAAAAAATATAACAGACCGGATTGTGGAACGGTCATATGTATCCCAGTGGTCAATATATTCGGTTTTTTGAACCAAACCAGGCAGTTCCCTGATGGGCGAGATCTAAATAGAGTGTTTCCAGGGAGTCCCCGTGGCTCCTTGGCCAGTAGGTTTGCCTATCATCTTATGAAAGAAATTGCGCCAAAGGTAGATTATGTATTGATTATCATACAGGAGCTGAAAGCCGATTTAATGCACCACAGACCAGGATAAATAATGACGATGAACAATGTATGGAATTGGCAAAAGTATTTGGCGCACCATTTGTTGTATTGGCAAAAACTAGGGAGAAGTCGTTTCGGGAAGCATTGGCCAAAATGGGTAAAAAAGTATTGCTTTTTGAAGGGGGAAAATCCTTGGATATAAATAACCAGATTACAAAGATGGGGATTGCAGGTGCGCTTAGGGTAATGGATCATTTGGGAATGAGGAATTTTACCGGAGAGTTAAAGCTAATGGAGGCAAGGTCTCCACACCCATTGACCATTGGGTCATCCCAGTGGATTAGGGCAAAATATTCTGGCATGTTTCACCCCTCTATTTCTTTAGGGAGTAAAGTATCAAAAGGAGATCTTCTAGGGAATATATCCGATCCGTTTGGCAACTTTGAACGGAGAGTAAATGCGTTGAACGATGGACATATCATATGCATCAACCAATCTCCAATAGTAAATCAGGGCGATGCTATTTTTCATGTGGCGCAGGATTGAACCTTCAAGTCCTCAATCTAGTATCCAGGACTTGAAGTTTTTCAATCCATTCCTTAAAGGAGGATAAAAATAATTATTTAACAGGGGTGAGGTTAATGTTTGTGTATACTAGTCAAAACTAGGTATATTCATAGATTCACCTCCCTTTAGTGCTGATGAATGCGCAACAATCCCTGGTGCCGTATACGCTAGGGCTTCATGAATATTGATTTCTGGGTCACGGTTGTTTACAATAGCATCAATAAACTCATGGGTTATAAACGAATGGGAACCATCATGCCCACTACCATGTCTAAGTTCTGCAGGTAACATATCCGTCTCCCACCACAGAGGTTGATCATATTTTTCTACCCTACTTTTTTTGTTTTTAAAACCTGCGTCATCCTTTCCAATAACATCTGATGCCCATACCATGGTGGAATCTCCTCCTCCATGCTCAGACATGTAAAAGCTCATTTTATCGCCCCGCCACTCTCCTCTTTCAACTTCGCGTAATGCTCCCTTCCAGTTCACTTCTACACGAAAAGGTGTTCCTCTGTTAGTCTTGAAAAAGGCTGTTTCGTTCCAAAAAGGGTTGTTGTATGGATTGTTTTGTAATAATGGACTATCATCTCCCCAACCCATAGCGCTAACCTGGGTTAGCCGTTCCCCTGTTACAGAAATTAAGAACGAAGTACAATGTGTAGGATATAACATAGGTGGTACCCCATGTCTCCAAGTGGCCTTACCATCCTCAAAATATAGTTCCTCCAGTCCTGGATGATTATATTCGGCTGCGGCACTGAAAACCTTCCCGAAAGTTCCTTCCTTATAAAACTTTTTAGCCGATATGGTAGCTTGTCTATAAACGCTGGTTTCGGCCATCATATAGGTAAGTCCAGTACGTTTCACTGCTTCCTTTAATTCATAACATTCTTCCAAGGTCCAAGCGGCTGGTACTGCACACAAAACATGCTTTCCCGCGTTTAGGGTGGCCAAAACATGCTTTGCATGGTCTGGAGCAGGGGTAGCAATAAATACGGCTTCGATTTTAGGATCCTGCAGCAATTTTGCCAAGGATTCATAACTTTTTTTACAGGAATATACTTCCATAAGACGGGTGCGGCGATCTGCACGTAAATCACTTACTGCTTCTACAATACAATTGGGGTGTTCATGAAAATAAAAGCCGGCACCAAACCTTCCTCCGACAATACCAATTCTAACCTTTTTATTTACGGCGGGTATGTTTGCAAAAGCAAAATGAGGGACTAAGGCCAGGGCGCTGCTGCCCATTAATGCTGTGCCTAAAAATTTTCTTCGATCGGGATTGGTGGTGACACCATTTTTTATTGCTTTCATAACCTACTATTATTTCTATTTCGTGAGCTTAAAATTCAGTTGCCAATTACGTACTATACTTCAGGGATTATGGAAAGTCTCCAATAGGCACAGTGTTTCTGTCCTATAGTAAGGTCCCTTTTAGGTAAATTATCACTTAATATCGGCCTCGTCCCAAACCTTACCGGT
>Ga0209702_10008354_pt1 | contig 12103 bp, 7 predicted proteins | sample FRY01_FD_187210 | JGI IMG/M metagenome (GOLD analysis project Ga0209702, IMG submission 187210) | Freshwater microbial communities from Lake Fryxell liftoff mats and glacier meltwater in Antarctica - FRY-01 (SPAdes) (version 2) | ecosystem: Environmental > Aquatic > Freshwater > Ice > Glacier... | reverse complement strand
GACGACTCTTTGGCTTGGGCGGATTGCCGAAGTTCCCTTTGTCCGAAGACGGCGGCTTGCTGCTGGTCCGGCTGTTGCGCTCCAGTCCGGCCACTTTTGCTTCCAGTGCTTCGATCCGGTCTAACAGCGCCAACACAAGATCCGCAATCGCTTCCGGATCAGTCTTGGCCAACTCAATGAGTTGTTCTCGCGTGGGCCGCTCGCTCTTCACGCGCACTAACAAATACTATAAAATTTATAGTACAAGTCTAATTTTCTATAAACTTTAAAGCTCCGGGGACCTGAATAGTTACGAAAAATCCGCATTAAGCGTCCCTCCCTCCCCGAACAAACTAAGATCGCCGATTTCCTTTCCGCCCTCGACCGCAAGATCGAAAGCGTCACCACCCAAATCACCGAGACCCAGACCTTCAAGCGCGGGTTGCTCCAGCAGATGTTCATATGAGTGAATCACCTCCCAACGCCGTTGCCATGACGCAACCCAAGAAGATTTCTGAGGGGGGACTTGTGGAGTAAAGGATCCTAGGATGTCATATTTTTTGACTTTTTCCCCATATTCTGGCATTTTCCTCTTGGTGAACAGCGTGCAAGTTACTCACCTAACGCCCATTTGAACACATTCGCAACCATGCACGAAGCCCTGATACCGCTCCAAACAGAGATCAAGACCTTTGAGGAACAACTCCCGGCCCTTCGGATCAAGTATCCGATCGGGACGTATGTTCTTTTCATGGGCGCGTGCCTCGTTGGTGGTTTCACGACGTATTCCGCCGCTCTCGAGGCCGGATATGAAAAAGCAGGGATGAAGCCTTTTCTCGTCAAACAGGTGAGCGAAGTGGGTGAGGACGTGCAATACGTTTACGGACTCCGGGCGTAATCCGCGGTTCTGCCACCGCCCCGATGTCCCGTCCATTGACATTCCGGTTGCCAATCATTCGGGTGAGGATTCTGGTCGGCCCCGTGACTCTCAGGCATCTTGAGGATGACTATGCCAATCGGTGTGAGCCATGGCCAAGAACCGTCCCCAAGGAACTGAAGTTCGATGCCCTGATCGATACGGGTGCCTCTGTCTCCATCATCGATTCGGGCATCGTGGAGAGAATGCCGCTCCGCTGCTTTGGGTATTGTCCGATCTCCGGTTTCGACAGTCAGGGCAGCGACGGGGGAAAGCCAAAGGAGTATCCGAACTACGAGGCGGGATTGGTTTTGTTGGATGCCTGCGGAGACACTCCCATGCTGACCGTGAAAACGGGGCAGATCGTCGGGCATCATATTGGGAACAGGAGGTTTCAGGTGATTCTCGGGATGGATGTTTTGAAACACTGCCATCTCCATCTAGATGGCCCGGGTGATAGCTTTGAGATCACTGCGCCAGAGCCTCTGGTCGAGGAGATCAGCAGCGTGACGGTTGCCGGGACTTGATCGCTTGATTCTCCGGGATACTCCAGAAGGTGATTGATTCAAGTCAGTTGATTGTGGAGTCTTCATTCCAGAGAAGCATGGCCGAGTTCCCACCCAATTTCATACCAGCCACCCAGTCCGAGCAAGTGCTTGAGGACGGGCTGGTGGCGCAGTTGGTCGGCATGGGCTACGCGAAGGTGGCGGTGACGGACGAGGCATCCATGCTGGCGAACCTCAAGGCGCAGCTCGGGGCTTTCAACGGACTGGAACTGACGGACGGTGAATTCATTAAAGTGCTGCATCACCTGAACCGGAGCGCCGGGGTTTTCGCGAAGGCGAAGACCCTGCGGGACAGGATGAAACTCACCAAGGAGGACGGGGAGACGGTCTATCTGGAGTTCTTCGATTCCACCGAGCCACTACGGAACCGCTTGCAGGTGACCCAGCAGGTGGCGATGGACGGCGGCAGCTACAAGAACCGCTACGATGTCACGATTCTCTGCAACGGCCTGCCGGTCACACAGATCGAGCTGAAGCGGCGCGGGCTGGAGATGAAGGAGGCCTTCAACCAGATCCAGCGCTATCAGAAGCACAGTTTCTGGAGCGGACAGGGTCTGTTCCACTTCGTCCAACTCTTCGTGATCAGCAACGGGGTGAACACGAAGTATTACGCCAACGCCCGAAAGCAGTCTTTTAAGCAAACCTTTTACTGGGCAAGCCAGGACAACAGGACAATCCGCGATCTGGCACCCTTCACCGCGGCTTTCCTGAACCGGGAGCACCTGGGCGGCATGATCGGGAAATACACCGTGCTGAACGAGACGGACAAGATCCTGATGGTGCTGCGCCCTTACCAATTCTACGCAGCCGTGGAGATCGTGGAGCGGGTGATTCATCCGCCGGAGGTAGATCCCAATGGCTACGTCTGGCACACCACCGGGTCAGGCAAGACGCTGACTTCCTTCAAGGCTGCACAGATCCTCACCGGGCTGCCGGGTATCTGCAAAGTGGTCTTCGTGGTGGATCGGAAGGACTTGGATTACCAGACGATCAAGGAATTCAACGGCTTCAGCAAAGGGAGCGTGGACAGCACGAACAACACACAGAAGCTGGTGCAGCAGTTCACCGACGACACCAAGTTGATTGTCACCACGCTGCAAAAACTCAACACCGCCATCAGCAAGCAGGCGTATCTGGCACAGATGGAAAAACTCCAGGACGAGCGGATCATCTTCATCTTCGACGAGTGCCACCGCAGCCAGCTCGGAGACACGCACAAGCGGATCGTGGAGTTCTTCCGCAATCATCAGATGTTCGGCTTCACCGGCACCCCGATCTTCGCAGAGAATGCGGCACCGATGAAAAGTGCTCGTCCTGCGCCGAAGGAAAGCAACCAACTGAATAAAGCAGCGGAAGATCCGGTGCCCTACCGCGTGGTGGGAACGTCCAGCGGCGGCATCAAGCGGACAACCAAGGATCTCTTCCATAAGCAACTGCACACCTATGTCATCACCGATGCGATCAAGGACGAGAACGTCCTGAAATTCGCCTTGGAATACGTGGGGCGCTACAAGAAGAAACCCGGCACCGCCACGGAGGTGGACATCGAGGTGGAGGGGATCGACACCAAGGAGCTGATGGAGTCCCCGGCGCGGTTGGAGAAGATCACGGACTACATCATAGACCGCCATGCGGTGAAGACCCGCAACAAGGAGTTCACCGCCATGATGTGCGTCAGCTCGGTGGATGTGCTGATCAAATACTACGAGCTTTTCGCAAAGCGGAAGGCCGAGGGAAAGCACAAGCTGAAGGTGGCGACGATCTTCAGCTACCGGGCGAACGAGGACGACAAGGGTGCGGACGGCATCCTAGACGAGGACGAAGAGGTGCTGGGCGGCGATGGCGGCAACCCGCACACGCGGGACAAGCTGGAAGGCTTCATCGGTGACTACAACGGGATGTTCGGGACGAACTATTCCACCAAGGACACGCAGAGTTTCTACAATTACTATCAGGACATCGCCAAGAAGGTGAAGGCGGGCAAAGTGGACATCCTGCTGGTGGTGAACATGTTCCTCACTGGCTTCGACAGCGTAAGGCTGAACACGATGTATGTGGATAAGAACCTGCGCTACCACGGGCTGATCCAAGCCTACTCCCGCACCAACCGAATCCTGAACGAGGTGAAGAGCCAAGGGAACATCGTGGTCTTCCGCAACCTCAAGGCGCGCACGGACGAGGCCATCGCCCTTTTCTCCAACGTCAACGCCATGGAGGACATCTTCGTTCCTCCCTATGAGGAGTATGTGAAGCTTTTCAATGCAGTGACGATGGATCTGCTGGCACTCACGCCGACGGTGAAGGACGTGAAGAACCTCAAGGACGAGGAGGAGGAGCTGAAGTTCGTGAAAATTTTCCGGGAGCTGATGCGGCTGCGGAACATTCTGGAATCCTTCTCGGAGTTCGAGGACGGGGATCTGACCCTGCCCGACCAGCGCTTCGCCGACTACCGCAGCGCCTACCTCGATCTCTACGACAAGGTGAAGACGGACGGCACCAAGGAGAAGGCATCCATCCTGGAGGACGTGGACTTCGAGCTGGAGCTGATCCACAAGGACGTGATCAACGTCCAGTATATCCTCAAGCTACTCGCCCAGCTCTACGACGCGGACGAGGCGGAGCAGAAGGAACTACGCAAGCGCATCCTCGACAGCGTCGCCGGAGATCTGGAGCTACGCAGCAAACGGGAGCTGATCGAGAAATTCATCGAGCAGCACCTCCCCGAGGCCGGCAGCGCAGCCGAGATCCCCGATTGCTTCGAGGACTTCTGGGAGAAGGAGCGCGTTTCCGCCTTCGAGCAACTCTGCAAAGAGGAACAGCTCGATGCGGAGAAGCTAAAGAAGGTCATTGACCGCTACGTCTACACCGGAGAACAACCCCTCCCCGACCCAGACATCATCGAACTAATCACCAAACCCCTGAAAATCGCCGAACGCGGCCCCACCCGCAAGCGCGTGCTGGAGAAGTTGGTCGACTACGTGACCACGTTCATCCGGGGAATCGCAGCCTGATGGTGTGGATTGGACAAGGGAGGTCTCGCAATAGGGGCCGTGCCCCTTCGCCACCCCCGACCTGCACAGGCCTTGCCGACACCTCAGAAAAAGCATAGCCTCCGCCCGGTCGCTCGCGAACCACAAAATCCCATTAGGGCAGTATTCGGGCAGCCCCGAAAAACAACGCCCGGCCAATTTTGACATAAGTCACTAAAGATCAATCATTTGCTCCCGTAGCTCAACTGGATAGAGCAACGGACTTCTAATCCGTAGGTTACAGGTTCAAGTCCTGTCGGGAGCGCCAACCCTTTCTCCTTCCTGACCCCGCATACCCCGTTGCGACGGGTCTGGGGCCTTGACAGGTCCACCCCCTATCCCGGAACCTGTCGCCCTTCGCCCGCCAAACACCTCAACTTCCCAAACCATGAAACCGATCCTCCTCCTCCTCCCCCTTCTCGCCCTCGGTGCCTGCTCCAAAGAAAAGTCCGCCACCTCCGCCACCAGCTCCATTTCCGAGGAAAGCTACGGCAACCTCCCCGACGGACGCGAGGTCGCCCTCTATACCCTCACCAACAAGAATGGCATGACCGCCAAGGTCACCGAATACGGCGCCATCCTCGTCGGCCTCGAAGTCCCCGACAAGGATGGCAAGGTCGCCGATGTCACCCACGGCTACGACACCCTCGCCGGCTGGCTCACCAACACCTCCTACTTCGGATCCACTGTCGGCCGCTACGGCAACCGCATCGCCCACGGCAAGTTCTCCCTCAACGGCGAAGACTACACCCTCGCCACCAACAACTCCCCCGGCGACATTCCCTGCGCCCTGCACGGCGGCATCAAGGGCTTCGACAAGGTCCTCTGGTCCGGCAAAAAGATCTCCAAGGACGGTGCCAACGGCGTCGAATTCACCTACGTCTCCAAGGATGGCGAGGAAGGCTACCCCGGCGAACTCACCGCCGTGGTCACCTACACCCTCAACGACGACAACGAACTCATCTGGGCCGCCAAGGCCACCGTCACCGGCAAGTCCACCCCCCTCAACATCGTCCACCACTCCTACTGGAACCTTAGTAACGACCAGATGTCCTCCATCAACGACCACCTCCTCACCCTCGACGCCGACCACTACCTCCCCACCGACGCCGGACTCATCCCCACCGGCGAAATCGCCCCCGTCGCCGACACCCCCTTCGACTTCACCAAACCCACCGCCATCGGCGACCGCGTCGAGGTCGAAAACGAGGCCCTCAAACTCGGCGGCGGCTACGACCATTGCTGGGTCCTCACCAAAAAGGACGGCCTGCGCCACGCCGCCACCCTCCACGATCCCAAATCCGGCCGCAGCATGGAAATCCGCACCGACCAACCCGGCATTCAGTTCTACGGAGGCAACTTCCTCGACGGCAAGGCCGTCGGCAAGGGCGGCGACAAATACCCCTTCCGCTCCGCCTGCTGCCTCGAAACCCAGGTCTATCCCGACTCCCCCAACCAGCCCGACTTCCCCTCCTCCATCCTCGCCCCCGGCCAGACCTACTCCCACACCATGGTCCACAAGTTCTCCTGGTAGGCGCGGCGAGTCCACCCCCCCAGAAGAGTAGCGGCGCCTCTGCGAGGCGTCGGCGGTTCCACTCCTCTCCCCTCCACGGCCCCTCCCTCATCCTCGCTCACCGCCTCCCATGGCGGCGGTTTCCAACCGCCCAGCGATCTCCCCACCCCGTGGCGTGACCGTCCCGGTCGCAAGCCAAGAGTGTTCGGCATGGATCGTGCCCTAACAATCTGACGGAGTGGTCCGGATACAGGGTTGAATTTCCACTGACCAATTCCCAAATAAATTCCAAGCGTCAGGTTCCAAGTCGGAAATCGAACCGAAGAAGACGCTTCAACTAGAGATCTCGTACTTGTCACTTGCTATCCCGGATGTGGAAACGAGCTTCAGCGGTTGAGATTTGGTCTTGGATTTGAATTCTATTTGGAAATTGTCGATTGGAAATTTTCAGGAGGTAGCCTCGGCAGAAAATGGCCCCGCTTTCATTGAGGGCCATGACCAGTTCAGCATTCACCGTGCCGAACACTCTTGGTTTCCAACCGCCCAGCGATCTCCCCACCCCGTGGCGTAACCGTCCCGGTCGCAAGCCCCTCCTCCAAGTAGCGGTGCCTCTGCGACCCCTCGGCGGATCCCCCTCACAACTGCCCAGCCATCCGGAGTCCCCTCCCCTTCACCTTCGTCAAAGAATCCCCCAACTCCCCCCGAATCCCCGCCGCCAACGCCTGCATCCGCTCCACCACCTCCGGGTGCGCGTCCTTCACATCCTTCCTCTCCCCCACATCCCCCTCCAGATCGAACAACGCCAACCCGATCCTCGCCGCCGAGTAATCCGTCGGGATCCCTCCCCTCCCCCCCGGCTTCCCCGCCATCGTCCGGTAACCGTGCGGGAAATGCAGTTTCCATTTTCCCATCCGCATCGCCTGCAACTCGCTCCCGTAGTAAAAATAGTAAGCCTCCTGCGGACTCTCCCCACCCTCCGCACCCTCCACGATCGGCCAGATGTCCTTTCCGTCGATCGCATGACCCGGCAGCTCCGCCCCGATCAGTCCCGCGAAGGTCGGCAGCAGATCGATCGTCATCGCCGGCACCGCCGTCTTCGTCCCCGCCGCGATCTTCCCCGGCCACCACATCACCGTCGGCTCCCGGCACCCACCTTCAAACATGGTCCCCTTCCCCTCACGCAACGGCCCCGCCGATCCGGCATGGTCCCCGTAACTGAGCCAAGGCCCGTTGTCCGATGTGAAAACCACCATCGTATCCTTCTCCAGCCCATGCTTCCTCACCGCCCCGAGGATTTCCCCCACCGACCAGTCCACCTCCATCATCACATCGCCGAACAACCCCTTCCCGCTTTTCCCCTTGAACTTCTCCGACACATAGAGCGGCACGTGCACCATCGAGTGCGGCACATACAGGAAGAACGGCTTCTCCTTGTTCCTCTCAATGAACGAAACCGCCCGCTCCGTGTACTGCGTCGTCAGCTGCTCCTGATCCGCCGGTGACACCTTGGGATTCACCACCTCGTTTCCATCAATCAGCGGCAGGTGCGGCCAGTGCTTCAAGCGCTCCTCCTCCGGCAGGTGCCGCACCCCCGGGTGGTAAGGCCACATGTCGTTCGAGTACGGCAATCCGAAGTACTCGTCGAACCCGTGCTGCTTCGGCAAAAACTTCTCGTGGTGCCCCAGGTGCCACTTCCCGTAGCAAGCCGTCGCATACCCCTTCTGCTTGAACACCTCCGCCATCGTCATCTCCGACGCGTTCAGCCCGTGCTTCGCCCCCGGCCCCAGCGCCCCCAGGATTCCCACCCTGACATTGTAACACCCCGTCAGCAGCCCTGCCCGGCTCGCCGAGCAGACCGCCTGAGTCACATAAAAATCCGTAAACACCCGCCCCTCCGCCGCCATCCGGTCCAAATTCGGCGTCTCGTAGCCCTCCGCCCCGAATACCCCGATGTCCGCATACCCCATGTCGTCCATGAAGATCACCACCACATTCGGGGCCCGCCCCTCCACCACGCCACCCACCCCGAGCCCCACCCACAAACCCAAGCTCAAAATCAATCGATCAATCATACCCACCCACATACGCCCCCACTCCCTCTCCTCCATCACCAAATCCCCCACCCCGGAGCGCTACCGCTTGAAGGAGGGCCTGTCCTCCCCGACGACATTTCGACCCGGGGCGGGCCTGGACCTCCAACCGGAATCGCTACCTTCCCGAGCGTATTTTGGAGCCCGAAACGCAAGCGCCTCCCTCCTTGCGTGACCCAAACCGCCGGCCAGCGGGAGCTCCCTGTCACATTTTCTCGAACACATTTCGCCCCCGGGTTACCAAGGCCTTGTATGCGCAAACGCCCCTTTCGCCTTTTCCTCTCCATCCTGTTCGCCGTTGGCGGAATCTCGTTCTGCTTGTTCCCGTTCCTCACCGCCACGGATACAACGGGCGACGCCCCCATGAAAACAATTCTACCGGAAAAACCACTGGTGATTTCTCCTCCCCTTGGCAAGGTTGACTCCCATGCCCTGCTCCCCCTCCGGCTTGGTCGCCTGCGGCGTCCTCCTCTCCCTGACCTGCCCGGCGACCGCCGCCCTCCAGCCCTATGCCCTCACCATGAACCAGGGGCAGAAGGCGCGCATCGATCTCCTCGCCACCGCCACGGGTGATTTCGTCCCCGCCACCCTCGCCATCGACCAAATTCCCGTCTCCGGCAGCGCAGCCATCCAGGCCGACAACACCATCCTCTACACCCACACCACCGGCACGCCGGCCAGCGACAGCTTCGTGGCCAAGGTCGCCGACAGCGGAGGCCAGTTCAGCTACGCCACGGTGAGCATCACTTTCGACAGCGACCTTCGCTTCGCCAACCCGCACCTCAACGTCCCCGCCGCCCCACCCGCCACCACCTATGCTATCGAAAATGCCTTCGGCTCGCTGACCTTCACCGATCCGGTCTGCCTGGCCTCCCCTCCCGGCGACATCCAGCGCCTCTTCGTTTGCCAAAAGGGTGGATTGCTCAGAGTCATCCCCGACGTCACCGCCACCACCCCCACCGCCTCCACCTTCCTCAACCTCTCCGGCATCCGCAGCGTCAACGCCACCCTCGAGAACGGCCTCCTCGGCCTCGCCTTCCATCCCAACTACGCGACCAACCGCTATTTTTACGTCTTCTACTCGGTCAACGACGGCGGCCTCCACCAGCGCGTCTCCCGCTTCACCACGCAGGCCGGAAATCCCAACCTCGCCGACACCGCCAGCGAACTCATCCTCATCAATCAACTCGACCAAGCCGACAACCACAACGGCGGCGACCTCCACTTCGGTCCGGACGGCTACCTCTACATTTCCGTCGGCGACGAGGGCTCCAGCAACGACAATCCCACCTTCAACAGCCAGCTCATCAACAAGGATCTCTTCTCCGGCATCCTCCGCATCGATGTGGACAGGAAGCCCGCCAATGTCGCCCCCACCGCCCATGCCTCCATTCCCACCGACAGTGGTGTGGCCCGCTTCTCCATCCCCTTCGACAACCCCTTTGTCCTCCCCGCCCAAGGCGGCCCCTGGGACGGCACCTACAACGGCTCCACTGTCACCGGCACGGTCCGCCGCGAATTCTACGCCACCGGCCTCCGCAATCCCTGGCGCATGTCCTTCGATCCCCTCACCGGCCAACTGTGGTGCGGCGATGTCGGCCAGAATGCGCGAGAGGAGATCGACATCATCGTCAAGGGCGGCAACTACGGCTGGGTGTTTCGCGAAGCCCTTCTCACCGGCCCGCGTACGACCAACCCCACCATGCCGGCCAACTTTGACGCCCTCTACCACGTCGAACCGGTCTACAACTACAATCGCGACAACGACAACTTCGGTGGAACCTCCGTGACCGGCGGCCTGGTCTATCGCGGCACCCGCATCGCCGCCCTCTACGGCAAGTATATCTTCGCCGACTACAACAGCGGAAACATCTGGTGTATGGACACCGACACCTATCAGGTCGACCGCATCGCCGGGGAGGGCGGCATCACCGCCTTCGGCACCGACCCCTCCAATCAGGACATCCTCCTCGCCGACTACAACAACGACCGCATCCGCCGCCTCGTCGCCAGCACGCCGACCAACACCTTCCCCGCCACCCTTTCCGCCACCGGACTCTTCGCCGACCTCAGCGACCTCTCCCCCTCCCCCGGCCTCATTCCCTATGAAGCCAACCTCCCCTTCTGGAGCGACCACGCCATCAAGCGGCGCTGGTTCATCGTCCCCGATGGCAGCAGCCAGTTCACCTGGTCGCAGGACAATCCCTGGACCTCTCCCAACGGCACGATCTGGGTGAAACACTTCGACCTCGAACTCGAACGCGGCAACCCCGCCACGAAAAAGCGCCTCGAAACCCGCCTCCTCGTCAAGAATGCCGGTGGATCCTACGGCGTGAGCTATCGCTGGAACGAGGCGCAGACCGAAGCCACCCTCGTCGCCGACGAAGGGGACGATTTCGTTCTCAACATCGACCACGGCGGCTCCATGATCCCTCAGACTTGGCACATCCCCAGCCGCGCCGAGTGCCTCATCTGCCACACCCCCCAGGCCGGACACGCCCTTTCCTTCAACACCCGACAACTGAACAGGGCCGCCGACCTCCTCGGCTTCACCGGTAACCAACTCAGCACCCTCCACACACACGGCTTCCTCTCCGGCAACCCCGGCTCACCAAATTTCCTTCCCCGCCACCTCGCTCCCCACGAAAGCGACTACTCCCTCGAAGCCCGCGTCCGCTCCTACCTCGCCGTGAACTGCGCCTATTGCCACCGGGACGGCGGCACCGCCGGGGCCTCCACCTGGGACGGCCGCCCGGAGCTCACCCTCGACGACACCGGCCTCCTCCTCGGCGTGGCGGCCAGCAACGGCGGCGACTCCGCCAACAAACTCGTCGTCCCCGGCGACACCGCACATTCCATCATCCTCAGCCGCGTCGCCGTCACCAACAACTTCACCCGCATGCCGCCCATCGCCAGCAACGAACTCGACCAGGGCGCCATCACTCTCCTCACCGATTGGATCGCCAACAAACTGCCCGCCCGACAGACCTACGCCCAATGGCGCCTCGCCCGGTTCGGATCAGACAGCAGCCCCCAGGGCGAGCCGGGCATCGATGCCGATCTCGACGGCTTCACCAACGAGGACGAATTCCTCCACGGCACCCTCCCCCTCAACCCCGGCAGCCTCCCGGCCCTCGCGATCTCCTCCGCCGCCAGCACCACCCTCTTGTTCACCCTCCCCGAAAACCGCTCCTTCCGCGTGATGTCCTCCACCGACCTTTCCGGATGGACCCTCTGGGATGTCTCCGGCAACAACGGGCTCCCCTTCCCCGGTGGATTGCTCGAGTTCGTCGGCCCCCTCGACGGCCCGGAGCGCTACTTCTCCCTCGACATCTCGGAGAATTGACCGCAACCCACCGTCATCGGCCCCGCATAAAATTTCTCCCCTGACTGAAGGAGGGCGTGGGCACCCCTTTGAGCAAACCACCGCCGCCAGCAATCGTGCGCCGGAGAAGGGATGGCGCGACGGTGGTTCGCTTCCCGGAGGAATCAATCGGCGGGCCCCTCCAACGGCACCTCACAGAAGGTGAGGGCGGCGATGCCGTTCTTGCCATAAACCAGATTGCCCTGGACCCATGGAATCCTGCCAATGAGATAGGTCACCGTCCCGGCGTTGGATGCTTCGGTCAGTTGCAGGGTGATCACCCTGCCTGAGACGCTGCCCGAGGCCACTTTCCCCCCCACCCCATCCAGGAAAAACAACTCCTCGGTGCCATCGTTCCAAGCCATGTCCTGGCCGAACTCCAAGGAGATCTCGTTCCGGGCGGCACTGGTGAAACCGCATTTCTTCAGGTCCGGCGCGGTGATCGCACCCTTTGGAACCAACCCGTAATTGTCCTCCTGGACCAATGGGGCCATCAGCTCCGCGAATTGCTCGTAGCCAGACCCTATTCGGAAAGTCGTTGATTGGCCGCAAAAAGGCGCAAGCGGCGCATGAAATTTCTCGGAAAAACGGCTTCAAAAACTTGCAAAAGAGTGCCGCAACACACTAGAGTTCAACCAATTAATGT
>Ga0209702_10008353_pt1 | contig 12104 bp, 7 predicted proteins | sample FRY01_FD_187210 | JGI IMG/M metagenome (GOLD analysis project Ga0209702, IMG submission 187210) | Freshwater microbial communities from Lake Fryxell liftoff mats and glacier meltwater in Antarctica - FRY-01 (SPAdes) (version 2) | ecosystem: Environmental > Aquatic > Freshwater > Ice > Glacier... | reverse complement strand
CGCCAGCCATTGGAAGACAAAGTCGTGACGATCAGCCGGGCCGCGGGTTCGCTGACTTTCCCGGCCAACTTTATGTTTGTGGCGGCCATGAATCCCTGTATGTGCGGCTATTTCGGCGATGACCGTAAGGAGTGTACCTGTGGCCTGGGGATGGTTCAGCGCTATCAGGGCCGGATCAGCGGGCCGCTGATGGACCGCATTGACATCCACGTGGATGTGATGCGCGTCCCCTTTGAAAAGCTGGTGAATCTGGACGGGGGTGAAGCTTCTGCTGTCATCCGGGCGCGGGTAGATGCGGCGCGCAAAGTGCAGGCCGCCCGCTTTGCCGCGGTGGACAAGCCGTATGTGCTGGTCAACGGGGATATGGGGCCGGCGGAAGTGCAGCAGTTCTGTCAGATCGACGACGCGGGCAAGAGTCTGATGGGGATGGCCGTGCGCCAGATGGACTTGAGCGCGCGCTCCTATCACCGGGTGTTGAAGCTGGGCCGCACAATTGCGGATTTGGCGGGGGTAGAGGCGATTGCCGTCGAGCATCTGGCCGAGGCGTTGCAGTATCGGCCGCGGGGGATTGTGTGAGCTTACTCATGTTGTGGGTTCAGGTATTGACAAGCGGAGGTCGGCGAGGCAGCGGCAAATCGAATTATCCGGTGATTCACACGGGGAGTACCCAGATGTGGATGCGGGTACACAAAAGGATATGGGGGGTATGTGCGATGGATCAATCTAGCACGGGGTTAGAGTCTGAGTTACGCATCTCGCCTGAGCCGGTGCTTGCAGGGCTACTGCTCCTGGGCCCAACACTCTACCTTCTGGCTGAGACCACATTTCGTCCCTGGTTGGAAGTGGACCGCATCCTGTCCTTTTGTCTGGTTTTGAGCGCTTTGTCGGCCATCGGCTGGTTTCTTGTCCGCCGGAACGATTCCGTAGGCCGCTGGTTCACGGTTATGACGCTTTTCACCGCCTTTCTTCTGGGCTACAACTGGTTCGGTGTGCCGGGATTTCTGGCCTTCCTTCCAATCCCCATCGTTCTGACCGCCGCACTGATTAGTCCTACCGCAGCCACGGCTAGTGCGATTGCGGAGATGGTCTTACTTCTATGGTTGCCGGACACCGCTACCGTCAGCAATAACAGCGGTGCAACCGGCCCCATTCTGATCTCGATCTGGGCTACCCTCGGCGCAATGGTCGCTTTGTACCGTCCTGGGCGTCAGATCGCACACTGGTCACGGGTGTACACGCAACAGGCGCACACCTTGCTTGAGGATGCGCGGGACCATCGATTAGACCTAGCACAGGTCCTGGAAGACTTAGCTCACGTCAATCTGCAACTCACGCGAATGAACAGCCTGGCACATAGGCTACGGCAGGTTGCGGAAGAGGCGCGTGTAGCTAAAGAGCAGTTCGTCGCCAATGTCAGCCACGAGTTGCGCACGCCGCTGAATATGATTACAGGTTTCAGCGAGATGATTCTGCAAACGCCGGAGACTTATGGGGACACGATCCCCTCAACTCTGCTCGCCGATCTTGCGGTAATCCACCGCAACGCTGAACACCTGTCTGAATTGATCGATGACGTACTCGACCTCAGCCAAATCGAGACCGATCAGATGGCCCTGATCAGAGAGCACATACCATTCAACAAAATCGTGGAGAGCGCTATCTTGGCCGTGCGTCCGCTCTTCGATTCAAAGGGCCTCTATCTGGAAACTGAAGTGCCAGAAAATCTCCCTCTGATCTTTTGCGACCGCACACGCATTCGTGAGGTGCTACTAAATCTACTGAGCAATGCTGGACGTTTCACTGAGCATGGCGGGGTTCATCTGAGGGTTTGGTTCGAAGACAACAATGTGCTGGTGGCGGTCTCTGATACCGGTCTTGGTATTCCGTCCGAGGAGAGGCATAAGCTTTTTCAGCCGTTTCATCAACTGGATGCTTCGATTCGTCGGCGCACTGGGGGAACGGGCCTGGGGCTGAGTATTAGTAAGCGCTTCATTGAGTTGCACGGGGGCAAAATTTGGGTCGACAGTGAGCCATTTACAGGTGAAAGTGGTACGTCTGGCGCCACCTTCACTTTCCGTCTCCCCATGACTCCGCCAGAGCCGCTGAGCGATGATGGTTTCTGGCACGAGCTTGCTCCCGATTGGGAGTATGTACAGCACACGCGTCCCTCAAAGGCACCCAAGCCTATGGTGCGTCCTCGATTATTGGTTGTCGAGACGGAGGATGTTCTGCAACGGCTGCTGGTTCGCTATCTGGATGGAGTAGAGACCGAAGCAGTCAGCAGCCTGGGAGAAGCGACCACAGCGTTATCACGCATGCCCGCCGATGCGCTGCTGGTCAACAGCGCATCCGTGAGTGAGACGCTCAGGCAGCTAACAGCCAATGCGCTGATACCCAGCCACACGCCAGTGATTGTCTGTTCGATTCCCGGTGTGCGTGAGGCTTCTGCCGCGCTTGGCGTTTTCGATCTCTTCGTCAAGCCTGTTGCGCGTGAAGTCCTCTTGGATGCACTGAATCGGCTTGGGTTGAAGACAGGAACGATCCTGATCGTGGATGATGAACCTGATGCTTTGCAACTTTTCGGGCGAATGCTGGCAGCGTCGGGGCGCGGTTATCACACGCTGCTGGCCCGAGACGGACAGGAAGCGCTGAACATTCTTGAGGAAAGTCGCCCCGACGTGATCTTACTCGACCTGAGCATGCCCAACATGGATGGATTCCAAGTACTCGAACAGCTAAGCAACGATCCGGCGCGGCGTGACATCCCGGTTATCGTGATCTCGGCCCAGGATCCAGCAAGTCAACCGATTGTGAGCCATGCCTTGGCCGTCACCCAAACAGGTGGGTTATCGGTGCGTCAGATCCTAACGAGCATCGAGTTCCTCACAAAGACGCTTTCGGCGACTGCTCAAGTTGGCGGTCCAATGCTGCGAGAAAGTCTGCTCGACGAACCGGTTTGCGGATGAAGTCTGCCGCGCCCAGGGTCAGGGCCAGTTGCTCGTGAGCCAGTATCGTACAGACAATGCCGGGAATATCTCGGGTCTTGGGATGCTCCCGCAATTGGCTCAAAAGTGTCCAGCCATCCTGGCCCTGCATCATTACATCCATGACGATAATCTGAGGGGCCATTTTTACTGCCAGTGCCAGGCCCTGTTTAGCATCCTGGGCACCGACGAAGTGGTAGCGACTGCCGGATAAGTAGCGGCAGAATAGTTGCAGCGTATCGGCGTTGTCGTCTACGACCAATACCGATGACCGTTCCTTGAGCGGCAACTCGATCTTGGCAACATAAACCTGGTCCCCTTCTGACGTTATTTCCAAAGACCCCTGGCATAGATGGAGAAGCTGCCTTGTCATGAGGAGGCTGTCGGGATAGTCCCGTGGTTTGGAAGAATTAGCAGCGTTCTGTGCTGCCGCGGAGACTTGGATAATGACCTGTCGCTGTAGAATCTGGTTTTCGATGCGGACGTGTCCACCTGGCGTATAGCGGATGGCCGTACTCAGCACATTCACCAAGACCTGGCGCAAAATAGGTGCCTGCAACAAGACCTCGGGCACATCCTCTTGCACAGTAGCTGATATGGACACCTGGGCTGAATCCAGCAAAGGTCCTATGGTCTTCAAGACTTCTTGGATCATATTCCCGATCTTGATCATCTCGGCTGGGGCAGTGTTTTTCAACCATTCTAGTTCTTGCGCGTAGCTAGGAACCGGCGCCTCGGAAGAAGAAGCTTGCTCCCCATCATCGGCAGATGAGGCCGGGAGATCGGTTGCGTTCAGGGCAGCATACTTTGCCTCCACATTGTGGGTAGTCCACAGTGTATCTGCCAGATATTCCCGGGCCAGCTTCTCTAGACGCTGTAATTGGCGGACACTTATACCGAGATTGGCGGCGACCTCATACTGGGATACCTGTTCTACATAACGATGGCGCAGAACTTGGTAGACCCGCCAGTTCTGGGTGCCAGGCGGGGTGCTCCCATGCGGTCTGAGAGACTCAATGGCGCTTATCAGTCTGTGCTGCAAGGCAGTGACCGGGTTTCCGCGTGGCTCTACAGCAAGAAGCTGCGCCAATGGGCTACTCCGGAGCGTTGCCGGATTATAGAGTCCCGCCAGCGTTCGCCGCAAATGGGTTTCGAACTCGATTTTTGCGGATTCGACTTTCATTTTATCGGCCACTGTGTCGCTTGCTTTCATTCTGTCGGCCATGGTGTCGCCAGAATGTCGTCTTCTTGGCGGAAAGCTCCCCCGCTCAAACGACTTCTATGTCATAATGACCAAAGTGGTTGGTCTGGTACGCTAACAATGAGCGCTTACTCGTCTAGTACCATGCAAGTTGCATTGTATTTCGTGGAGGGACTTAAAGTCAAGCACCCCTTCCATGGGTCCATGGGTTGACAGGTGTCTATGCCTGCATCCCTAGTGTTGAACCTGGTTGTATGTCCATTTATGCACCAAGAGGAGGAAACAATCGATGTCAAGTCACAACCTATCCAGAAGACAGTTTTTACGATTAGCAGGCCTGTCCGTCACAGCTACGGCAATTGTCGCCTGTGTACCGCCCACTGCCCCGCAACAACAGGCCGCTGGTGAAAAAGCACCTGTGGGCGAACAAGTGAACATTAGCTTTATGGGCTGGGGCGGACCCGGGGAGAGCCAGGCCGTTCTAGACATGATCGACCGCTTCGAGGGTGAGAATCCCGATATTAAGGTTTCTTGGCTGCACACCCCGCAGGACTATATGCCCAAGCTCATGTCCATGGTCGCGGCAGCAACCCCCCCTGATACGCTGTTCACCCCGCAAGATTTCTACCATACCTTCTGCCGTGATGGGTTGATGATGGATATCCAGGATCAGTTGGACGCCGATCCTGTGCTCAATGATCCTAACTACTTCCTGCAGCCGCAAGAAGATCGTCGCTCTGCCTATAACGGCAGGTGGCACGGCATCGGCGTCTGTTGGGTGGGACAGCACATGTTCTACAACGCCGATATGTTCGTGGATGCCGGCATCGAGCCACCCACCACCGATCCTGACAAGGCATGGAGTTGGGATCATTTTCTCGAGGTAGCCAGGGAGTTAACCCTCGACGATAATGGCAACCACCCATACGACAGCGGCTTCGACCCTGATAACATCGTGCAGTGGGGGGTCAATTGGAGTGCTACCGGTGGCCACTTTTTGGCCTCTGTACCCTATATGAACGGTGTATTGCCACTGAACCCAGAGACTAACAAGTTCCAGTACGATGATCCGGCGGCGGTTGACGCACTGCAGAAGGTCGCCGATCTGACGAACCTACACTACGTGTCGCCGCGATCTAGCAATTTCAATGATTTAGGGATGAGCGTGACTCAGATGCTGGAGAGCCGCAAGGTGGCCATGCACATTGGTGGCACCTATGAGCTTACCTGGACCCACCTGATAGAGGCGACTCTGGGAGTAGCAACCCCTCCCAAGATGAAGCAGACAGGTGCCATTCTCGTGGCTGACGTGCGTGGGGCAATGGCCGCCACCAAGCATCCGGAGGCTGCCTACAAATGGGTGCGAATGACGGGCGATCCTGTTTACCAGAGTACCTTCCTGAAGATTGGACTCTGGTGGCCCAATCAGACGAGTCTGATGACCCCGGAGGGTCTAAATAGTTGGATCGACGAACGCAAGAGCCCCACCGAGGGGGTACACCCGCCTGGATATTACGAACTGGTCGACAAGTATGTCCGCAATCACACTGATTCCTGGATATGCCCGCCTGACTTCCCTGAGGCTCAACAGATTATCACATCCAGTCTTGAGGGTCTGTGGAACGGTAATAAGACAGCCCAGGAGGCTGTACAGGATGCCGTTCCGGCGGCCAATGAGGTTCTGGCAAAAGGGGCCAGTTCGTAAGAAACCCCAAACATCTGATGAGGGGGGGGGCCAGGCGGTTCCCCCCTGATGCCTGTTCCCCCATCGGATCGCACGCTGAGGAGTCTGTATATGCAAACGATGAGGTCCTTGCCGAGGGGCTGGTGGCCACGCACAAAGGCCAGTAAGAATACCGTTATAGGCTATATCTTCATCTCGCCCTTTATTCTGGGTTTCTTTTTCTGGTTTCTTACGCCGGCACTGGTTTCGGCCTGGATGGCGTTCCAGGATTGGAATATGCTGAGCGATCCTCGCTTTGTGGGTCTGGGTAATTTCAGGACAATGTGGCAAAACCGTCTCTTCTGGCAGTCGCTCAAAGTGACGGCCTATTATACCATTGTATCTGTCCCGCTGGGACTGGTATTGGCCTTTGCTGTGGCGCTGCTGATGAACATCAAAGTGCGCGGCATCGCCGCCTTTCGGACGATCTACTATCTGCCCGTGATTGTGCCGGCAGTCGCCAATGCAATCTTGTGGGCATGGATATTGAATACCGAGTTCGGGTTACTTAACGTTCTGCTCAAGTCGATCGGGTTGCCCAAGGTGCGCTGGCTGGTGGATCCGAACTGGGCATTGCCGGCCCTGATTCTCGTGAGTTTGTGGGGTATCGGAACGAGTATGGTCATCTATCTGGCTGGTCTGCAAGGCATACCAGCCCTCTATTACGAGGCCGCCGACATGGACGGCGCGGGGCGCTGGCAGAAAATCTGGTATATCACTATACCGTTGATGTCACCCGTGATATTCTTCAATCTAGTGATGGGTATCATCGGCTCCTTTCAAGTATTCACTGCCGGCTATCTGATTACAGGCGGCGGGCCGGAGGACGCGACGCTCTTCTATGTGCTATATCTCTATCGTACGGCGTTTCAATATCTAAAAATGGGCTATGGCGCCGCCCTCGCCTGGGTACTCTTTGCGATTATAATGACGCTAGTTTTGGTCATCTTCAGATATATGGGTCGCGGTGTGTTCTACGAAGGCGCGTCATCAGGAGACAGGGCATGAGCATAGAGGCCAAACCCGATACATCAGTGCTGCCGATCATGCAGCAGCACGTCGTTAGCCGCCGACAGAGCAGATTCGATTGGGGGCGCATCCTGGTCTGGCTGGTGTTGTTAGGCGGGGCGCTGTTGATGTTTTCACCCTTCATCTGGATGGTAACGACCTCGCTGAAGACACAGCTTCAAGCATTTCAATATCCACCGGTATGGCTGCCCAATCCACCCCAATGGCAGAATTACGTAGACGCGCTGACCATCAAACCTTTTTTTCTGTATGTGCGCAATACTTTGGTGATTGTTGTCTTCAATGAGATAGCAATTCTGGCGACTGCTTCGTTTTGCGCCTATGGCTTTGCACGCATGCGCTTTCCAGGCCGGGACACCTGGTTCATCATTGTGCTGGCCACAATGATGTTGCCGGGTGTTGTTCTAATGGTGCCGAGCTTCGTGATCTTCAGCCGTCTACGTTGGATCGATACCTATCTCCCCTTTGTTGTGCCGCACTTCTTTGGCGGCGGTGCATTTTATATCTTTCTGCTTACTCAGTTTTTTCGCAGTTTGCCCGAAGAGCTAGCCGATGCAGCTCGCATTGATGGTTGCAGCGACTTCGGTATTTATTCCCGAATCGTCATGCCGCTGTCGAAACCGGCATTGACCACTGTTGCCATTTTCACATTTATAGCCGGTTGGAACGACTTTATAGGGCCATTGCTGTACTTGAACACTCCGGATAAATTCACGGTTGCACTGGGTCTGTCACTTTTCCGCGGCGGCCTGTTGCAAACGCGCTGGGATCTACTGATGGCCGCCTCAGTGGTGATGACGCTGCCGGTTATCGTCCTCTTTTTTCTGGCCCAACGGTACTTCATCCAGGGGATCGTGATGACTGGAATGAAGTAGATACACATGATAAGGAACAAGCAATGACAGATCTGAAAATGCGAGTCAGCCAAGTTGATAACAGGCTTGTCCACAAGCTAGATGGCCAGACCATGGTGATAGAGCCATGGGGCCCGGACGGGCTACGCGTCCGGGTGACCACAGGGGATGAAATTTTCAATACCGCCTGGGCTTTGACGGAGCCAGTGACCGCCAGCGCCATTGTCGAGATATCAGAGACCGAGGCGGTGATCCGCAACGGAAAAATCTCAGCTCGGATTCACGACATTCGTACTCAGAGAGGGCACCTACAATTCTTTCGCCATTCTGACCTGTCTTTACCAGAGGAAAAAACCTGCATCCTGAGCGAACAGGATTATGTGGTCAATGCTCACAATCCCGGCACCCGTATCTTTAAGCCTAGTAACGATGGGGTTTGTCATACCGAGCTACATTTTTCCCCCCGTCAAGGGGAACGCTTCTATGGCATGGGTCTCAATGACACCGGTACAGTCAATCTGAAGGGTTGCGTGATCGATCTGTACCAACGCCATGTGAAGCATGTGGTGCCCTTTGTCGTCTCCAGCGAAGGTTACGGCTTGCTTTGGAATAACCCATCATTGGGCCGGGTCGAGTTTGGTCAAAACCTGACTCGCTGGGTTTCCTACGGCTGTAAGCAATTGGACTATTACATCACGGCGGCAGATTCCTACGCCAAGATTATGGAGAATTATGCCAATGTCGCAGGGCATGCCCCCGCGTTTCCCTACTGGGCTTCAGGCTTCTGGCAGTGCAAACTGCGTTATAAAACTCAGAACGAATTTCTCGACGTTGCCCGAGAGTATAAGCAGCGCGGTCTGCCTTTGGCAGTTCATGTCATCGATTTCTTGCATTGGAAATATGCCGGTGATTGGAAACTCGATCCTGAATTTTGGCCCGACCCGCAGGCGATGGTGCGCGAGATGGATGACATGGGAGTCCGGATCATGATCTCGCCCTGGATATTGATAGACGAGGAGAGCGAGAATTTCGCATTCATGAAGGAAAACGGCCTCTTCACAGGTTCCATTGACGGCCGGAATGACACCGTTTTAGGGCCAAGCCAACCCTACGAAAAACGACACAAATGCCAATACGACCCGACCAATCCCGCAGCGGCTCAGTTCCTGTGGCAAAAATGGAAACAGAATTACGTCGATCTCGGCATCCGCACTTTCTGGCTTGACCCCTGCGACGACTTTCACGACATCGTGGATTACGATCAGGCGCGATATTATATTGGTTCGGGTACAGAGGTGCATAATTATTTTCCAGTGGCCCACCAGAAAAATATCTACGCAGGTCTCATCGCTGCTGGGGAAGACGAAGTGGTCACGATTTGCCGCAGCTCCTGGGCTGGCTCACAACGTTATGGGGCCTCGCCTGCCGCGCATGATATCGAATCCTCATTTCGCCATCTGGAAGCATATATGAAAGCCGGGCTTAATCTAGCCATGAGCGGGATTCCCTGGGGAGCAGCCGAGATCGGCGGCTTTATCACCGACGACAATGAGAGTGATCGCTTCCACGAACTGATGGTGCGCTGGTACCAGTACGGCGTATTCACCCCCATCTTCCGTACCCACGGCTATCGACCGAACAATGAGGCATGGACCATCGGCGGCGATACCTACCGGCACATCCGGGCGGCCATGCTGCTGCGGGAGCGTCTGCGGCCCTACGTCATGGAGCAGATGGCCCTGGCATCACAGAAAGGCCTGCCGCCCATGCGGCCTATCTTCTTTGACTTTGCGGACGATGCGAAGACGGCAGAGGTGGAAGACCAGTTTCTCTTTGGTCCGGATCTACTCGTCGCCCCGATCACAGCGTACCGTGCCCGCAGCCGGGACGTATACCTGCCTGTCGGAACCGAATGGACCGATGCTTGGACCGGACAGAAACTGAAGGGTGGACAGGTTGTCCACTCGGAAGCACCGCTCGAACACATCCCCGTCTATGTACGCGGCGACAACGCCGAACTGCGAGGGCTATTCAGTGAACGGGCAAGCGACCATTCAGGTGAGTAGCGTTCCAGCGGATTCAACGGAGCTATGTCGGCTTTCGTCTCGGTGGGTCTATCAGCCCAACCGTGCGAGGCCTTATTGCCTGCTTGACGAAACAGAAAGCCCGATAACGAGAACAGTGAGCCGATAAATGGAATCAGCCCATGAATGGAGGCAAATCGGATATGAATAAGACTGTAACAGATGACCAAGCGTTGCACTTTCACCTCATGCATCCTGGAGGGAAGAATGCACCCGGTGATCCCAATCTAGCCTTTTGTGTGGATGACACCTACCATCTGCACTACATTCTCCGGCATCCGTGGCGGGACACGGAGTCATTTTCATTTGTACATGTCACCAGTCCTGACATGCTGCACTGGACGTGGCAGACCACAAAGCTTCAGCCCTCTTTCACTGGTCACGGCATGTTCAGTGGCACCGGATTCATCACCAAAGAGGGCAGGCCAGCAGCAATCTATCACGGGCAGGCCTCTGGACGTAATCAGATCGCCATAGCCAAAGACACCTATCTGTCTGCGTGGGAAAAACCCTATCTCGTCGAACCGCGGACCGTGGAGGGCAAGATAGTCGATACGCACTATTGGGACCCCGACTGCTTTCTCATCGGCGACACCTATTACGCCATCTCCGGCGGTAGAGATCAGCCGCTCTTCCGATCTCAGGATCTCGTCAACTGGACCTATGTTGGCGATTTTCTGTCTCACGAACTGCCAGACGTAGCTATCGGTGAAGATATCTCCTGTCCCAATTTCTTCCCGTTAGGCAACAAGTGGGTACTGCTCTGCATCAGTCATCCATTTGGCTGTCGCTATTATGTCGGCGACTGGGATGCTGAAAACGAACAATTTTCTCCAGAGAGCCATGGCCGTATGAATTGGCGACGGCCAGACCAATCCATCTACGAAACGGTCTATCGCGACTTCTTTGCTCCGGAAAGCGTACTCACTCCCGATGGCCGTCGGGTTATGTGGGCCTGGATTGCCAGCCTCAATGATGAAATCCATCAGAGAACAATCCAATCACTTCCACGCGAACTCAGCCTTGCTGAAGACGGCAGTCTGCGTATCCGCCCACTGCGTGAACTCGAATCCCTCCGTTATGATCCAGTCACTTACCGGAATATCACCGTCACTCCACCTGAGAAGCCCCACAGCAACACGGCCATTAAGCATATTGCCGATCTCGATGGTGACTCCTTCGAGATTCGGATTACGATTGATGGAGAACAGGCCCGACGTAAGCGTTTTAGTATTCAACTCTTCGCTGACGAAGATCACGAAGGTGTGCCGGTTATGATACGTCCAGAAACAGGCAATCTGCGTGTCGGCGACACCGAGGCACCTTTCGCCATCACCGACCTTCCAGAAGGTGAAGACCTGGAACTACACATCTTCATTGATAAATATCTGCTCGAAGTTTTCGCCAATGACCGACAAGCCATCGTTGCTGCGCATATGGACTATCAATCTGCCAGGGGTCTGAGCTTATATACCTACGGTGACCCGACGACGATTCGACAAATCGATATTTGGAAAATAAAGGCAACCAATCAGGGTTTTCTCAAAGCAAGAGAAAGCCGCGTTTGGGCACCCGAAACCGAGTGAATTTAGGGCAGAAATACATCCAGCCGACAAGTTCAAGTATCGCGTTGGCAGGAGTTGAACCGCGCCCAGTCGCTAACGGCCTGTCAGAGTAAGGGGTTGGGATAAGTTACAGTTCTCGTCGACCTGTGATCATAGAGGCGAGGTCAAACGCTTGCCAAGTATGGGTTCTGACGGCTGTCACTTGACGAATTGCCTGAGTTCGGGTCCAAAAATCTGGAAACCCTACGCCAGCCATTGGAAGACAAAGTCGTGACGATCAGCCGGGCCGCGGGTTCGCTGACTTTTCCCGCCAATTTTATGTTTGTGGCGGCCATGAATCCCTGTATGTGCGGCTATTTTGGCGATGACCGTAAGGAGTGTACCTGTGGCCTGGGGATGGTGCAACGCTACCAGGGCCGGATCAGCGGGCCGCTGATGGACCGCATTGACATCCACGTGGATGTGATGCGCGTCCCCTTTGAAAAGCTGGTGAATTTGGACGGGGGTGAAGCTTCTGCTGTCATCCGGGCGCGGGTGGATGCGGCGCGCAAAGTGCAGGCCGCCCGCTTTGCCGCGGTGGACAAGCCGTATGTGCTGGTCAACGGGGATATGGGGCCGGCGGAAGTGCAGCAGTTCTGTCAGATCGACGACGCGGGCAAGAGTC
>Ga0209702_10008350_pt1 | contig 12107 bp, 9 predicted proteins | sample FRY01_FD_187210 | JGI IMG/M metagenome (GOLD analysis project Ga0209702, IMG submission 187210) | Freshwater microbial communities from Lake Fryxell liftoff mats and glacier meltwater in Antarctica - FRY-01 (SPAdes) (version 2) | ecosystem: Environmental > Aquatic > Freshwater > Ice > Glacier... | reverse complement strand
CTGAAGATGACCCTCGCAAACAGAAAAAGTAAAGGGGGCGGGGCATAAATTGTTTCTGGAGTTTACACTTTCAACGATCCTGTATATCCACCGAACGAATTAGTCTCAACGCCAAGCCTCTGCAAGAATGTGATGAAGAGTTTCGCCAGTGGAAGCTCTTCCACAATGGTGTTGCCTTGCCATCCAGTATCAGAATCGATTCCTGCGCCTGCCTGATTGTCTTCATTTCCTTTGCCGAACTTGAGGTACCGACCGTTAGTGAAGCCGAAGTTTTTACCACCAGCGGAAATGATCGGATAATTGCGTGAGAGATGAAAACTACTAGAAGCAGAGCCGTGCATTGCAAGTGTGTTATCCAGCATATTGCCTTTGCCGGTCGGCTCTGGAGTGTCTTTTAGTCGTTGTACAAAACGACCGAACTCCTCAGCTTGATAGCGATTATAGGTGCCAAGGTTCTTCCAACCGCCAGGCTTCTTGACTTCGTGAGTCAGGCCATGAGCAGCACCAAGGCCAACAGCTAGTGAAAGAAGATCGTGTGGGCCTTCGCCATTTTCTCTCCCCAGTTGAAAAGTTGCCACGCGAGTCGAATCGCTCAGGAAGGCAAGATAAATCAGTTCATACATCGTCTGGAAATAAAGTCTGGCTTCTTTAGGTTCAGCATCCAGATGCAGATTGCGGACATCAACCTTGGGAATCGGCTTATCGATCCACCTTTGGGCCTTCGCGAGCTTCAACTCTGTATCGCGCACTGCATCGCAATACTGCTTGAGGGTCTCTTGATCTCGTTTGGAAAGTTGGCGCTCCAGCGACCGAGTGTTGTCAATCAGAAGATCCAAGGCGCTCTTGCTTCTCGCCAGTCTTGCAGCAGCATCTTTGCCACTTGTCACAAAAAGCATATCGAAGATCTGCTTTGGCTTATTCATTGCAGGTATCGGTCGCCCTTCACGATTGAAGGACTGAGTCTGTGCGCCACGAGGGCCGCCAACGCCGCCATTCGTCGACATAACCAAAGAAGAATGTCGAGTGAAGGCTTCTGCTTTTTCTGCATAAGCCTGATCAAGAGAGATCGAATTCTGATAAAGGCCTTGACCACCAATTGGTGCGCCGGTCAAATACTGATCGGCATTTGAATGGCCGTGAACCCTTCTTGCAGCAGGATGAGATAAGCCCGAATAAATCGTGATGTCATTACGCAAAGGTTCGAGCACATCAAGCACTTTTGTTAATTGAAAATCTTTTTCGCCACCCCGAGGAAACCAGCTCCAATCCTTCCAAGCTGGATCTGATTTGAGTGGTATACCAACCCCATCGGGGTGGTAGATACTGACAAACCGTTTCGGAGTTTCATCTAAACTTGGGCCGCCCACTGCAAAAGTTTCAAGCCAAGGCAATGCTAAAGCCACTCCAGTACCCTGAAGAAAGGCCTTTCGACTCAGCAATACGGATTTGTTATTCATCGTTTATTCCCAGACACTTATTTAGAGTTAAAGAGGTTACTGCTGATGATCAGGGAGATCAGGTCGCCCAGCTTATCATCTCGTTTTCGAAACTGCGCGGTCAAGGTATCAATGTCGGCACGGTCTGCAAAAGAGAGTGGTCTGCCAAGGGCATAGGCCGTCAGCTTATGCACCATCGCCCGGGCAAATTGATCTTGTCGATCCATCAACAGATAGCGCTTTACCCCATCCATCCCAGCCAGAGTCTGCTTATTAAACAGTTCTGATGTTGCATCGACAGGCTTATTCTTAATGTTAGTCCGGAAGGCACCGAAGGCATCGTAGTTCTCAAACGCAATTCCCCACGGGTCGATCTTGGCGTGACACGAAATACACGCCGCCTTGTTCCGATGATCTGCGATGCGTTCTTTTAAAGTCATTTTTAGGATCTCCGGGTTCGTCAGGTCGACTTCCGGAACATTCGGTGGCGGCGGGGGTGGCGGATCGTGAAGGATGCGTTTAAGCATCCAGACGCCTCGTTTAAGAGGGTTCGAATCTTTGCCGTCAGAGTTCATTGCGAGGATCGCAGCAGCCGTCAAAATGCCGCCACGATTCGTTTGAGGAGTGATAGGCACTTTGCGAAAATGAGGGCCGTAAACATGCAAAATCCCATAGTGTGACGCCATCTGTTCGTTGACCACAGCGTAATCAGAATGAATGAAATCCATAATGCTGTGGTTGTGCCTCAGGACTTCATCAAAGAAGGCGATTGGCTCTTCCTGAATCGCATCTCTCAATGGGCCAACAGGTATATGAGTCACACTATTTAGGCCATCCAATCCCAGCCATTGCTCAACGAAGTTCTGAGAGAACCGCCTTGAACGCGGGTCTGCCAACATTCGTTTTACTTGATCTGCCAAGACTTCTGGCTTTCTTAATTTTCCCTGCTCTGCAAGTTTTAGCAGTTCATCATCAGGAATACTAGACCACAGAAACACGGATAAGCGGCTGGCCAACTCTAGCTCACTGATGCTTGTCCCAGATTTTGTCTTATCGTTCGTCACTCTTTGAGTTAGGTAAAGGAACTCGGGTGTGGCCAGCGCAGTCGCCAGCACTTCTAGCATGGCATCTTCGAAAGTCGAGAAGCCAGGCCGGTACTTCGCAAACAGGGCCATGAACTGATCGACCTCTTGCGAGGTGACAGGGCGACGCCAAACATTTCTCAGGAATCGATTCAGCACCTCACGGCCATAGATTTCTTCGTTACCTTTATTGCTACTTTCCATAAAAATGTTGGTGTGAGTTTTCGGCGGCCATTGCTCGTAGAACGGTGCGCTGATTTCGATGCTATCGATCAGAACATTGAGCCGGTCTTTCCCTTTAGATCCATTGGACACATTTTGAATGTGCAGAAACTCATCTCTTCTGGGGTAGTTTGTGGCGAGTTTCCGAAACGGATTGCGCTGAATATCACCTAGTGGGATATCAAAATGAATAAATTGGGGGTTGTCGCTAGATGCCGTAACGGGGATATCTCGCTGACTGATCACCTGCGAGAAGTTGGCATCATTACTGGTGTGGGCACTAAGCATCAGGCGCAGGCTTGCGTACTCATCAGGGTTTATCGTCGAGCGACCTGCTCGAATACGAACACGCATAATACCTTCGTCTGGAAGAAAGCGATCCAGATCCAGTTTCAATTCATTAGATGCGGGAAGAACCATCACAACAGGAGAAGTTGCAAGCGTCTTCCCAGCAACCGCGCCTGCCTGGGGCAGCACTTTCCCAGGAATGAAGCTAACGCCCTTGCCTGTTTCTCGATTAAAAAGATGCTTTTCATTGCGATGCTTTTTATAGCTTTCTTCGCTCTTATCAAATGCCTTCGCATTCTTTTTGGACACTTCCCTATCCATCTCTTGCTGCATCGAGATAAGGTAGGTAACAGCTTGGGGACGCTCACCGCTAACAGTCGCTCGTTTGAGCGCTTTCAGTGCGATTTCACGATAGGTCTCGAACTGCATTGCAGAAATCTGCAGCAATTCGGAACTGTTCTTGAACCCATCTTCAGTTACAGATTCGGGAGGCAACTTGTTCGCCAAGGAATAAGGCACGCCAAGAAGATCCTGCAGAGCGTAATCATACTCGTACTTTGTCAGCCGACGAAATGATGAATGATCCTTGCTGTTGCGACGAACGAGTGAAGCCTTATTCAACTCTTCACTAAGCCAATCAACTATGTTGCCACGATCGGTATTCGCAATTGCATAACCCGGTTCATCTTTGGGGGGCATTTCCGAATTGCTTAGCGCATTATACACCTCGCGCCATCGCTCAACATCAGGGCCGGCCAGCAAGTCAGGGTTTAGTTGATCGATACGAAGTCTGCCCTCAGATTTTTTAGGACCATGACAGTTTACGCAGTGCTTATTCAGAATCGGCTTCATGGACTTCTGAAAGTAAGCAAGGTTGGCCTTTGGGATTGCTTCTGAGGCATTTAAAGTTGTCTTCGTCTCTTGCAAGAATCTGGATTTTATGCGTCCTTGTTCTTTGGCCGCTTCCAAAGTGATCGGCGTCACTTGGCCATCGGCTGCAAGAATCGTGCCTGCACTTCCGAGTATAAGTAAAATAGTAAACTTTAGCATCTTCATAGGTAGGATTTCGTTCTTAACAAGCTTCGGCATGCATTTGTTTGCACTGGCAAACGAATAAGTCTAATAATCAATTCTGTGAGGGAATAACAGTATAATTTTATTCGCTTCGTTCACCTCAGTCAAGTTTAATTCTGCCCTACCTGCATGAAAATGTGGGCTAAAGCGATAGGCTGTATGGGCCATCGCAGTTGCAATCACCCCCCGTGGCCACCCTCGCAAAGCTTGGTCGTTCGGCTTCAATAAAATACAACTATTAATTGAGTTTACGCAGATCAATTCCCGCTCACTAGGGCTTGTGGTGCAATGGTAGTCTCCTGTGATAAACACCGGGCACCTGCAATCGCCATTGATAATTTGATCTTTATTCTTGACGGGACTTTTCTCATCGTCATACTATAGCTAATAGATTAATTCTGTAATCATTACGCCCATTTCCATAACTTGTTGTCGCTGGAGAAAGTTTGTGCAGGGCGCAATGTTGACCGAGTTTGCTTACCCGAACGAATAACTGTTCGTTCGGTGGCGGGTGGTACCTTTACTACGAGAGATAAGATGCGATTCTTCCGACCTGTCACCCTTTGCCTCTGGTTCATTCTCGTGCCTGGGCTTGGCTCGGCCGGGCAGCTTGTGACGACGGTTGAAGCCCTGATTGTTGCGGTAAGGGACGGGGCCGAAGGAGATAAGATCGAGCTCGCCGCTGGCATTTTTGAACTTGTGGCTCCGTTGGACTTAAAAGCGAAGATGACGCTGATAGGGGCCGGCATGGACAAAACGACCCTCACCCACACTAAGGATCGCAAGCCTGCCACGAAGGCGCTGCCCGACCCAGAGATGACTGCTAAAGGGCTGGACACTGCCGCCTACCTGATCCGCCTGAAGGAGAAAGCCGCTGGCATCACCATCTCGGATCTCACACTTCACGGACCGCAGTTGCACGGCGCGATCTACGGGTGGGAGCCGGTGGACCTGCACCTACACCACCTGCGGATCAAGGAAACAATGTGGTGTGGTCTTCGCACTTTCGCCATGAAGAAGGTGAAGATTCACGACTGCGAGTTCGTCGATGCTGGCGGGCGTTGGGACAAGGGGCAACCCGGATTGAAGGGCGGCATCACCGGCGGCGGCATCTTCGCCATCTGGATGAGCGACAGCGAGATCTGGAACAACCGGTTCATCCGCACCAGAATGGGGCCGGCTGAGGAGTTCTACGGTATCAAGGTGCGCGAAGGGCGGCGTAGCCGCGTCCACCACAACACCATTGAAACGAACTTCAGCATGGAGTTCCCGTTTGAAAACGACCAGGACATGGAGATCGATCACAACATCTGTGCTGGCACTATCTCCATCCCGAAGCACGCCGGCGGGTCGGTTCCCAAAAGCGGAACGACTTTTCACATCCACCACAACTGGTTCAAGGACAGCTATAGCATCGAGTTCGTTCGCAATGGGGTGGAGATCGACCACAACTTGTTCGACTTCGATGTGAAGAAGGACCATGGCAACCTAGTGTCTGGGTTCGGCAGCGCGTCTGCGAAAGGGCCGGCGCGTTTCCATAACAACCTCGTAAACAACCCGGGCCGCGGCGTATTTTGGGTCAATGAGGTTTTCGATAACCTAGAAGTGCGGAACAATTACATCATCTCCCGCACCACTGCCACGCCGCGGCAGGAGGGGCTGTTCGGGTTTAACCCCAAGTGCGACTTCAAGACGATCACGATCAAGGACAATGCGATCGAGTGCCAAGGGCTGGCCAGGCCGCTGCTGCGGGCGAAGGAGAGCTACGCCGCGATTGTGGAAAATAACAGCTTCACCAATGTGACCGACGCCGATAAGCTGACGAATGCCAAGGCCGGCCGTCTCATCGGGTTGGAGAAGCCGTTGAAGTTCGAGTGCGGGGCCAAGGGCGAGTTCACCATCGATGGCTGGAAAGCTAAGCTCACGGCGAAATAACCGGGTTATGCCGAACCGAACGCTGCATCAGACCCGAACCGCTGGACGATTTTCAGTGCTGTGTAGCCATCTGAACTGCAGTTGCGAATATGAGTTTCTTATTTGAACAGAACTTGTCCAGCCCCCTTGCTGCCTGCGTCCCTCGCAGCACCGTCAATAGCTTCACGGCATGGAGACGCTGTGGTCATTTATAATTCACTCTTTTTAATTGACGGGATTTTTATCATCGTCATACTATGCTAATAGATTCATTCTGTAATCATTACGCCCATTTCCATAACTTGTTGTTGCTGGAGATAGTTTGTGCAGGGCGCAAATGAATGACTGTTCGGCCTTTCGGTAGTCTAGATTCCGAGGTGAATTAAGTGAATCAACCAAGGACGAAGTTCTGTTTCGCTTGCGCAGCCCCGATCGACGCACGGGCCGAGATCTGCCCTAAGTGCGGAGTCCGCCAGCCCGACCGTGCAAACGAGTTGAGCAGACCAAGTAAGTTGCGTGAGGGGATTAAGGTTCCTGTCCTCATCTCCGCCATCTCGAACATTGTGGTGGGGCTGATTTGGGCTGCGACTTGCATCGGCCTCGTGTTCACGATCCCGATGGTCATTCTGTGCATCTTCGAGTTTATTTTGTGGTCGCAAGCGGACAATCTGTCGCCTAAGGAATTGGGTGGGCGAGCCAAAATTCTGGGGATCTTCGAAATCATCGTAGGTTTGGTAAACACCCCGACTCTGATATGCGGGATTATCGTGCTAATCAACAGCGGAAAATTAGCCAATCGCTACGATGAATAGGGCGCCCTCATCGTATTTTAATAAGCAATGCTGCGCAAACAAGGCAGCATTATTCGAATAATCTCAGCAAGAAAAGCTACGAAGAACGAAGGTGAATACTATCGAGGTGTTAAAACATAAAATCTGAATACGATTTATCGAAAATGAAGTCTCGCAAGAATCCTTTTGCATCAAAACTTAAAAAGTCGGTGACTATTCGATTAAGCGAAGATGTAATTGGCTATTTTAAGCAAATGGCCAAAGAGGCAGGCATTCCATACCAAAGCCTTATCAATCTTTATTTGCGAGATTGTGCAACGCAACATAGAAAAGTAGCTATTTCTTGGCGAACTACGCCCTAACCCCTCATTCCACACAAACCAATCGGTGCATCAAAAAAATCACCCACCCACATAGCACACAAAACTACTAGGTGGGTGGGTGAACTGTTTTCAAATACTATTAACGAGACTCAGTATTGGAATACCCCTTCCAAAGCCACTCAAGCGCACCATTGATCAACTATCCTTGCGACAAGTCCCCATATTTTTCTTCACAAGGTCGTCGGTCAGCCATGGCTTTATCTCCCTACAAGTTTATGTGATTAGCAATTAACAACCGCTATATAAAAAATAATTCGCAGCGATTCTTTCTACATAAACTCTTTTCTAATCACATCAAAATCGACCGGAGGTTCAGTTAGCTTCCAGACAAAGAAATTTTGGTCAATATGGAAAACTGTTTGGCCTTCCATTTGTTGACGAGTAATCCAATTCATATCAGACTCTTTTATGTTGTCCAACCTCACAAAAGCCACTTGCCCATTGTACAAATCATAGTGAATGGCAAGGGTAGACACCTTATGTTGCTCATAAACCCTTTTTGCCTCTAAAACCTTGTGTTGCTTAATATCGTTAATACCTGTAAACCCAGACTGCATTTCTATCCGGATAGGTTGATGACCCACCATGGCAATCTCGAAATCCGCCTTAGCTGTTCTTTTAAATGTTTCCGTTTTTTCAAAGTCATCGGTCCCTATCAGCCGCACCTTTGACAGATCGACCCCAAATATTAGACTCAATGATTTTAAAAAAAAATTTGCTGAAACATACCCACGCATCCACGAAAAATAAACCTGCTCTGGTCGTCGCCCCTGATTATTGAGATGCTTTATGATATCATTTTCTTTCATCTTCTCAAAAACATCTGTTATGTGGCGCTTGCTAAAAGCAGGGAGATCTTCTGCCTTGACTCCAAGAGCAACCACCCGATTAACAGTTTCAAATATGTCTTTTAGCCGCTCATTTAAAAGCTCCATATATGCAAAATCTACGCCAGAAACAATATCTTTAGCTCCCAGAAAATCCTTTGCAGCATCTTGGGTTGTAAAGCCCATTTTTTTCCGGTAATCACTAGAATAGGCTTTTGTGATCATTTGCATTCTCCTATTTTAAAAGAATTTTTTAAGATTATTTTACCACCAAACGGCTTCATCACCAACAACTCGGCGCTTTACCCAATTGCCCCATATTTCCTCGCAAGGCTTTCATGAATCGCCTTTCCGATCTCATAACCAAAAATCGGCGGCACAGCATTCCCAATTTGAAGATTTTTTGATCCCTTTCCTCCGAAAAAAATGTATCTGTCCGGAAAACCTTGCAATCGCGCCCCCTCTCGAGTTGTCATCCCTCGATTAAGTTCGGGGTGGATGCATCGGCTTGAAGATGGAGTACCAAAATTTCTGGTCATTGTTGGCGTTGGCTTGTCCCATATCAATCTTGCGTAGGTGTTGGCAAAATAACTTTTGGGTCGTAATTCTTCTGGCACATCCTTGATTGATCCTCCCGGGGGAACTTTGGAAATTACATTTAATAAAGATTCACCATGATTAGGAGCAAAATGTTCTGTCAGCTTTATTTGTTCGCCTCTCATTTCTTTTTGATAATCGTTTTGAGGCTTCATTTTATAAACTTCCGCCAGTTCAGCGCTTCGAATTTCAGGGAGATCGCTAATGGCATCTCGTAAAGTTCGATAAGGCTTTGTGTACAAGTCTTCCTTTTCTGAAAAACAACCTGCTGGCATTTCGAATTGAAATTCTTTCGCATAAGCAACTACGATCGTTCTTTGTCTACGCTGAGGCAACCCAAAGTTCACGGCATTCAAGAGAGCGTACTTGTAGTAATATCCTAAAGAATCCAATTCCTCTCGAAGTTTTTCGAAAACCTTTCCTTCATACATACTTTTGAAGCCACTTACATTTTCGAATAAAACAAAATCCGGTCTTATGGTTTTGATGGCTTGAACAAACTCTAAAAAGAGATTATTCCGGGGATCATCCTCCTGTTTTTTTCCAACCGTGCTAAAGCCCTGACATGGAGGCCCCCCAGCAATGAGGTGTATGCGCTCCTTGATTTTTTTTTCCACAAGAAGGGTTTTGAAATTGATTTGTCGCACATCACCTTGCAACATTAGGGTTTGTGGATGATTGGCCTTATAGGTTTGACAAAAATCTGGCTCAATTTCGTTTGCAATAATTATTCTAAAACCAGCCTTTTCTAAACCGAGGGAAAGTCCACCTGCCCCCGCAAATAAATCCATGGCATTAAATCCCTGCATATCAACTCCTTTTGTGAAAGTGGAAAATGACTAGTACCCCACATCAAATCCACCCAATATAAGTGGTTTTTGGATTGTACTTTCATCTGTTCATGCGTCAAACCTGCTATTTGATTAGCGGTTCATTGTGCAATAACCCACCTTCACATCATCATTGCCGGTAAATTCTACCATGTTGGATTGCCCTGCAAAGATAAAAACATGCAGCGTCTTATCAGCAGCATCTTTTTCCTGCGCCACCAAAGAAAGGTTCGCACCATTTACTAAGAGCAATTCAAAAACTATCAAAAGAAGGGATTTTTTGTTCATGATGAATATTCTTTAAAACTAAGGCTGTCACAAGCTAGCTGGTGCATCAAAAAAATCACCCACCCACATAGCACACAAAACTACTAGGTGGGTGGGTGAAGTGTTTTCAAATACTATTAACGAGACTCAGTATTAGAATAACCTTTCCAAAGCCACTCAAGCGCACCTGGAAGAATCTGGGGGCGGGCATTGCCTATGCCATGGCCCGAGTTTAGGCAATAAAGGTATTGATAGTGATAGCCCTTGGCCTTCAGCACGATTGCCATGCGATTGTTTGCATCCACCCAATCGTGCATGCCATCACGCATAATATTTGGGTTTAAAAGATCACGATCGCCAACAGCCATATAAAGACGGATGGGTTTCGGGGCGCTTTGAGGAATCAACTTGTCGTGAAAATCCCAAGCACCACCAGGGGTCTCGGGGTTGAAGGGCCATTGTTGATTGACGAAAGTTCCCGAAAGAGTAAGCACTCTGCGAAACCATTCGGGGTGATACCAAGCCATGATAAGCGCTGCAGAACCACCAGAGCTAGTACCCATAGTGGCACGGCCATCGGGGTTGGTGGTGATTTTCACTTTATAATTCTTTTCAACAAGGGGCAGCACTTCATTCTGAATGAACTCAGCATAAAGGCCAGACATATTATCGTATTCCTTGCCCCGTTCATGACCTTGAGCATCACCGCCACCGTTGGCAATCATAACCGCAATTAATGCGGGAATGCGCTTTTGGGCGATGAGGTTGTCGAGGATGCGGGGGAGGTTCATATCTGGTTTGCCAAAGCCGGGCCCATCGTGAGTTACAAGCAAAGGTGCTGCAGTGCCTGGCACATACTGTGCGGGAATATAAACCGTGATGGTGCGTTTGTAATCAATGTTATGAGTCTCGACAATCAGGGTCTTTGGGTTTTTTGGATCGGGCGTACCGAAAACTTTACGCGCGATGCCTGGGTTGAAGAGTTTGCAATCTTTGGAATCCATCACAAACTGTTCCACTTTTCCTTGGGGTACGCCAGCAACTGCTTTGGTTTCTGGGGCTGCGACATAATCCGGGCCAACGAGAAAATCGCCATCAGCATCCACAGGGGGGTTGGCACCGGGTTTGCCATCGAAGCGGGTGAACTTGGGAGTACCCGGGGCATCGAAAGGCCGCCCCGCTACTGGCGGGCGATCCTGTTTCTTTGGCGCTTCTTTGGCACCTTTGGGCGCATCGGCCCCTTGCAATCCGGTGGATTGAATCAGGCCGGCCATTAGAAAAAAGGGCAGAACGCGCAGGGTTGTGATTAAGTGCTTCATAATTCCTTCTGTGTTAAATCGAACTTTAGGGGTTACCACATCTTTTGGGTAAGGTACCAAAGTTGCTGGCGGTATGTTTGACCTAATCATTAATATCAATGATGCAGGGTTTCTCGTCCATCATAATTTTATCGATTGGGGAAATTTTTTTAAGGGTTTCCTCAGCAATCATCAGGGCCAGTTTTAAATGTTTTGTTCCTTACTCATAATTCGTAACATTTGGAGATTGGATTGATTCAGTTGGTGCAAATTATTCGCTGCTCGAATTGCCATTGTTAACATTTGCGCAATTGCAAAAATACTAATTGCACCTAAAAAACTACAAAACAAAACGCCTATAGCTGAACCTATTGATACACCATTTCTGACCTGTTCCTTGTCGGCGTTAGCAAGAATACCAATGAACGCAAAAACAGCGCCAACAATCAATAAGACACCTACAAGATTATAGGCATTAATTACAAATTCTATAAATGCATAGGCTAGGGGCGGTAGAATATTGTTGTTATGTAAACCTTTATTATCAGGCTGACTAATAGCGGCAACTTGTTTCTGGTTTGGACTAGTATTAACTTCTTGCACTTCTGGAATTTCTTCTATTTCGTCCTGTTCAGGTGTAACTGTGCCAAATACAAGGTTGCGAATTCGCCCAGCGGGCATCCAACGATCTGAATTTTCTGGACGCACCATGTCCGTTGCCGACAACTTACCCAATTTTGCAAGAGCCGCCAATTCAGAACCGCTCATCGGGCCAAACTCTTTACCCCTAATCTGACAAAAATACTGTAAAGCCATTCTTCACCTCTGGGGATTTATCCTTTTAATATCACTTACCTAAGCTTAGTTTATGTAAGTGCTGTGTTAAAGAATATTATTACAAAAACAAAACCCCAAGTGATTAAGTTCGAGGTGCAGCAATCATTTTTTTGTGGGCGATGGGCCGTACATCCCTGAACTCCGCACACGCAAACCTTTTTCCAAACAGCAAATAAAGCCTGATGAAATGACTACTTGACTTGAGTAATTGCACTGACATCCTTAAGGCGGATACGGGATTTCACAGGCTCCATTCGAGTA
>Ga0209702_10008348_pt1 | contig 12110 bp, 17 predicted proteins | sample FRY01_FD_187210 | JGI IMG/M metagenome (GOLD analysis project Ga0209702, IMG submission 187210) | Freshwater microbial communities from Lake Fryxell liftoff mats and glacier meltwater in Antarctica - FRY-01 (SPAdes) (version 2) | ecosystem: Environmental > Aquatic > Freshwater > Ice > Glacier... | reverse complement strand
TGCCAGTGATACGCAGATCGACGGCGTGCTGGCTCTGTATGCGCAGTCCGACTGGGAGCAAATGCAGGCCGATGAAATGAATGCGCGGCTTCCTCTGCCTTATGCAAGAAGCCGTATAGCAGCCTACCCACCTATAGGCGACCAACTGGATGCGCTGTGGAAAGGTGGCACAGCAGCTGCTGAAATGCTTGTACTAGTTCAAGCCGTTAAAACAAAATACCCAAAAGGCTAAACTATGACAACCCTCTCTAGCATCATTACGCCGACCAATCTGGTCACGTTGACAGGTGCGGCACTAGCTTAAACAACACTTACACGAGAGCCTTAAATCATGCTCGGATTTATACCGTTATCTTCTGCTGCTTTATCTGATGATGCGTTAAGCACGTTAATAGCGGCTAATGCTTCTGTAACGGGTAGAGCTATAGTTGTTGCATCTGGTACAAGGCAAGCTAATGCTGTTGCTGCGATATTAGGTAAAGCAATAGTTACTGCTCTTGAAGGACCTATACAAGGTAATGCGGCTATTACTGGTAAGGCTACTGTTACGGCATTAGGTGGATATTCATTTAATGCTGTTGCTGCTATTGTAGGTACTGCTACGGTAACGGCTAGTGGTGCTTTTATTAGATTTGGTGAAGCTCATATTGTTGGTGTTGGTACATTTACAGCCTTAGCAAATAATGTTGTTTTAGGTGGTGCTCAATTTAGCGGGAATGCGGTTGTAACTGCTAATGCTAAATTAACTGCTGTTGGTACTGCCTTAATTAATAGTAAGGCTACTGTAGTTGCAAAAGGTATGATTTACGGTGAAGAATGGGTTAAGACAACCCCACAAGGTGATACATGGCAACGACAAGAATAGCGTTTGGTGAGTGGACTCCAGATCAGCCAGGAATCTTAAGCGGGGTTACTGACGCAGTGAATTGCTATCCTGTTGCTAACGGCTATGCACCGTTCCCAAATATTAAGCCTTATCCTAATGAGGAAACTCAGGCTAGTGAGATTCTTTTAACTTGCTTTGGTGGTCAATTTGCGGGGCAGAATAACCTATTCGCAGCTAGCGCATCTAAGATATATAAGTTTGATTCTGGTAATAACAACTTTGCTGATGTAAGTCAAACAAGTGGATATGACGCAGAATCATGGGATGTTACTCAGTTTGGGCCTGTAATAGTTGCAACTGATGGTGTTAATAGACTTCAAGGTTATGATTTAGGAAGTAGTTCTTCTTTTTCTGAATTAGCTGCTGCTGCTCCTATTGCTAAGTATGTAACTGTTGTCAGGGATTTTGTTGTCGCTGCTAATGCTGCTGGTGCTGAAAGTACGGTGTACTGGTCAGATATAAACAACGAGACGAACTGGACTCCATCATCTTCAAGTCAATCTGATATACAAGTATTGCCTGAAGGCGGGAATATTACTGGATTAGCAGGTGGTGAATACGGATTGATATTCCTTGAAAGAGCTATCTACCGTATGTCATATACGGGTAGTCCATACTTTTTCCAGTTTGATGCTATTTCTAGGTCTATAGGTTGTATTTCAAATAATGCGATTGGTCAATTATCAGGAGTGACTTACTTCCTTGCTGATGATGGTTTCTATTCGTGTAATGGTCAATCTGTTCAATCTATTGGTAATGAAAAGATTAATAGATGGTTTTTTGAAAACGTAGCAATTGATAAAGTAGCAACACAAATGAGTGTTGCTGTTGATCCTATACGAGCTTTGGTTATTTGGGTAATGCCAATTAAAAGTGGTAATCAACTGCTTATTTATAGTGCAAAACTAGGTCGCTGGTCGTATGCAACCATTGATGTAGCATCTATTGCTTATGTATTAACATCTTCTGCTACGTTAGAGCAATTAGATAAATTGTCTATTACTCCGGGTACTAATACTTTAAGTGGAACTTATACTCGTTCTGGAATAACAGTTACTGTATCTGCTACTAGTCATAAAATGCAGACTGGTGGCTTTGTTTATTTTGATGCTACGTCAGGCGGTGCATTAGATGGGTTTTATCAGATAACTAGGGTTAATGACGATAGCTTTACGTTTTCCACTGTTGCGTCTGGAACAATAACTACTAGTAACTGCATATTATCTATGCCAGCAATAAAGATAGGGGATCAAGAAGTTCTTGCAGGTTCTTTTGATGACCGGATATTTGCTGGTGGAGCATACTTTTTAGCTGGCGTATCAGGTCAAAAGGTATATGGTTTTACTGGAACTCCTGTTGAAGCTTCTGTCTCAAGTAGTGATATTGATATTGGTAGAAGTTTAATAACATTAGCTAAACCTATTGTAGACAATGGCAGTGGTGATGTTGCTGTTTCTAGTCGGGTATTAATGAGTAATGTTCCTCAGTTTGGAGATTATTCCTCTCCTGATTCTATTAATCGAGTGTCTTTAAGAACTAGCGGGAATTACCATAGGATAAAAGTTAAGCCTACTGGGGATAACTGGAAAACTATTGTAGGTGTAGATGTTGATATTGTTAAGTCTGGTGACAGATGACCCGTCAATTTAGAACATTACCTGTCTTTGGCTCTACGGAACGCGATGTTTCTGAGGTCGTCCGTGGGATAATGGACGGGAAGACTAATAACAGTGGATATTTCACAACAGCAATAACTGCAACTACTACGACTCTTTTTAATCCACGTATAGGTTACGACTCAGCAATTATCTTTACACCTATGAATGATAAAGGTGCCCAGGAAATGGCTAAATTATGGGTAGGTACTAGGTCACAAGGTGAGGCAATAATTCACCATGCCAGTAATGCTCATGTTTGCGAGTTTATGTATATAGTAGTGGGATGATGGAATATAAATATATTGATCCGCAAGAGCTTAGAAAATGGTGGGTTTCTGTCAAGCCCGGTTTAGAAAAGATTAAGTCTAGCAGTCCTGAAAGCTGGATTATTGAAGATGTTTATACAGATTGTTTTAATCAAAAGTCTTTGTTATTTGTAGGCATAGAGAATAGCCGTTACCTTGGATTCTTTATTCTTCAACCGCTAGCTGAAACCACCCATGTATGGGCAGGTTATTCGGTAGAAAATAGTTATGATATTGTCAAAAATGCTTTAGAATTCATTAAGGGCATGGCACGACAAGCTAATGTTAAAAACATAACTTTTTCTAGCCATAGGCGGGGATGGGCTAAGAGGGCAAAAGCATACGGCTTTCGTCCTAATAAATGGATATGTGAGGTTTAATATGGGCGGTGGTGGTGGAACTCAAAATAGTACGTCAACGACGAGCATTGATCCGGATATTAAGCCGTATGTAACGTATGGCTTAGAACAAGCTAAAAATCTATATCAGTCTGGAACTCCTTCATTTTATCCTGGTCAGACTTATGTAGACCCATCTGGTCAAACTACAGATGCTCTGCAATTAGCTGAAGCCAGGGCTAGGAAAGGTTCTGCGCTTAATACTGATGCTCAGAATGTAATTTCTAATCAATTGAGCTATAACAATCCGTATGCAAATAAAATATCTTCTGTAGGTGGCGCTGCTGCTGATCCTAGTGCTGAGTTCTATCGTTTAATGATGCAGGGTCAGCCAGATAGCGAAGCTATGAATTTCACTCGTAAAACTGCGAGTGGATCATATCTTGAGCCTAGTCCATATCTTCAGGGTTCTTTATCGCAGGCTAACCGTCTTTCGTCTGAGGCTTATCAAGAGGGTTTGAGAGGGCTTCAGTCTCAGGCTTCGGCTTCTGGTAGATATGGTTCTGGCGCTGCTGGTCAACAAGTAGCTAAAGGACAAGACGTATTTGCTAGGGCAATAGCTGAACAAAATCAAAAAGCCTATTTAGACAATTATAATAATGAACGGATTGCTCAAGAAAATGCTATTAAGAATCTTGGCAGTTTTGAACAGCAACAAATTGCTAATCGGTTTAGTGGGGCAACTAATCTAACGTCTGGTGAACAAAAAGCGTTAGATACTAAATTGAGTTCATACGGGAATGCTGCGACTCTTGTTAATGCTGATTTAACTCGTCAACAACAAGCAGCTAAATTAGCTCCTGAAATGGCTAACCTTGATTATGCTGATATTCAGAAACTATTGAATGTTGGCGGTTCTTATGAAAAGCAATCAGGTAATGTATTACAAGACGCGATGAACCGATATAACTTTGGGGAGAACTTGCCACAAATGAAGCTATCTCAGTTTGCTAATTTGTTTAGTAATGTTCCACAAGGTGGTAATGTAACTTCTACAGCTACGCCACAAGGGGGTAAATAATGGCTGATCCTGTAACCGCTGGTATTGCTCTTAATGCACTTGCTCCGAGTGCTATGGGTGCTGGTGCATTAGCTTCTGGGATGGGTGGTGCTGGTGCATTAGCTTCTGGGATGGGTGGTGCTACTTTAGGCGCTTCTGCTTTAGGTGCTCCTATAACTGCAAGTTTATATTCTGGTATGACTATGCCTCAAACCCTGATGGGATTAGGTAAAGATTTAAGTGCGGTTAATTCGTTTATGAATGCTAATCCTATAACATCTCAAATTGGTTTTGGACTAGCTAGAGATATGATGCAAGGGCCAGCACCTGTACCTATGCCTGGCGGTATGCCTGTTCAGCGTAGTGGCATTCAGCCTATGGACTACATGAGTTTATTGAACCCACAACAATCTCAGGTGCTTCAAACTTACCCGATTTCACTCCTATAGGTGATGTATGCCACTTACTCCTGAAGAACAAGCACTATGGGAAAAATCAACGGGTAAACCGTATCAAAGCTCTGGATTTATGGATTACATTCCTAACGTCTTTGGTAGCGTTCCTCCAGGATACCAAGGTTTATTAGGCGAAGACTTATCCCAACAAATAGGTAAGCGATCTAACTTTTCCGGTTTATTGGGAGCCGCTGCTGCATTGTCTCAGGGTATGAGTGGGCAAGGGCCAAGGCGCGGCGCATTACAGAACATCCTAGGTGCACTAGGGGCTGGTTATGGAGCCTCTGGGCAGGCTTATCAGGGCGGTATTGAGCAGATGATGAATGCTCAGAAATTTGCTCAGTCTAAAATTGACTTATCGCGTCAACAACAAGCAAGAGATGCTGTTGAGAAAATTATTGCTTCTCCAGAGGTTGCTAATAATGCAGGTTTAGTTGCCTACTTTAGAGCTAACCCAGAAAAAGCACTTGATAGGTATATTAGTATTCAAGAAACACAAGCTGCTAGAGGCATTACGCCTACTGCACCACCAAATGTACCACCAAATGCACCGCAAAATGTTGCGTCTCAACCATCTATGGATGCTGGGGTTAACGTATTTCCTCCTGTTGTAGTTAATGAATCTCAGTATGGTAAACAACTTAGACAAGCTGAATCAGCAAACACTTATTTTTCTAATATAGGTAATATTGATAGGGCTAAAGCAGCAAGAGAAGAAGCTGATAATTTACGTGGTCTGATAAGACAAGAAGAATTAGCAAATAGTGTTACCCAAAGTCTTACTAAAATTCATCCTATGCTTCAGGGCGTGGTTGATACGTTAAATATAAATGCCCCAAGTATGAGTGCGTCAGAAATTCAAAGTAATATTAATAAAATTCGAGAGAAAGATTCTGATTTTAGGTTGTCAGCAGAAACAGATTTACGTAAAGAGTTTTCTCAACAACCAATAGTTAAAGAGTACAGCACTGTTGAGACAGCATATAAAACTATTAGTAATGCTTTATCTAATCCATCTGCTGCTAATGATTTAGCTGCTGCCACTAAGTTTATGAAATTGCTTGACCCCGGTTCAGTTGTGAGAGAATCAGAATTTGCTATGGCTGCTGGTGCTACTGGCGTATTCGACCGAGTTGGAAACTATTTCCAAAGATTACAAAATGGTCAGGTACTCAATCCTTCACAACGAGCTGATTTTAAGAAGTCAGCAGATTTAATATATCAGGCAGCTCAACAAAACTATAATCAAACTGCCAATCAATTTAAACTTTTAGCAGAAAACTACAACCTAAATCCAGATAATGTCGTTTTAACTAAAAATAAATCATCTGAAAAAACAGATAAAAATACGAGTGTATTGCCATCAAGAAATTCAAAAGGATATATATTAAGCACTGATGCTAATGGTAATCGAGCTTATGTTAGTCCTGATGGGTCTAAATTTGAGGAGGTTAAATAATGCCTTTTGATTTAGCTACGGCTCGTCCTGTTGGACAAAAAGAAACATTATCAGGTAAAGATGTTGTATCACAAGCTATAAAAAACTTCCCATCATCATTTAGAAATGTTGTTACTGGAACTTATGAGGCTGTTACTAGTCCATTAGAGACAGGTAAAGCAGTTTTAGATATTGGTGCTGGTGGATTGCAAAATATACTTCCTGAAAGTCTTGTACAAGCTATTGGCGAGGATAAACAGTCTCGTGATGTTGCTAATAAAGTTGGCGAGATGTACGTCAAGCGTTACGGTGGATTAGAACAAGCTAAGCGAACTATTGCTAATGATCCTGCTGGCTTTATGTCAGATGTATCTGCTGTTTTAACTGCTGGTGGGGCGGTTCCTCAAGTTGCTAAGGCAGCGTCATTTATTGATCCTCTATCGTTGGCTGCAAAGGGCGTAGGGGCTGTTGGTAAGGTTGCTGCTCCCATCCTTGGTATGACTACTGGCGCAGGTTCTGAAGCCATTAAACAAGCGTTTAAAGCCGGTAAAGAGGGCGGTACTGCTGCTGAACAGTTTAGATCAAATATCACTGGATCAGCTCCAATGACTGACGTTCTGGATATGGCTAAACAAAATATAGCCAATATGAACGCGGAGAAACAAGCTCAGTATCGTTCTGGAATGGTTAATATTAAGAATGATAAAACTGTTCTTGATTTTAATGGAATTTTTTCAGCGATACAAAATGCTCAGAATAAAACATCATTTAAAGGTAAAGTTGTTAATCAAAAAGCATTTGATGAGGTTAATTCAGTTAAGAAAATAGTTAATGATTGGAGAGCGCAATCTCCTGCACAATTTCACACACCGGAAGGATTAGACGCGTTAAAACAACGTGTTGGTGACGTTCTTGAGGGCATACCTTACGAACAGAAACAAGCTAGAGCTGCTGTTGGTGGTGTTTACGATTCAATTAAATCTGAAATTACAAAGCAAGCGCCTACTTATGCAAATGTAATGAAAGGTTATTCCGAATCATCTGATCTTATTAAAGAAATTGAAAGAGCATTATCTTTAGGCAAAAAAGCTAGTGCTGATACTGCGATACGAAAACTTCAGTCTTTAATGCGTAAGAATGTAAATACTAATTTTGGTCAAAGAGTATCATTAGGAAAACAACTTAGTAGTGCTGGAGAAGATATTTTACCTGCCTTAGCTGGGCAAGCTCTTAGCGATATAACTCCTATGGGTATTCAAAGGGCAACCTCTCCAGTAACTGCTTATGGTGCTTTTACAGCGGGTGGTGCTCCGTTAGCTGCTGCGTCTTTGCTTTCATCTTCCCCACGTTTAATGGGTGAGGCTGCTTATGGTGCTGGATTACTTGGTCGCGGTGCTGGTGCTGTTGAGAATGTTATGCCTTTAGCATTTGATCCAAGGGCTTATAATTTAATGTATCAAGCTGGTCGTGTTAAAGGACAGTAATCATGGCAAAGAATAAAATTAGCGAATGGTCATCCACTCCATCAAATAACACTGATATTTCAGGTATTAATATTGCGGAGGGAACTGCCCCTAGTAATATCAATAATGCTATTCGTGAGGTAATGGCTCAAGTTAAAGATTTAGTAACAGGTGCTGACGGGGATAATTTAGTCGTTGGTGGTGGGTTTACTTGCGCTGGTGCTGCGATATTTAGCTCAACGGTAACGGCTGCTGTTCCGATAGGTGTGACTAGTGGCGGTACGGGATTATCTTCAATTGCTGCTGGTGGTACGTTGTATGCGAGTGGTGCTAATACGCTTGTTACGCTTGCTGCCACAACTACGGGTAATGTCTTATTGTCTGGCACTGCTCCATCATGGGGCAAGGTAGCGTTAGCTGCTGCTGTATCTGGAACATTGCCACTTGCTAATGGTGGTACAGGTCAGACTACTGCTGTTGCAGCTTTAAATGCCTTGATTCCTACTCAGTCTGGTAATAGCGGTAAGTTTTTAACTACTGATGGAACTACTATTTCATGGGGAACTGTTAGTGCAGGCGCCGCTGGTGTAACGTCTGTTTCTGCTGGTGCTGGTATGAACTTTACTACCATTACAGCAACAGGTGCTGTCGCAATGGGGACTCCTAGTGGTTTATCATCATCAACTACAAATTCGGCATCAGGTTCTACTCATACTCACTTTGTTACATTCCCGGTTACAAGTCTTAAAGGTCAGTCTACTGATACTGCTTTAACAGGGGATATGTTGCTAACTGGATTAGCATCTTTTGCTAAGTCATTAGGTACAAACGGTTATCAGAAATTACCCGGTGGATTAATTATTCAATGGGGTTTTAATTCAATATCTGCAACCACTACTTCTGTTTCATTTCCTACTGCATTTGCCACCGCTTGTTATTGTGTTGTAGCTACTGATTATGCTGCGGGTGATACGGGTGGTATTGCTACATCTATTGCTCTTAAAACTCAACCGACAACAACTGGAGTTGATTTTAGTACAAGTACCAATAGCACTGGATTTTATTGGATAGCGATAGGTCAATAACATGGATAAATTAAGTGACGATCAGATTAATGAGATTGCTGAGAAAGCTGCTGAAGTGGCTTTCCGTAAAATCTATGAGGAAGTAGGTAAGTCTGTTGTGCAGAAATTATATTGGTTAGTAGGTGCTGGTGCATTAGCTTTACTGTATTGGTTAGCAGGTACAGGGAATATAAAAAATTGACCCTATTACTATCGGTCTTGCGATTAAGGCAGCAACCACTGCTATCGAGATGGCAAAGAAGGGAGTTGCACTCTACAAAGAGATCAAAGCAACTGCTGGCGATGTATCTGGGGTTATAAAAGATTTAAAAGACCAATATCATAAGATCGCAGCACCAAGTCAAGAACAGAAGAAGCAATATAACGAAGAAGTACGTAGGGTTCAAGAAATAGCAGCGACTCCTGCATCACAAGCATTAAACACCATCTGGGATCATTTAGGCACGTTTGTAGACCAATATGACGTTATGTCTAAGGCTTACATTGCCAGTGAGATAGCGTCACGTCAGGTGTATAAAGGTGAGCAATCCCTTGCAAGACGAGCGTTAGAAAGACTAAGAGTTAAGCATCAATTAGATTCTATGTTGATTGAAGTACGGGAAGAAATGGTCTATAACACTCCACCTGAGTTAGGGGATTTATGGACTAGGTACGAGAAGATGTGGACACAGATAGTTCAAGAGCAAAATGTTGCTTTGGCTGCTGAAGTGCGAAAAACACAGATAATAATATGGCGACGAAACCAAGCAATAAACCATCTCAAAGCAATGGGGGTATGGATTGGGGCAGTCCTGTTCGTGGTGGCATGGATGTGGGGAATAATGGGTCTAATAAGGACGAGTCAGACGTATCGCTCATTGTCGTTTTATGTATTGCAATAATGGCATTGACGTTTGTAATAGCTATTCCGATGTTGGGTTTTATGTACATGGATATGCACAATGCTACGTCAGCAGCAATAAGTGAAGTAAGAAAAATGCGTGAACTTAGAGCAAAAATTTTATTGGGGGAATAATGCTTACACTTTTATCAACTTTAGGCGGCTATATTGTTGCTTTGTTCCCAAGAGTATTTGACGTTTTACAAGATCGTTCAGATAAGAAACATGAACTAGATATTTTGCAAATGCAGATGCAGCAACAATTAAGAATGACTGATAAAGGCTATTCTCCATCTGACAAAGCAGAAGAAGTCAGAATGAATGATGAGCAAGATAACGAGCATTACATGACTCAGATGGGCATGATATATAACCAACAAGAAAAGCTATTAGAAGGTGCTTCCCAATGGGTTAAAGATATAACAGCGGCTACGCGTCCATTTGTAACATTTATATTTGTCTTAGAGCTTGTAATTATTAATCTTTTAACAATGCTTTGGATATTTATGCAGGGGGATAAAATTACGTCTGTTGGTGAATTTATAGGCATTATGAATACAGTTTTTGACGATGAAGAAATGGCATTATTAGGAACTATTATTGCTATGTGGTTTGGTTCTCGCGGGAACTCTAAGAAATGAAGTTATCAGATTCAGTAGTTTCAATGATTAAACACCATGAAGGTGTTAGAAATAAACCTTATAAATGTCCTGCTAAATTATGGACTATTGGTGTTGGTCACGTTCTTTACCCTGAGCAAGGCAAATTGCCAGTGGATCAACGTGATAAGTTTTCCTTAAAAATTGAGGACTTCCGTGTATTTTCCAAAGACGAAATCGATAACATACTTAAGAAAGACTTGGAGCGTTTTATCAGTGGCGTTCTTCGTTATTGTCCTACTAACCTTAACGAAAATCGCATGGGAGCGTTGGTTTCTTTTGCATTCAATGTTGGGTTAGGAACTTTACAAAGATCAACATTAAGACAGAAACATAACAGAGGCGATTTTGCTGGAGCTTGTGAAGAATTTATAAAGTTTACAAAAGGCGGTGGAAAAGTTCTTCCTGGCCTTGTAAAGCGACGTAACGACGAAATAGCCATGTACAAGGCTAATCCTAAATGAACCCTTATTTAATCGCTGGAAGCGTTCTGGCAGTGGTTTTAGCCTACGGCGCTGGTCACTGGCAGGGTGATGATGCAGGACAGGCTAAAGTCCAAGCTAAGTGGGATCAGGACAAGGCTAGGTTAGCTGAAGAATATGCGGCTAATGTTACGGCTATGCGGGAGAAAGAACAGTCTATGCAGGTCAATGCAGACAAGCTACGTCAGGAGAAAGATCGTGAAATCAGGGAAGTTAATGCTCGTTCCATTGCTCTTTCTAACAGCTTGCGCAACCGCCCCGAGCGCCCCACGAGTAGTGGAGTGCCCGAAACCGCCGGTGCTGGACAAGGTGGTTGTACCGGAAAAAACCTATACCGAGAAAATGGAGAATTTCTTATCAAACTAGCTGTAGATGCTGACGAACTTAGGATTGCTTTGAAGCAGTGCTATGCTCAGTATGATGCTTTGAAATAGGCTTACCAAAGAACAGTTTCTGTAGTTCCATAGAATCTTGTCTCTCTTTTAGTTCTCGCATATCCATCGCAAGGTCAGCAACTCCATGCCAGTCTTCTAATGCAATCATCACTTGTAGGTATTCCATTAATACTCTGAGGAATGGACTTGCCAATCTGTGTAGTCGGTCATTTAACTTTATTCCATTGATTGCTGCGTTTTTGACCTTCCCAATTCTCAAATAATATTCCAGAAAATTGCCTATTAATTTTTGATTTCTTTTTTAATTTTTGTTTTTCAACAGAAATTTTGTCATAACTTGGATTAGAACAATTTAAGTTTTTCATCCAATCAAGAGTTTCTATATCTTTGCTAGGATCTGTATCCCACAGCCTGTCTGCTAATGGTTTTAAGTTTCTACCAACTGTAACTCTAACTTTTTCAACCCACCATATTTTTTCCGGTATTCGTTTTAGTTCTCGTTGCATTAGCTGAATAGCATAGGGCTTCAACCACCCCTCAAGATCCGTCATTCTTATGTCTTTACGGAAGGCTTTGATTAACATAGCGTCGTAAACTCTTTGCTTATCCATTATTCTTCTCCCTTAGCTTGGCTTCGATAACATCAACAACTGATTTTCCTGTTTTTGATACAGGGCCAGCGCCGCCATTTAATCCAAAGTGATAACGCAACACATCGTCTGCCAAAATCTCCTCATCCGTCAGTCCTTGCCATTCACGATCAGTACGCGCAAGTCGCTTTTTTATTGCGTTAAATCCTGATTGAACTGTTTCCCCGTCGTTCATGTGTTCTTCTCCTTATTTAAACACCACTAGGGCAGATGGAAATGGGGCGCTGTTTTTGTGCCCCCCAAACTTTAAACGCCCTTTTATGAAAGTCACATCGCCGTGTATGGCGTAGTCGTGCCACCACCTAGTATCGGTTCGTGCGGGGACAAGGCAAACGACTACCGTGCCACTGCCAGCA
>Ga0209702_10008346_pt1 | contig 12114 bp, 10 predicted proteins | sample FRY01_FD_187210 | JGI IMG/M metagenome (GOLD analysis project Ga0209702, IMG submission 187210) | Freshwater microbial communities from Lake Fryxell liftoff mats and glacier meltwater in Antarctica - FRY-01 (SPAdes) (version 2) | ecosystem: Environmental > Aquatic > Freshwater > Ice > Glacier... | reverse complement strand
TTCTGCCAATCTTTGCCCTACAAAAGCTGCCGAATTGGTATTAAAACGTGCCAAGAAATAATCATCTAATAGTTGAATGACTTTAGAATTTAGTCCCAACAACTTTGCATAATTATCTAATAAAATTGATAAATCAGCGGGAGCACCTAACAAAATCATCTTCTCTAACGATAAACTAGTGTAGCGATTTTGAAAATATAAACAGGCGGAGCCACCAATAGAATGACCAATCATGATTTGAGGTTTATATTTTTGAACAACTTCGTGAATGCACGCTGCATACGTTGGCACACTAAATTCCTTTCCATCTGCCAATCCGTGAGCGGGAGCATCTAAAGCCAAAATTGTGCAACCTGTTTTTTGCAAATATGGAAAAAGTGGTTCCCAACGAAAAGAATTGCTTTCCCAACCGTGAACCAATAAAATAGTTTTTTCGTTTCCTTGCCAAGTGTAAACTGGAAATCGTTGATTTTCTAAAACCATCATTTCTCGCTCAGCTGCTAGCAATAGCGAAGGTAAGTTTTGCTCAAGAAGTTTTCCATCACGAGGTTCGCTAAAAAATTGGTAAGCCAAGTGCGTTGCCTTTATAGGGTCAAGATAACGGAGCAAATTGATATAAGCGCCAATCGATTTGGACAGGATATTTTTGAGGATAGTATTCATAAAAAAACCCCGATTTACGGGGTTTAAAGTGATTATATTTTAGCAAAAATACTTTCCATTTTCTCTTTTTCTTCGGTAGCCAAAACGTTGTCTACTAAAATTCGTCCGCTGTGTTCATCGGTTAAGATTTTTTTGCGAGCGGCAATTTCTACTTGTGTTTGTGGCGGAATGGTGAAGAATGAACCAGCAGAAGCTCCTCTTTCAATTGAAACTACGGCCATACCATTTCTAACGCTTGTTCTAATTCTAGTGTAAGCAGCTAATAAACGGTTTTCAATTTTGGCAGCATAATCAGCAGATAACTTTGTTAAGTATTCTTCTTCTTTTTGCGTTTCAGCCATAATATCGCCTAATTCTGCTTTTTTATGTTCTAAATGCGATTGTTTACCATTTAGACGCTCTTGCGATTCGGCTACTTGTTGTTTTTTATATTCAACAGAAGCTTTCATTTCTTTAATGTGCTTCTCGCTTAATTGAATTTCTAATTCTTGGTATTCAATTTCTTTCGTTAACGAATTGAATTCTCTGTTATTACGAACATTTTTTTGTTGTTCCGTATATTTTTTGATCCCTTCTTTGTGTGCTTCAATGGCATTTTTTTTGCCTTTGATTTGGTCATCAATTTGTTCTAAATCGGCTTTTAATTTTTCATTACGTGCTTTCAAACCGGCAACTTCATCTTCTAAATCTTGCACTTCAAGTGGCAATTCTCCTCTCACATTCTGGATTTCATCAATTCTTGAGTCGATTAACTGCAAGTCATAGAGTGCTCTTAACTTTTCTTCTACACTCATTTCTTTTATGTTTGTCATAATCTAAAAGTACTTAACTGGATTTGTATTTTGTTCTGATAAAATGATTGCAAAATTAGGCATTTTTTTAATAAGAAAATCAACAATATAGTTTTTTGTGTAACGTTCGCTTTCATAATGGCCAATATCTGCCAAAAGTAGCTGATTTTCAGCCTCATAAAATTGGTGATATTTCAAATCGGCAGTTAAAAAAGCATCAGCCTCCATTTTTATCGCTTGACCAATGGCAAAGCTTCCTGAACCGCCTAAAACAGCTACTTTTTTTATTTTTTTAGCTAAAAAACTACTGTGTCTAATCGCTCCGCACTGCATTTTCTCTTTCACCATTTGTAAAAAATCGGTTTCAGAAAGTTCATTTTCTAATTCGCCAATCATTCCTAAACCAATATTCTGGTGTTTATTTTGTAATGTATAAATTTCATAAGCAACTTCTTCATAACAATGGGCTTTAAACAGTGCTTTCAGGATTTTTGACTCCAAGTGTTTTTCAAACGTAACTTCTATTTTTATTTCTTCATTTTCTACAAATTCAAAGCGTTCGCCAATTTCTGGATTGCTATTTTCGTTACCCATATAGGTGCCCAATCCTTTCGAATTAAAACTGCAATCTTCATAATTTCCGATGGTTCCTGCTCCAGCTTCAAAAAGGGCATTTCGTACTTGTTCATGGTTTTCAGTAATCGTATAAGTAACTAATTTTCGAATATAGTTTTCTTTCGGAACTAAAATTTGCGTGTTTTTCAATCCCAAATGGTTACAAATAATTTTATTTACACCATTTTGATGATTATCCAAAGCTGTATGTACCGCATAAATGGCAATTTGATTTTGAATTGCTTTAATAATCACCCGTTCCACATAATTTTTTCCAGTGATTTTTTTTAAACCACTAAATATAATCGGGTGAAAGCAAACGATGAGGTTGCATTTTTTGGCAATCGCCTCGTCAACCACGTTTTCTAACACATCGTGACAAACCAAAATTCCGTTTATTTCTTGGTCAACATTTCCAGTGAGCAATCCCACATTGTCAAAATCTTCGGCATAGGCTAGGGGAGCGAGTAATTCCAGTTCTTGGAGAATGGCGTTTAGTTTCATAACTATTTTGTTAAATTACAAGTCAGTACTATTTCTTTCAAAGATAAAAAATCCTTAACTTCGGCACATGATTTTTTTGCGAAAAATACTTTTTCCTTTTGCTATTTTGTATGGTTTTATTACATCCATTCGAAATTGTCTTTACGATAACGGTATTTTCAAATCCTATTCCTTTGATATTCCAATTATTGCTGTTGGAAATCTTAGCGTTGGCGGAACGGGAAAAACGCCTCAAATTGAATATTTAATTCGACTACTGCAAGATAATCATCAATTGGCAACCTTAAGTAGAGGCTATAAACGAAAATCGGAAGGTTTTTTATTAGCTTCCGATAAGGAAACGGCTTTGACGTTAGGCGATGAACCTTATCAAATGTATCAAAAATTTCCAAAAATTCAAGTCGCTGTAGATGCCGATCGCAAAAGCGGAATCGAAACGTTACTCGCTCAAAAAAACAAACCAGATATTATTTTATTAGATGATGCTTTTCAACACCGAAAAGTAAAAGCTGGCTTTTATATTTTATTGACGGCTTACGATGATTTGTATGGTAACGATTTTATATTGCCAACCGGAAATTTACGAGAAAGCAGAAAAGGGGCAAAAAGAGCACAAATCGTGGTGGTTACTAAATGTCCAAATGCCATTTCGGAAAGAGAAAAAGCACAAATTCAATCAAAATTAGGCTTACAATCAAATCAAAAATTGTATTTTAGTACGATTGCTTATGATGATTTTGTGTATAATACAACAAACACCATTCCGTTAAGTGAAATTAAATTAAAAGATAAACTACTATTGGCAGGCATAGCAAAACCAGATTTATTTTTTGATTATTTAAAACAACCAAATGATGAAGTGTTGACCTTTCCTGACCATCATCATTTTACAGAAAATGACCTTAAAAACATTGGTAATAAAGCTAAAAACCAATTAATAATTACGACCGAAAAAGATTACGTTCGATTATCAAATAATACATTACAATCGAACATTTATTATTTACCAATTAAAAGTAAATTTCTTTTTGATAAAGATGATTTCAATAAAACAATAACAAATTATGTGGGAAAAAGTACAAGAAACAGCTAAGTATTTAAGAGAAGTAACCAATTATGCACCAAAATTTGGTGTGATTTTGGGTTCAGGATTGGGTTCGTTTACGGATGATATGGTTATTGAACATACTATTTTATATACTGATATTCCAAATTTTCCAGTTTCAACCGTAAAAGGCCATCAAGGTGCTTTGGTTTTTGGAAAAATCGGTGCTAAACAAGTAGTGGCTATGCAAGGGCGATTTCATTATTATGAAGGTTATGATATGCAAACAGTGACTTTTCCTGTTCGGGTGATGAAATATTTAGGCGTTGAAAAATTGATTGTTTCCAATGCTTCGGGCGGCGTAAACCCAAATTATAAAGTGGGTGATGTGGTGTTAATTAAAGACCATATCAATATGTTTCCTGACCATCCTTTACGCGGTAAAAATGACGAACGTTTTGGCCCACGATTCGTGAATATGAGCGAACCCTATTCAAGAACGATGCAGAAAAAAGCGAAAGAAATTGCCTTGAAAAACGGAATTGATTTAAAAGACGGTATTTATTTAGGATTACAAGGACCAACTTTTGAAACCTTAGCAGAATATAAAATGGTTAAAATTTTAGGAGCAGATTGCGTCGGAATGTCTACAGTACCAGAAGTCATTGTGGCTCGTCACATGGAAGTAGATTGCTTAGGAATTTCTGTAATCACCGACATGGGTGATGAAGATAATATTGATGAAGTAAACCACGAGGAAGTGCTTGAAGCTGCCAAAAAAGCAGAACCTAACGTTCGAAAATTAATCAAAGAATTTATTTTGAGTTTTTAGTATCAGATAGGTATCGAACGATGGGAGCTTTTTTTACGCAAAAAATATAACACAATCCCAAACGATTACAAATAGTAGTTTTAAAAAAGTTATATATTTGATCAAATATGTAAGTCACCCTCTATTAAAAAATTCTCCCATTGTTCGTTATCAGAGAACCTTTTGTATATTTTTTTTTAATTCAGCGGATGAAAAGAATAGTTGCAAAAAGCATGCTTCGGGATTATTGGGAAAAACACGCTGATTCTAAACAGTACTTAAAAACGTGGTACGATACAGCAAAAAGTGCTAAATGGTTATCGCCAAACGATGTGAAACAAGCCTACATCAATGCAAGTATTCTAAAAGATAGTCGAGTAGTATTTACTATAAAAGGCAATTCTCATCCACTAATTGTAAGTTCAATTACGAAAAGCAATGGGCATTTATTCGCTTTATTGGCTCGCATGCGGAATATGACAAAATAAATGCAGACACAATTTAAAAATAGTATTATGAATGTAAATCCTATTAAATCTGACAAAGATTATCGGAACGCACTTTAACGTTTAGAAGTGATTTTCGATGCACCAGTTGACACAAAAGAAGGCGACGAATCGGAAATACTTGCATTGCTTATCGAGAATTACGAAAACGAACATTATCCAATTGAATCACCAGACCCAATCGAAGCGATAAAAATCCGAATGGAGGAATTAAATATACGCCAAAAAGATTTAGTTGGAATAATCGGTGGAAAAAGTCGCGTATCGGAAATACTAAATCGAAAGAAAAAATTAACTGTCGATATGATTAGAGAATTAGAACAGTATTTCAAATTTCAGCATCAGTTTTGGTCAGTAATTATTAGCTTTCGCCAAAATAACATCGTGGATAATACGGTATATAAAAAATAGCGAAACTAGTGCTAAATCGCAAGTTTCGCTATTTTTATAAACGATAGTAATTAATCAAAAGTTCGTACCCGCCGCCGCACAAATCCTTTCATTTGGTTTTAGTAAAATGATAAAATTATTTTGTTCTCATTTTCGTCTACTACTAGAACGTACACAATGTCAGTACGTTTAGGATTTTTTGTAATTTAAAAAAGAAATAAAAGTTCTCGCAAAGTTGCAAACTTCAAAACATTTTCTTTGCGTCTTTGTGAGAAAAAAATAAGTCTAACTTATTGATTTTAAGTATTTTACTATCACTTTTACGCACTAGCACCAAAGTACTAAAACATAGCAAATAAACGTAGGTTTTTTTAGTTTTTAAAATTCATGAACGTAGTAAGGAATCAAATAGAATTGTATATTTGAGGAAGAATTGTTTGCTAACCTAAACAAAAAACCCATGAAAAACGCTTTATTTCTACTAGTTTTCTTCTTTTTTACATCGTTTCTTTTGGCTCAAGATACCTATTTACACTGCGGCAGTATTTTAGATACAAAATCGGGTAAAATACTTAAAAACAAGACTATTATTGTTTCCGACACAAAAATCATAAAAATTGTGGACGGTTTTATTTTAAAAGAGAAGACAGACGATATAGAAATTGATTTGAAAGATAAATTTATTTTGCCAGGATTAATTGATTTGCATGTGCATATTGAAAAAGAAATGAGTCCGAGTTCCTATTATTCTTCTTTTACGCAGAATGAAGCAGATATCGCTTTTGGCAGCACCGTTTGTGCCGAAAAAACGCTAATGGCTGGATTTACAGCCGTTAGAGATTTAGGCGGTACGGGTGTGAATATTTCATTGCGAAATGCCATAAATGCTGGAATTGTAAAAGGACCAAGAATTTATACTGCTGGAAAAGCACTTGCTTCAACGGGTGGCCATGCTGATCCTACCAATGGATATAGTAAAAAACTAATGGGTGACCCAGGGCCTTATGAAGGTGTAATTAATTCGCCGGAAGATGGTGTGAAAGCCGTTCGTCAACGGTATAAAGAGGGTGCGGATGTTATTAAAATCACTTCTACTGGCGGTGTTTTAAGTGTGGCGAAAAGTGGAAAAAATCCACAATTAACCATTGAAGAAATAAAAGCTGTTACATCTACCGCAAAAGATTACGGAATGCTCACCGCCGCTCATGCTCACGGTGATGAAGGAATGCAACGAGCCATTTTGGGCGGAATCAAAACCATAGAACACGGCACCTATATGAGTGAAGAAACAATGGAATTGATGAAAAAATATGATGTGTTTTTAGTGCCAACTATTACCGCCGGAAAAGAAGTAACGGAAAAAGCCAAAATCAGTGGTTTTTATCCTGCGATTGTAGCTAAAAAAGCAAGTGAAATTGGGCCGTTAATTCAAGCCACTTTTTCAAAAGCCTATAAAAAAGGAGTGAATATTGCCTTTGGAACTGATGCTGGCGTGTTTCCGCACGGCATTAACGCCAAAGAATTTGCTTATATGGTAGAAGCGGGAATGCCTGAAATAGAAGCCATTCAATCGGCAACGATTACAAACGCTAAATTATTGGGTATTGAAAATGAAATCGGTCAAATTAAAGAAAGTTTTTTAGCAGATATTATTGCGGTAGAACAAAATCCGTTAGAAACAATTGCAACGTTAGAGAACGTGCTTTTTGTAATGAAAGACGGAAAAGTGTATAAAAACTAACTGCTAAATTGATTGGCAATTACTTTATAAAAATTTTCAGGATTAAAAGGTTTTGTAATGACATCATTCATTCCAAAGGAAAGGAGTATTTCTCTATTTTCATTTAAGGAAATGGCTGTCAAAGCAATGATAGGAATTGTTTTATTGAATTCTCTAATTCGCTCTGTTGCAATGGTTCCGTTAATTCCAGGTAAATGCACATCCATCAAAATTAAATCATACGGCGTGTTGCGAACCATATCGAAAGCGCCTTCACCATTGTCAATCAATTCGCAAATCACACCTTTGTTTTCTAACATTTTTTTGGTAATCATCTGATTGATTTTGTTGTCCTCTACGACCAATATTTTTCTGCCTATAAAAATTTCATCGTCATATTGTTTTTTGACTTCAACAAGGATTTGTTGACCTAATTTAAAATCAATAGCAAACGAAAAGGTAGAGCCTATTCCTTCTGCACTTGTTAGTTTTATTTCGCCGCCAAGCAACTGAACTAATCTTTTTACAATAGCTAAACCTAAACCAGTTCCGCCATATTTGCGGTTAACTTCTACCGATCCTTGTGAAAAACTTTCAAATATAGAATTTTGTTTCTCTAGCGGAATACCAATACCAGTATCTGCAATTTCAAAAAGAAGGGTCGTTAATTCATTTTCTGTTTTTACCACAGAAGTCAAAACACTCACCGTTCCATTTTTAGTGAATTTTAATGCATTGTTAATCAAATTGATGAAAATTTGAGAGAGTTTAGTTGGATCGCCTATCAAATTTTCAGGTATGTCACCTTGCATTTCGATGACAAGATTATTGTTGTTTTTACTCGCTAAATCATTGAAAGAATTAAAAATATCGTTCAGTAATTGTTTGATGTTCAAATTGATATTTTCTACTTCAATATTTTCACTTTCAACGCGATTGATTTCTAAAATATCATTGATAAACGTCAATAAATAATCGCCAGAAAATTTTAACGACGTTAAATATTGCATTTGCGATTTTTTCGGATTTTCTTCAATTAACAAATGCGTAATTCCGTTAATAGCATTTAAAGGCGTTCGCAACTCATGACTCACTGTAGCCAAAAACTCGGATCTCGCTTTTGACGCTTTTTCAGCTTTGTCTTTAGCTATTTGTAATTCTTGATTTTTGTCTTGTAGTTGTTTATTCGACTGGCTTCGGATAATATTATTTTTATATAAGGATAAACTCAAAAGCGATAAAATCGAAATCAACGCAATACTTAAAATACTAATGAGTTTCGAAAACTTGTTCGCACGTTGTTGATTCTTGCTTTCTCGATTCATTTGGTCAATCGACTTTAATTGTTCGGCTTGTTTAAAACTTAAAAAATCTTCCGTTCCAACACGTTTACTATTAATTTCCTTAATGCTATCGCGAATACGTAAATGCTGTTTAATGAATTTAAACGAATTGGGAATGTCAATCATTTTTTCATAAACTTCACTCAACGATTTGGCCACATTGGCTTGAAGCTCATAATTTTTATTTTTTGAACTCAAATCCATCGCTTTATTCATATAATTTAAGGCTAAATTAAAGCGATTTCCTTCTGCTTCAATAAGTCCGATTTGATATAAAGCCTGTGCTTTGGTTTTAAAATAGTCTTCTTCATCGGGCTTAACCACAATGGTATTAAAAATAGATAAAGCCAATTTATTTTCGCCTTTAGCCTGGTAAACGATTCCTTTTTGAAGGTTTACTAATTCTTTTGCTTCGGCAATTTCGAGGGTTTCATAAATATTTTCGGCTTGTTTAAAATAGTATTCTGCCTTCGAATAATCTTTCATTTCTACATAACATACGCCTAGATTATATAAGGTAAAGGCCTGATTGGACGAGGGTTTTTGCGTAACATAAAGCAGAATACTTTTATCAAATGTTTGAATAGCATCTTGCGTTTTTTTCAATTCAAAATAAACACTTCCTAAAAACGAATAAGCATCTGCTTGAGCTTGAATATCTCGTTTTTTTTCGGCAAATTCAATCGCCTTTTGAATGAAATCTTGTGAACTTCTAAAATTGTTATTTTTCTTATGAAAATTGGCGAGCTCAATATAATAATTAGTACTGTCCAACTCCACAGTAGGAATAGCTTTTTTTTGAGCATGAACTGCTACCGTAAGAAAAATAAATAGTGTTAGAAGTTGCTTCATATAAAAAGAGGGGGCACGATTTTTAAAGGTATAAATTTAATTATTTATTCGAGATATACCCAATTAAGTCAATAATTCTCGACGAATAGCCAATTTCATTATCATACCAACCTACGACTTTTACCATTTTGTCGATAACGGAAGTCAATTGAGCATCAAATAAACACGAATTTTGATTTCCAATAATATCAACAGAAACAATCGGATCTTCTGTATACGCTAAAATACCTAGTAATTCTTTTTTAGCTGCTTCCTTAAAACGTTGGTTTATTTTTTCAATGGAAGCGGCTCGCGAAACATAACACGTAATATCGGTCAAGGAACCATCGGGAACAGGAACACGAATGCCGCTTCCGCCTAATTTTCCTTCCAAATGCGGAAAAATTTTTGTTAACGCTTTTGCTGCTCCAGTGGTCGTAGGCACAATGGATTGCGACGCCGCACGAGCTCGTCGCAAATCTTTATGCGGTTTATCGTGCAAACTTTGATCGGTGGTATAGGAGTGAACCGTTGTGATATACGCTTGTTCAATTCCGCAAAGTTCATCGATAATTTTAATCATCGGAGCCGCATTATTGGTTGTACAACTCGCATTGGAAATAATCAATTCGGTTCCGTCCAAACTCGCTTCGTTAACGCCTAAAACAACGGTTTTAATTCGATCATCTTCCGGCGGAACCGATAAAATTACTTTTTTAGCACCCGCTTCAATGTGTCCAAAAACAGTTTCATACGTTTTAAATTTCCCAGTAGATTCAATGACGAAGTCAATTCCAGACCAATTTAAATTATTGATTTTTTTTTCAGAATAAAACCGATATTTTTTAGTGTTGACGATAAGGTGTTCGTTATCAAACGAAACGTCATCCTTTAGAATTCCATGAATACTATCATATTTTAAGAGATGAGCCATCGTTTTTGTGTCCGCTAAATCGTTGATTGCAACGACTTCTAAAGTTGGATGATTTAACAATAATCGAAAAACATTTCTTCCTATCCGCCCAAATCCATTAATGGCAATTCGCTGTTTGTTCATGTTATTTTATTTCGAGTATAAAAGTAGTGATTTTAAAAAAACTATTTCTATCGAATGCGATTCAAATCATTTTAAATTATTGTTATATTTGTTTTAAATCTCTTACGTATGAAATCAATTTATCCTTTTTTGATAATTCTATTACTAATTCCTATTTTTTTGTTGGCTTAGAACAAAAGTAAATCAGTTTCTTCAAAAATTGAACGAGTTATTGTCTTTACAGAAGGAGCTCAAGTGTTGCGAAAAGCACAAACATCGTTATCAAGTGGAAAAACAGAATTGATTTTTGGTGGAATTTCTCCGAAAGTGGATAAAGAAAGTATTCAAGTAAAAGGAAAAGGAGCGTTTACCATTCAATCGGTTATGCATCAAAACAACTATTTGGTTTTGCAAAAAAATCGGGAGGAAATTGAAAAATTGCAATCTACTAAATTTCAATTAAGTAAAAAACGAGTTTGTGAAAGCAATGTGTTGACCATTTTAAAAAATGAAGAAACCATATTAGCTAAAAATCAAGTAATTGGCGGTACAAATGCGGGTTTGAAAACTATTGATTTAAGAGAAGCGGTAGATTTTCAGCGGGAACGATTATTTGATTTATTGAAACAAAAATCGGAAGTAGAATCGAGAATGACTTCTTTGGATAGCACGATTGTGAAACTAGAAAAGCAATTGCAATCTTTAAACCAATCCAACGAAACTACAACAAGTGAAGTGGTTGTAACTAGATCTTCGAAAACTGAAATTTCAAATGCATCTTTTGAATTAACCTATTATGTAATGGACGCTGGCTGGTTTTCCAATTATGATTTACGTGTTGAAGACATTAAAAGTCCCATTGATTTATTATTTAAAGCCAATATTTTTCAAACTTCGGGCGAAGATTGGAATGAGGTCAAGTTAACTATTTCTAACGGAAATCCATCCGAAAATGGTGTTGCACCAACTATTCAACCTTGGTATTTAAATTTGAATCAACGGCCTCGATTATCAGAAACAGTTCAATCTTTTGGACAATTGATTGGAAATACGATAACTGGAATAGTTTCAGAAGGTGGAATTCCCTTACCTGGAGCAACTGTCGTTGTAAAAGGAACTACTATTGGAACATCAACCGATTTTGACGGACGATATTCAATCAAAGTACCAAATGCAAACAGTCAATTAGAATTTTCCTTTCTAGGAATGAATTCTAAAGTAGTCAATGCAACTTTTAAAACAATCACTCATCTCCATCTTTAAAATAAATAGAAACGAAAAATTTAAAAAAATAAATTTCTATTCCCGTAAAAACAGGAAACTAAAGAATCAAAAATAGTCCACGAGTAATAGTAGAATAACAATAGGGAGTACAATTTTTAGGGACAAAAAGCTTTCAAAAAAAAGATTATTACATTAAAATAGCACAATTAATAATCAAATTTAGCTAAGATGAACGGATTTTGCGATGAGCTATTCACGCCCAAGTTCCCTCTCCTTTGGAGAGGGTCAGGGAGAGGAATCTACAAAATATGTTTTTGTGCATGATAAGACGAACGCACTAACGGGCCACTCTCTACATGTCTAAAACCTAGCTCTTTGCCATAAATTTCATATTTTTCAAATTGTTCTGGCGTGATAAACTCTTTCACCGGCAAATGTTTCTTGCTCGGTTGCAAATATTGACCAATCGTCACAATATCCACATTTACCGATCGAAGTTCACGCATTGTTTCCATCACTTCTTCTTCGGTTTCGCCCAAACCAAGCATGATTCCCGATTTCGTACGCTTAATTCCTTGTGCTTTTAAATAACGCAACACTTCCAAACTTCGATCATATTTCGCTTGAATACGAAC
>Ga0209702_10008345_pt1 | contig 12114 bp, 12 predicted proteins | sample FRY01_FD_187210 | JGI IMG/M metagenome (GOLD analysis project Ga0209702, IMG submission 187210) | Freshwater microbial communities from Lake Fryxell liftoff mats and glacier meltwater in Antarctica - FRY-01 (SPAdes) (version 2) | ecosystem: Environmental > Aquatic > Freshwater > Ice > Glacier... | reverse complement strand
ATGCATCAATCTCTGGAATATTTAACTCCAGAACAGGTGTATTTTAAGAAAAATATTGTATAAAATTATGCAGCAAATTGTATCTCATAATTTCTGATTTTTAGTCTAGACAAATTGGGCCACCTCATTCATTTCCTCGTGATTATCCTTTTTAGCAATGCTGTTTTTATAGTTATTTATAATTTTTACGTGATCACCCTGCTTAGTCTTTACTAACTCCCTTAGCAGTTTTCGCACTTTTATTCCTTCCTTTAACAAAGCTTTCTGTGTGTCATCAGGGAGATTACTTAAAGACAAGGTTTCTACTACTGTAGATTTATTTATTCCAAGCTTAAGAGCTATTTCTTGAGTGCTATTACAAATTTTCTTGTCTAATAGATTTTGAAACGCACTCATTAATTCTAGTGGGTGCAGGTCTTTTCTTTGAATGTTTTCTATTAAAGCAATTTCTTCTGCTGCGTCTGCGTCATGAATAATAATACAAGGAACCCTAGATAAACCAGCTATCTTTGCTGCTCGCCACCTTCTTTCACCACTTATTATTTCATACTTACCTTCTTCCGCAGAAGAAGGTAAGATAGTAAGTGGTTGCCTAATCCCATGAGCTTTTATGCTACTAGCTAATTCCTCTAAGCTTTGTAGGTCAAAGTGTTTTCTTGATTGATTTCTAAATGGAATAAGCTTAGTTAGTTCTATATTGTAATACTCGCCCTAGCAGCGTCAAGTTAATGGATTGAGTGTGTAAACAGGCTATATTCTTGAATTTCAGGCAGCAAGAAGTCTTTGAGTAGCTTCATCCCAAATGGCTTTGGCATTAGCAAATGCAGCTCGTTGATCTGTGGCATTCTTTGTATATCTACCAACATCAATTGCAAATATATTACGTACTTTGCCCATTAATGATAATGTATTTTGCACCCCTTGAGGAGACTTGAATTTAATCAATGATTTCTCCTTTCTACGAGTGGGCTGGTGGGCATTCTCAACACGATTATTTAGGCCTTTATGAGAACGATGTTCAGTATCAGAGCACATTTGTCGGATTGGTTTTATATAGCTTTTGAGCTTATCGGTAACAATTACTCTAGGGGCAGGATAACACCCTAGCAAACGTGTTAAAAAGCGAATAGCAGAGTTCTTGTTACGACGCTTCTGTAAGTAAACATCTAGCTCATAACCTTCAGCATCAACAGCTCTCCACAATATAAAATATTCGCCATTAATTTTGATTGTCATTTCATCTAAATGCCATTTATCTTTTGGTTTACGTTCTCGTTTCCTGATCACTTCCTTAAAGTGAGAAGCAAACTTTTTACACCATGAACGTATCGCTTCGTGACTAACTATTATATTTCGATAGGCTAGCTCTTCTTTAATGTCTCTATAACTATCGTTGAACCGATGATATCTCCACACTGCATGGCTGATTATTGATACTGGAAATCTATGATGTTTAGGTGCTTGATGAAGATGCATAAAATTACCTATCTAATGTTGTACTTACTCTTGATAGATTATTATAATTTTATGCTTCTTTCAACACTAGCGGACATTACTCATTTTAACTTGACGCTGCCTATGGGATATACCTCAGCTCCATTTTAAAGATATTGCTCGCAACTGAATGCTGTTATACAGCTGGAATACTAAAATAAAAAGTAACTCCCTTATTTTTATTATTTACAGCTTTAAGTTGCCCCTTATGGTTATCTATTATTTTCTGACAAATGGCCAATCCAATTCCATGACCAGGTACGGATTTAGCCTTTGAGCTTCTAAAAAATAACTTAAATATTGATTCCAGTTCATCTTCTGGAACTCCTATACCTTTATCACTAATACTAACTTGCCAATAACTTATTCCATGCTGGTTAGTTAACTCCAAATTTATTGATATTAATCCTCAATTACTATATTTTATTGCGTTAGCTAATAAATTAGTAATCACTTGTCGAATTCTATGACTATGCCCGTTTATTATAGCCTCACTAATATTATTAGTATGAAATTGCATTTGTAAATCTGGATACCGCAAAAGTGTTTTTTGGTAATATTCAATGGAGTCACTTATTATCTCTACCAAATTGACATGATTAAAATGCGCTCCAGTTATTTCTAATGAAATTAATTCAAAATCCAGCAATTCTTCTGATAATACTTTAAGGTGTTCTGCCAACCCTTTAATAATAGTAACATGTTCTTGCTGCCTAGATGGGATAATATTAAGCCAATGATCGCTCAAATAATCTGAAATAAAATAAATGTTATGAGCTGCTCCTCTAAGTTCGTGTACGGCGTGAGCTAGGAATTCATCTCTATTTTTGAGTTGTTGTTCTAGCTCTGCAATCTTATTATTAAGTTCGTTAAACAAATTTTCTTCATTATTTGTACAACTTTCCATTTTATTATCTCACAAACAATTTAATAAATGACGGAATCATATTCGTTACTATGTGTACATAAATCGAGTATAGATGAAAATGGACCTTTAGAATACAATTTATACTAGTATTTACATTACATACGTCTACAATTGATAAGAGACATAAAAGTTTTTATTTTGATTAATAGTCTAATTATATGATATTAGTACCCACTATCAGTAGCCCTATTTTTCTGACAACTTGTTCCCTTTTTATCCTTGTAGTTGCCTCTTCGTTTGTTTCAGATATATGGACGGTATAATTTCGGTATAAATTACTTACTTAAACTCTTTCCAAATTCATTTTTTTCAACTAAATAAATAACTTAAAAATTATTTTAGGTGAGTTTATGAGTTTTGATATGGATATAGCTATCTTTATTACTTTTTTAATTATGAATTTAATTTTTGGTCTCTTTGCTAGCAGGGATATAAATAATATTAAAGAATATGCTATAGGTAATAGAAATTTTAGTACGGCAGCTATTACTGCAACAATTGTGGCTACTTGGCTTTTTGGTAGTGTTATTTCGCTAAATTTAGCAGAAACTTATAATAATGGCTTATATTTTATAATCCCTGGTATAGCAGATGGAATATCATTTTTTATTGTTGCTTATTTTTATGCACCACGTATGAAAGAATTTATAGGGCAATTATCAGTAGCCGAAGCTATGGGTAGTTTATATGGAAAACAAGTAAGAATGATTACTGCCATCTTTGCCCTTATTCCTGCAATAGGCAACATAGCAGTACAATTTTCAATTTGGGCCATTTTATTGAAGTACTTATTTGGAGGCCTGAATATCTATATCCTAGTAGCAAGCAGTTTGATGGTTATTACTTATTCAACGTTAGGGGGGATTAAATCTGTAACTTTTACCGATATGATCCAATTCTTCACTTTTGGTGTTGTTGTTCCTATGATGGTTTTCTTGATTTGGAAACAAATAAATAATACAGAGGCAATATCGGACGTTTTTACATCAAATCCTCTATTTGACTATAAAGAAGTTATGAATATTAATAACTCGCGGTTTCTTAACGCTTTATTACTATTCTTATTCTTTATGATCCCTGGGATTGATCCAGCTCTTTTTCAAAGAATAGCAATGGCAAAAAATACTGCTCAAATCTCCAGGTCTTTTATTGTTGCTGGAAGTATTATTACTTGTTTTTATATATTAGTTGATTTCGCAGGGGTATTACTTATAGCTGATAAAGTAACTGATATAAATCAAAACAATGTATTACAATACATCTTTAATCACTACCTTAGCAGCGGATTTAGAGGTCTTTTTATTATAGGTATTATGGCAATGATAATGTCCACAGCAGATAGTTATATTAACTCTTCAGCTATATTGTTTGCCTATGATTCTATAAAAGTTATAGGTATAGAATTAACAGAAAAAAAACAACTTTTTGTAGTGCGTATTACTGCTTTGGTAATAGGTATTTTAGCTTTGTTACTCAGCTTGTTATTAAATAATTTACTTGAATTGATCCTTTCTACGTATAGTTTTTATATGCCAATAGTGTCTGTACCATTAATATTAGCTATCTTTGGTTTTCGTAGTACTAGTAGATCTGTAGTTATAGGTATGACTGCAGGTTTTGTTACCGTAATTTATTTCAAGTTTTTATCTGAAATAGATAGTATTATACCAGGTATGCTATCTAATCTAATATTTTTTATTGGGAGCCATTACATATTAGGCGAACAAGGCGGCTGGGTGAGTGTTAAAGATAGAGCTTCTATTGATACTGTAAGACTAAAAAGAAAAAGAAGAGTTCACAATTTTGTTGAGTTGGTCAAAGGTTTTAGTTTAGTCAAGTTTTCTCAAAACAATACACCAAAAGAAGAAAGAATTTTTGTCTATTTTGGCTTATTCTGTATAGTGACAATCTTCTCTCATGCTTATTCATTACCAAAAAACTTACCGGAACAATATGAGTTTATACTTAATCCTATATATTATTCTGTACTAATTTTATCAATTATCTTCATCACTTACCCAATATGGTTGAAGGAATTTAAAAATGCAGTGTTTATCTCATTGTTGTGGAATATAGCAGTATTTTATAATTTAGTTTTTTGTAATTGCTTATTATCTATTATCGGTCAATTTAATCAAATACAAGTAATGGTACTTATGACAAGTTTAATTACCATAACCATCCTCATACGTTGGCAAGTTACTACTCTAATGATTATAAGCGGTATAGCAATTACTATAATATTACATAAGATATTTATTGATGCTAATATACCAGATTATATGGGCAGTTTACAGTTTAAAATGTTCTATAGCTTACTCTTGCTGAGTAGTGTATTAATTATCTTCTTAAAACCCAAACAAGAACATCAAGAATTAACAGAACTGAAGAACGCATTTTTATTTAATAAAAATATATCTCAAAAAAGAGAGTTAATAAAATTACATGCATTTAAAAACGAGCTTTTACAAAATCTCGAACATGAGGCTCACACACCAATTACTGGTATTACTAGCATGGGACAAATTCTAGATGAAAGCTATGATAAGCTAACCGAGCAGCAAAGGCGTATAGCAATAAAAGATATAGCTAAAAGCTCCGAAAGACTGACTAGTTTGGTAAATAATTTGATTAATTTATCCAAACTTGAGTCTCTTAATTACAAGTTAAACAAAACTCAAATAAACCTAAGTAGATTATTATATAAAAGGTTAGAACTTTGTCGCAAACTATATATTGAGCAAGAAAAGCAAAATAACTTAACTTTTGATTTAGATATAGAAGATAAAACCATCATTTTATGTGACGAATACTATGTTACATGTGCTATTGACAATATTATAATTAATGCTATCCAATATACTTCTCAAGGAAAGATCTCTATCAAACTTTTCAGAAATCAACATGAAGAAGTAGAATTTAGTGTAAAAGATGAAGGTATAGGAATACCTAAAGAAGAGCTTTTTGATATATTTGGTACTTTTATAGTTAGTTCAAAAACAAAAACTTATGCCGGTGGAAGAGGTGTAGGTCTTGCCTTATCTAAAAAGGTCATTGATTTACATAAAGGAAGAATATGGGCCAAACAAAATCCTGATAAAGGTGTGACTTTTACTTTCACTCTGCCTGCTTAGGAATGAAACTTGCAATGAGTTCTATGCTTATTTTATTTCTTTATACTTAGGTTCTGTTGCAAATTTAGAAAGAGAATAAAATAATCTGTAAATGCAGGATTTTGAACCTTAGAATGAGCTATTTTTAGTCATAGATATATTACGTGCAGAAGCAAAGATTATAGGTTTAAAAAAGGTTATAGGTTTAATTATTTATATCCCATCTATGATGGATGATGATTTTAAATTTTTAACTAGTATAATCGATGCGGCGGCTCAAATACCGTCCCTCCGAGATTTAAGGATAACTTGTAATCATGAATACGAGTATGAAGAAGAAGTTCATAATAAAATTGATTCGATTTTAAGTAAAACACATCTTTTTGGATTTTCTCCAATTTCGCATCACTATCGATTTTTTATTGAAAATTCAAGTCTTACTCTTACTGCAAAAAAATTATTAATAATGAAAAGATTTTTTTGAACAAGTATTTTCTCTATTAAAACTAAATAAATCAGGAAATACATCTGATGTTCAACTAAAGTTATTAGTAGAATTAAATTTACAAGCAAAAACTCATCTAAAAATGGGACTAGAGGGAAATTATTCTGGAAATACACTTCTACTTGAAACTTTTAAAAGAAAAAGTGATTGGGATATTGCACACATAGGGATAAAAAAAGCTCTACCATTGCCCTATTATCTTCTAAAGGCTCCGCCTTACACAAGACCAAAGTAGTTTATGTTCATTTATCGTAAGCGTCTGGTAAAGGCGGTCTAGAAATATCAAATAACGAAGAGTAAGATTCCTTGGTCGATTAAATCAAGAGATCTTATGAGAAAAACTAGAACCAAAGTATCACGTGAGGCTAAAGAACAGATTTTATCTCAGTCGCTGCAAGCCGGGTGCAATATTGAGTTATTAGCAAAGCGTCATAACTTATCATCTACTACTATTCACAAATGGAGAGTAGTTTACAACAAACAAAAACAGGCTCAAGAACCGCTAGATGCCGCTACTTGCCAATTTATTGAAGTAAAGCGCCCCTCTATTGAAAGGACAAGTAGCTTAAAGAAAGTGGAATTGTTATTTGATAATTATAGCTGCTGCATTGAAGGCAGAATAAATAGTAATCAATTACTGAAATTAGTGCAATTATTAGAAGAGGGATTATGTTAAATCCCGCAAGCGGTAGTAAAATTTACCTGTGTACAGGTCTTACAGACATGAGAAAAGGAGTTAACGGTCTCTCGATACTTGCGCAATCCGTAATATCAGACAACATTACTATGGGTGCTTTATTTGTGTTCCGAGGCAAAAGAGCGGATAAAATAAAAATATTGTGGTGGGACGGCCAGGGTTTTTGTTTATATTACAAATGCTTAGACATTGGCAAGTTTGTTTGGCCGAAGCTAGATGAGCAAAAATCATTATCAATAACTAGGGCTCAGCTCACAATGTTAATAGAAGCTATTGATTGGAGAAATCCCGTAAGGTATGATGTACCGTCATATGTCGGTTAAGAAATTATTGAATGCAGATAAATATTAGCAATTTGCCTCCTGAAGTAGAATCATTGCAGAAAATCATTGCGAGCTTGCATAGCAAGAATCAATATTTATCAGAGCAAAACACCGAGTTATCAACTGAGTGCAGTAAGCTATCAACTCAGAACAGCGAATTATTAAATCAAATTAATATTCTAAAAGAGCAATTGGCCTTACTAAAGGCCAAGAGATTCGGTCAATCATCCGAGAAGCTAGAGCGTAAAATAGATTTAATAGAACGCGCTATAGAGGAGCAAGAATCATTGCTCGGTTTTCAAGATAAAACCGACTTTGCATCACAAGATGAGCCGAAGGTTGGTGAGAAGGCGAAAAGAAAGAAGCTACCCGAACATTTATCTAGAGAAGATGTAATTTTAGAACCTGATGTAAAATGCAACTCTTGCGGCGGCGAGAAGTTTCGTAAGATTGGCGATGATATCTCCGAAGTACTGGAGCACGTACCTGAATCCTTTAAAGTGATCAGATACATAAGGCCTAGATGCGTTTGCACTACTTGCGAAAACATAGTACAGGCATACCCTGCGTCAAAGGTTATAGACAAAGGTAATGCCGCACCCGGATTACTTGCTCATATATTTGTACAGAAATTTTGCAATCATTTGCCGGCATATCGTCAATCACAAATATATGCAAGAGAAAATATTGAATTATCCAGATCAACAATATCAAGTTGGTTAGGACAAGGAGCTAAGCTTCTTGAACCGCTGGCTGATAAAATCAGAGAATATATATGTTCAGCTAATGAAATTCACGGTGATGATACACCGGTCAAAGTATTGGAGCCAGGTACTGGTAAAACTAAAACCGGTAGAATATGGACATACGTAAAAGATGGAAGACCCAGAGGTGATAATTCCGCGGTTGCCGCTTGTTATTTTTATAGTCCTGATCGCAAAGGTATAAGACCCGAAGCTCACTTAAAAGATTTTACCGGCACGCTGCATGCAGATGCTTATTCAGGATATAACAAATTATATATTAGCGATGATAATCCGTGTGCAACAATTAACGAAGCCGGATGTTGGGCGCATGTGAGGCGTAAATTTTACGATATTACTATAGCTAACGAGAAAGCTAACATTGCATTTGCGGTACTAGAGAAGATTGGAGAAATTTATCAAATAGAGTCTAAAGTTCGAGGATTAGATCCCGACACAAGAGTAAAAGCTCGACAAGAAAAGTCTATAAAGTTAGTAGATGAATTATTTACCGGATTTAAAAAGGCGTACAGTCAACTGCCCAAGAAAAGCAGTACTGCTCAAGCTATTGCGTATGCTACTAATAATGAAGTAGCCTTGAAGAGGTTCTTAAAGGACGGTAATATTGAAATTGATAATAATGCCGCAGAACGCGCATTGAGATCGGTTGCAGTTGGTCGTAAAAATTGGTTGTTTGCAGGTTCTGATAATGGCGGTAATACCGCGGCTATTATTTATACCATTATTGAGACGGCCAAACTCAACAATATTAACCCGGTGAAATATCTACGCAAGGTATTTGACGTAATACAGGATTATAATTCCACTAAAATCGAGGAACTGCTCCCTTGGAATATTCAATTAGAATAATTCAAAAAAAACAAGAGCGGGTTGACCGGACGCTTACCATTTATCTTCCTAAGGAGGGTATATACGCCAGACTATATCAGAACTTATAAATATTCTTTGTCATTTTATATTTTTCAAGCAATAATTGAAATTATAAATAATTTTTTGGAGTGATAATGAGTTGGAGCTTAGAAATTATAATCTTTAGTATTTTTTTAATCCTTAACCTCACATTAGGATTGTATTTTAGCAAAGGGGTAACAACGATAAAAGAATATGCTATCGGAAATAGAGATTTTAGTACCGCTACAATAGTCGCAACATTAGTAGCAACTTGGATTACAGGAGAATTCTTTTTCGGCGATATTGTCGAGAACTATAATAATGGTATGTACATGATGTGGGCCGGAGTTATAGGTAGCTTAATAGCACTGCTATCCATCGGTATATTTTTTGCCCCTCGTTTAGCTGAATTTTTGGGAAATTTATCTATTGCTGAGGCAATGGGGGGATTATTTGGTAAAAATGTTAGAATAGTGACCGCTATATCAGGAATAATTGCGGCATCTGGAATGATTGCTGTCCAGTTTAAAGTTGCTGGTACAATTTTCGAGTATTTAGACATACCAAATAAATATGGTATAATTATAGCTGGTCTAATAATAACATTATACTCTTCTTTGGGCGGTATCAAATCTGTCACTTTAACTGATGTTATACAATTTTTCACTTTTGGTACTATAATACCGATTATAGGTTTTTTTATATTAAATTCTCTAAATAGCTTAGATGATATACAAGTTGTGTTGTCCACTAATAAATTGTTTGATCTAGGAGAAGTGTTTGACTTTTCTCAACCTAAAGCATTTTTTTATTTAATCCTTTTCTTTTATGTAGCAATACCTGGATTTGGGCCAGCGATATTTCAAAGGATTGCTATGGCCAAGGATGTCTTCCAGGTTCGAAGATCATTTATTATTGCTGCAATTACTTGTACATTTATTACTATCAGTATCTGTTGGATAAGTATTTTGATCTATGTAAAACAACCGAACCTTGCTAACAACGACATAGTAAAATACTTGGTATTTAATAACGCTTACCCAGAATTAAAAATTTTGATATTAATTAGTGTAATGGCCATGGTTATGTCCACAGCCGATTCTTACATTAACTCCACTTCGGTTTTGGTAGTACACGACATACTTAAACCATTAAATATAAAAATATTAAATAACAACTTAATAGAATCGCGGTTATTCTCAGCCTTAATAGGATTATTTTCTATAACTTTGGCATTTCGTGATGGTAGCCTAATGCAGATGGTAATAGGTACTAGTAGTTTTTATATGCCTATAGTAACGGTTCCATTTATTATGGCTCTCCTTGGATTTAGGAGTACTGAAAAGTCTGTATTAATAGGCATGTTTGCTGGTTTCTTAACTGTAATATTATGGGATTACGTTTTTTCTAAGCCATTTTTTAATTTAGATTCATTAATTCCCGCAATGGTAGCCAATATGATAGTATTAGTTTCTAGTCACTATTTTTTGAAGCAGAAAGGCGGCTGGGTTGGTATTAAAGATAAAAGTGCATTGGAATTTTTGCGACGTAAAAGAGCAATAAAAATTCGTGAATTTTTTTCTGCAGTCCAAAATTTTCACTTATTAAAAATTTTAAAAGCGAATACACCAAATAATGAAGTTACATATATGTATCTTGGCTTATTTTGTATAATTTCGACATATATTACTATGTATACTATTCCTAATGAAACACAAATTTTATACCATAGTTTGTTAAATCTAATTATCACCAGTGTTTTATTTTCTTCTACCATATTAATTAGCTATCCTATTTGGCCTATTTTCTTAAAGAAAAGTAATGTTATTGCAATTTTATGGAATCTGATGTTATTTTATGCATTAATTTGTGCAGCACTGATGCTAGTTATAATTAGTAAATTTGCACAGTTACAACTCATGATTTTTATGATTAATTTAATTATTATATCAATTCTTGTAAGGTGGCAGTGGGCATTATTTCTTATAATAAGTGGAATGTGTTTAACTATTTTTATTGCGGGTTCATATCATTTTATCAGTATTGAGCCGAGCAAGTTTATTTCTTTAGAATTGCAAGTAGTATACCTGTTATTATTTTTAAGTAGTATACTTTTAGTATTTTTTAAACCTAAACAAGACCAATACGATTTAATTATAGAAAAATCCGATTATTTAGCACATAAGCTAGACGACCAAGCAATAGAATTAAAGAAATCACTAGAATTAAAACAGGAATTTTTGCGTAATCTAGAACATGAGGCTCGCACACCTATTACAGGAATTAGTAGTCTTGGTCAGGTTTTATGGGAAAACTACGATAAGCTTAATGAAACTCAAAGGCGCCAAGCAACACATGATATTGCTAAGAGTTCTGAACGTTTAAATAGCCTTATTAGTAATTTGCTCGATTTATCTAAATTATCTCGTCTAAATTATGAGTTAAAAATAGAAGATATAAACTTTAGTGAATTGATTTATGAAAGAGTAAAAATTTGTAAGAAACTATATATCCAAGATAAGTACGAAGATTCACAAGAATTAATTCTTGATATAAAGGATAACATAATAGTGAGTTGCGACAAAAATTATATTATACCCACGATAGATAACATTATTATTAACGCTATTCAATATTGTCCTCAGGGCAACATCACTATTAAACTTTATAAAAACCAACAAGGAGAAGTGGAATTCAGTGTAAAAGATTCTGGTATAGGAATACCTGAAAAAGAGTTATTTGATGTATTTGGGGCTTTTGTGGTAAGTTCAAAAACTAAGACTCCTGCTGGAGGGAGAGGTGTAGGTCTTGCTTTATCTAAGAAAGTTATTGATTTACATAAAGGCAGGATTTGGGCTAAACAAAATACAGATAAAGGTGTAACTTTTATATTTACTTTGCCTATTAAAAAGACTTAATTTTTTATCCCTTATATAAGTCATCTCAGAAAACGGATTATGTGTATGTTGAAATTTAATCTTACCTCTTAAAAAGCTACTATATTGATAGGAAGGGCATCGTCAAGTTAATGAATTATGGACATAAAAAGGCTATAATCTTGAATTTTAGGCAGCAAGAAGTCTTTGAGTAGCGTCATCCCAAATTGCTTTAGCTTCGTTAAATGCTAATCTTTGATTCATGGCATTTTTTGTATATCTTCCTACATCTACACTAATTATATTTCTTACTTTCCCCATTAACGATAAAGTAGTTTGCACTCCCCAGGAGACTTGAATCTAATCAATGATTTCTCCTTTCTACGAGTGGGTTGGTATAATGGTACCCAAAAACTGTACTATTAAAACGAAGAAATGAGATATAATTTCCAATTAAAAAAGAGGAATTATATGTTAAAAAAAGCTAGGCAGTATAGCGCAGCAGAAAAAACAAAAATTGTAA
>Ga0209702_10008344_pt1 | contig 12116 bp, 15 predicted proteins | sample FRY01_FD_187210 | JGI IMG/M metagenome (GOLD analysis project Ga0209702, IMG submission 187210) | Freshwater microbial communities from Lake Fryxell liftoff mats and glacier meltwater in Antarctica - FRY-01 (SPAdes) (version 2) | ecosystem: Environmental > Aquatic > Freshwater > Ice > Glacier... | reverse complement strand
CGGAGGCCGCCGTGCCCCCCGCAGTGGTGATGGCCGCAGAAGCAGTAGCGTCGGCGAGGATCGTGGCCTTGGTGCCGCCGTCCTTCTGCTTGACGAAGTTCAGGCCGTTCGGGTCCGCCGGGAGAATCTCCACCCCCAGAAATGAATCGGTGGAAATGAGGCTGGCGACGTCAGTGGCGATCACGTCAACCGACTGGTTAACCTCTTCGGTCAGGCCGAAGAAGAACCCCTGCTCGGTCACGATGGCACCAACCTCCAGGTACGCCTCAACCCAGACCTTCTTGCCGCTGTTGCGGACCAGCTTACAGAATGGTTCGGACTGTAGGCCGATTGCGTCGTTATCCGTAGCCCCCGTTTGAAGGTCGAGCCACCCACCGATTTCGCCGGTCTTGAGGGACACGACACCGTCAACCAGGTCCGAGTCGGCGATGATCGACAGGCCGTCACCGAAGGAAATCGTGGTAACGTCGAGGACCGCCGCGAGCGTACCGCTGCCGGCACCCAGGAAGTCAATGTGTCGGAAGTAACCCTTGCCCTGATCGTTCAGGAGGGTGTTGGGGCAGTCGCCCCAGATGGAGGGGGAGGGCTTGTTAGCCTCGCCCGCCTGTGAAAAACCAATAGAACCGTTAGAACCCATAATACCGTCTCCGTTACTAGAGAGTTTTCTCCGGGTGTACGCCCGAAAAATACCCCGAGGATTTTTACTAGTCCTCGGGGGTTAGGTCAGTTTAGGCGACCAGGGCCTTGTGCAGCACGAAACCGGCCGTGCGACGGTTGATGCACAGGTTGTTGTGCGAACCGTCCAGGAACACGGTGAACGTGGTGTGCTGGCCACGGTCGATCATCGGCTCGCCCTCTTCCATCCAGTACCCGTCCTGGACTACGGGCTGGAGCTTGCTCCAGTCAACGCAGTAGATCGGGTCGGGCGTGTTCACGGTCTGCTGGCCGCCCGTGACCTGGAGACCGTCAAGCTGGTTGATGTACACGAACGGGATGCGGTTGAACACCGCGACGCCGTTGTGGTTATGGAGCATCTTGCCCGCCAGGTCATCCGCCGTGTTGTTATCGTCACGCTTGTCCGACAGGTCCTCGAACTCAGTCACGACGTTATCGTTGGCGTAGAACTTGATGGGCGACCCCACGGCATCCTGGCCGGGCTGGGGGACGAATGACGCGGGGCGGAAGCGGGTACGCCTGACGGCTGACCGTAGCTTACGCAGGACGCTGTTGTCCACGTTGGTGTACGTGTCCGCGTAGCTACGCCACTTCGATTCGACCGAGGCGTCGATGCCGGCACAGGTGGTGCCGGTTGAGGCGTCCTGGTACCGAATCGTTTGGCCGCTGAAACCGGCGGCGGTGACGCCGTCGTTGAGGAAGTTGATGTAGTACGGGATGCCGTACGGGTGGAGGGTCTCCGTGGCGTTGGTTGGGGTGAGCCAACCACGCTCTTCGATCAACTCCGCCAGGTCCCACATCCGCTCCGTACGCCGCGACTCCAGAAGGTTGATGAACCCCTTGGCCGAGGACTTGTTGCGGAGGATTTCCAGCACGTCCCACGAATAGTTGGTGCCGATCTGCGTCCAGGGGACGTTGATCGTGTGCTGGTTCTGATCGACCTGCGGGCTATCAGTATCGTACAGCCGACGGTATTTCGCCCGACCGTTGCGGTCGAGGATCACGTTACGCTGGATGCTGGTGCCGCCGTCAATCGTTCGGCGAGATTCCTGGTAAATCTTGCAGAACTCGTAGTTGTTGTCGTCCCACATGACCTCGAACTGGCTCTGTGGAAGGTCCTTGAGGGTAGTGGCGATTAGGTCCGCCAGTGCTGTATTGTCAACGCCCATGAGGCTTTCTCCGTTTCTCGATCTTAATTAAAGGCTTTAGCTAACCGTGCCCGAGTCCGTTCTACGAGGGTGTCCCTACCCGCACCTGGATCGCCGGCCGCCCTATGGCTGGGCCGAAGCGAGATTCCCTTACTCCGTTCCGTTAGCTTACCCTTCAAGTCAGAGCGAATTGCTTGTACTTTGAAGTCTTGAGACACAAGGTCGTGAGCCATCAGGAGTGCCTGATCCAGTGGGACGTTACGTCCCTGGTATCCTGCACCCGTGATGATAGCGTCAGCGGTCTCCAACATCTTGTTCCGGGTCGCCACCTGATCCGATGTCAGCGACTTAGAACCGTCCCCATACAGACCGCCGTATGGTTTCATGGCGGACGCCCCGAAGAACTCATCAATCTTTGTCGAGAGTTGCTGGAACTCCGCCTGTTGAGCAGACTGCTGGGCCTGCTGCAACTGTGGAAGGAGGGAGTTGATCGCGTTGATCGCGGCGTTCACCGGTGCGGCGATTGCATCGACCAGCGTGTCCTCTCCGTACTCTTCCTTTAGGGCCTTGGTGTCCACCTGCGGGATGGCAGATATACCCTGGGCACTTTGGGCCGGCCTGGGCTGGGCAGCCTCGGTGGCCGACTGGCCCCCCGCAGCTTCCTTCGCCCTGCGGCCCGCCTCGGCCATTTCCATGGTCCGGGCGTTGCGTTCGGTGTGGAGCCTGGCCGAGGTTTCGAGGAACTTGGACCCGTAGCGGGCCAGGTTATCGTCGATTTCGGTCTTGTCCCAACCGTACGCTTCCAACGTCCGCCGGTGCGAATCAGGAAGGAGAGGGGCGTCTGAACCGTCGGTAGGTTCTTCGGCCGCAGCTTCCGGGGCGGTAGGCTTGGCAGCTTCGCCAGCCTCATCTTGGTCTGTTTCGCCGTCCGAGGGGGTTTCACCGGAGGCGGGAGTCTTTTGTTCGGGTTTCGTTAGGGGGCCATCGTCCTCGAAGATTTCATTAAGTCGTGTAATAACAGAGGCTTCGATCTGTTCACGAGGGACTTCGGCGGGGGCGGCCGCAGCGGCGGGGGCGGCGGGGGTCTCGATTGCGGGCGTGGCTGGGGGTCCCTGGTCTTTCAGGTCGGGCATGGTTATCTCCGGGGGTAGGGCCGGCGGGGAACCGGCAACTATATAAGTATACACCAATGTTAGGTGTTTGTCAAGGTCCAATAACAAATTATTTGCGTTCTACGAACCCGGTAGCCTTCAACGCTTTCAGCTTCTCCTGACGGGTTTTGGCGATTGGGACCCCAAATAGCTCGTCGTTAGGGTCCGTGGACATTTCAATCCCGGGGCACTTCCTCTTGAAATCGTGTATTTCTTCCCAACTGTTGCAGCCTATACTCTGCATCTCAATGGGTTTATCGAACACCCCCGTGCTGAACGGGCGGTCGTACACCCGGGGCATCCCTTCGCCGCAGCACTCCGGCCACACGGGGTCCTCTCGTATGGAGTGGCACACGATCTCCGTTCTACCGCAATGTTCGCATTCGTGGTTATGGATAGGCACTTAGATACCCCCTCTCGATTGGCTTTGGTCCTGGTTGGCCCCGGCCTGTTCGCCCTGTCTGACCTGCTTGACCGGGCTGGCCACGGCCTGCACCTGGCCGGGCTGCCCGTTCTGGGTGGTCACCGCGTTAGGGTTGGGCTGTAGCTGCCCCTGTGAGCCGGCGGGCGAGGGACCCATCAGCATACGGTTGGCGAGCTTCTCCTGGAACATTGGATCGAAGAACACCTCGTCCAGCCAGTCCATGCCGGCGTTCTCTGCCATGCGGCTGATGTACGCCTGGGGCGAGAACGGGATGCCCAACTGAAAGAAGGTGAGGGCGGCGGCCGCAACTGCAGGAACCACCCTCACGGCGAACTCCAGCATCTCCTGGTACTGCGTGGCCCCATTCTTACGGCCCATAGACTCAGGTTGAATCTCGAAGGTGAAGTCCAGGAAGTCGCCGCTGCGTACCTCGGGGGTGAGGAACACTTGATACTCTTCTATGCTGGCCGGCTGGACCATAGCGGGGCCGGTCTGCGACTGTGCGTAGATCGCGGGAACCTGCCGACGCTTAATCAGAGGGACCTCAATCAGCGGGTCGGTATGGAAGTACCAGGCACGTTTACTAGCCTCGGACTGTGCGGACTGGTATACCAGGTCCTTCATATCGTCGAGGCCGGTCGATGCGTTGCTCTGCAAGATGCGTGCCGCCGTAGCCGACTGAGCATCGGAGCGTTCGCCGCCCTGCGTCTGCGGGTTCGCGGCCATCATGTTGAACCAGCCCTGTAGTTGCATCAGGTGGGCCTCGTTGGACTGCTGTTGTCCGCCGAAGCTGTGTACCCGCACCCCGTCTGGGTCATCCATGGCGATGGCGTCGCCGTCCCCAGCATCCAGGGCCATCTGGGCATCGTCCGCCGCCGCACGCCTGTAAGACACTACGTCCTTCTGACGCTCGGCCTGGTCAACGATCTTCTTGGCCATGCGGTTAGCTATGGTGTGCAGATCGTTCCATACGCCGACCATAGGTACCGGCAATGGATTACCTGGCACGGGCGGCGTCAGGGACAGCAGGGTGTACGGGCCGGTGTCGGGACCGTTGTAGTCATCCACCCGCAGGTAATCATCGAAGGTTAGGCCCTTGCCGGCGGGGACGGTCACGATGGCCTTGGCCTGCGGGACCCACAGTTCGACTACCTCAACCTCATCCTGTAGCTCGAAGTTCTCACGCTCGTTGATGGCCCGCATGGATAGGGACGAACTACGTCCACCGTCCTGTGGGTTGGACCCTGCCCGGGGCAGACGCTCAACCAGATCATTCTTGTACAGGCCCGAGTCCAGGAGCAGGCTACGCGGAACCGTGATGCGGTCGCCCATAAACGTAGCGTCCCGGAACATATGCTCCTTGCTGCCCGGGTCCACGACGAAATTGTCAAAGTCCACGCACTCGGTGTATACCTCACCCATATCTATGTGGTCGTAGTCATCCAGGGCCAGGATGGACCCTGACTCTGCGATGCCGGTTTTCATAATTCCAAGGGTGAATATGGCGTCTACCAGATGCTGGCGGTACACGTTCTTAATGTTGATGACCTTGTCGTGGTATGACAGGCCCATACCGAGCAGGTCCGCGTATTCCCTGGAGGCCAGGAATCGGCTGGTTACCCGGTGCTTGGGGAAGCTCATCACGATGTTGGGCACAAGGATGCGAACCGCGTTGAAGATCAGGTTCAGGGGTTCTGTACCAATATCAGCCGCTGCTCGGTCGTAGTATTGGCCGGTGTAGTTGCGGAGGAACATCATGCGGGACGCCCTAAAGTTGGCGAGCCGCTTGTAGCCACGCTGTACCGCTTCCTGCACCTTCTTAGGGGAAACTTCACTTGGCATAATTCGCTCCTACAAATCTGCGGGGGTCTGAGTGCCGCTTTAATTTCTTCTTGTACTGTTGCATACGATACGCGGGGGACTGATACGGGGCGGACGCTACCGGTCGAGACATAGGTGCGGTATCCCCACAACCAATCAGGCACAGCATGTCTGCGATCACGCGGTCACCGTGAGTCTTTCTAGCGGCCTCTGATTCCTCGAACAGGGTGGCGGGGCCGATGCTGCCCGTAGGGTAGGTTATGTACCCCAGGGCCTCTTCCAGGGCCTCTTCGCTGTGGTTGATGAACCCGCCGTGGGCGTACGCCCTACGAAGTCCACCAAGCCCCAGGGCCTTCTTCTCCTGGCTGGATCGCCAACCGAACCGCTTGCCACGCTTCTCATTCGTCGTACCCACCTGCTTGTCGAAATAGATACGGGGATAGTTGTACACCCGGACCAACTGCCGGCCGAAGTCGAACCCGGGGTCGCCGTTGTTCTCCCAGATAATAAGCGGAATGATAGACCCACCTATCCAGATGGCGGCGGCACAGGCGAGCTTGGCCAGTTCATAGGGCGGAGTGTTGGCACACGCGAACTCACCGATCTTCTCTTTGGTCTCATTGCAGAACACAGAGATAACGGAGTTGGACGCCCCCATACCCTTACCGATGTCGATACCCAGGGTGTACGTGCGGGTCTGGTCTGGGCGGCCGCCCATCAGCCCGGCCCACCACCGCCACTTACCCTTAGGGGTGCGAAGCACTGACTTAGTGTCCCGCTTCATAACTAGGGAGTTTATCTGGGCCTCGGGCAGTTCTGACTTGAAGTTCAGGGCAAACGACATGCGGGGGGCCTTAGCGAACAGCCTGCGATGCTGCTCGATAATCATAGGCTCGAAGAACGTGTCACCCGATCCCACGTGATCCATGTCAATTTCAATCGACATTTCCTTTGGCGACCGTTTGGTCTCTTCATTGTCGTACCACGGGGATCGTATCTTCCACCGACCCAGATCGTCCTGGGAACAGTATCGGTTCACGCCCTTCTCGGGGTGTTCCCACCACGGAAGGATGAATACTGGGATCGTGCCGCTCATCCGCCACTTAGAGAACGTGGTGCCGGCACCGTTGGGGGTGGACACCGGGAGTCGGCAGGCGGACACGTCGCGGGTGGATCGCTTGATCGACTCGGCCTCAAGCATCTTGGCCATTTCGTCCAGCATGATCGACTTGCGGCGATCAGATGTACCCGCCGTGGCGTTGGCCGACTCACCGTCGATACGTACGCTAGTGTCAAGGTTGACCAGGTGCATTTTCTTACGGAGCAGGCGGGGCTGCATCCACTCGGGCAGGCGGCTCTGAATGTAGTCCAGCTTACCGAACAGGGTGCCCGGGTCGGCCAGGGGGCCATAGGGGTAGCCGCGAGGGAGACCGTCTAGCTGGTCAACCGCGTCCTCTTTACGAGAAAGCAGAAGGTGAGACTCTGAGTTCTTGAAGTTTAGCCGGTGCGAGTACACCGCGATGTGGTTCCAGGTCGCCCCCATGTCACGGGACTTATCTGTCAGCAGGTCCTGGCCCTTGTCGATACACTCATTAACCCGAAGGATATGGCGGTCCTGAATCTCCCAGGTCACGAACGGGAGGTGGGTGTATTCTGACTGGACGTTATCGCCATCTTCGCCCGGCTCAAACACTCGCAGCGTGAAGCAGAAGGCGTTGATATAGAACAGGATCGACTTCGAGCAGGCGGTGTATAGGTCCTCTTGCAGTCCCCTATCCTTGTCGGCGGCGGCCAACAACTTCGCCCGCCATTCGAGGTTCTTCGCCGGGTCTTTGGGGACCGCGAGGCCGGTGATCGGGCACGTCCACCAGGCGGCCACCGCCGGGAATGGCGTAGGGAGTTCAGGTTGTACTATGAACGCATTGGACATTACGTACTCATCGGCGGAGGTCCGCTGGTCTTAAGGTCCGTCGCACCCGCCATAGCGTTGATCCGCTGCTTGGCCAGGTCACTGACCTTGTCTTTAGCAGTGACGCGGTCGGCGTTCTCGGGCAGTGCCTGTGGCGTCTTACCCTCCATGCGGTCGTAGATCAACTGGATAGCCCACGCCTCGGGCTTCAACTCCACCTCTGTCTCCCGCCCCTCATCATCTATGGACCTAACCTTGCCCCCCAGGGCCTTCTTGAACAGGAGGATACCCATGGCCTCGCCCTTGGTGATGACCCGGCCGCCCTCGTCCATGTCGTGGGCCTCAGCGGCAAGCTCACGCAGGTGGCGGGTTAGCTCTTTGTTGTTGTAGGAGGGTTTCTTCTTCTCGGACACTGCTTACGCCTTCCAACTTGCACGGGCACCCGACACGGTCTGCCGGCGGATTCCGCCGCGAATGACCACGTCAATGTCCCCGACGGGAGCTTTCGCGTACACCTGGTGGGCCGCCTTGCAGACGTGCGGCGGTTTGAGTTCCTGTACCAGGCCGCCGTTGGCAGCGACGGTACCCCGAACGAGGGTCTCGCCGGCACCCGCGTTATTGTCGGCACCCGCGAATACGTGAACCGCTCCGCCCACGGCGGACACGACCTGGATCGAGTGAACCTCCAGGTATTCATCGGCCGCCAAAGCCACAGCGGTAAGTGACCCGCTACGAAACAGGCCGCCCTCATCACTTGTGACAGACTCGCCACTGGATGCGTCGCCGTGGTTCAGGATTGCAACGAACGGTTCGCCTTTAACAATACTCATATCAGTTCTCCGTAAACTCGAAAATCGACCCTATGTTATCATCAGGGGCGTCCCGTTCCTTGTTCATCTTTTTAGACACGAAGGCGTCGGGTACGGCCCACACGTTATCGGTGGCGTATGTCACGTTCGGGGTGGTCAGGGGTATCCGTCCGGGGTTGCAGGACGTTATTACGATCCGTGCCTCGGGGTGGACCGCATGAAGAAGGTCCGCCCACTCTTGCACGTCTATCCACACCCATGCGTCGGTCACGATGAACCACTTACCGGCCAGGGCAGTTCCGTGCCCGGACACCATTACAAAGTCATCGTATCTGCGGGAGACTTCCCGCTGCCAGTCTGTCGTGTACCGGGCCAGGCCGGCGTCGAACACGTACTCGGGCATGTTCGGTTGACGCAGGGATACCCGGGGTTCAAAGGAACAACCCAGGGCCAATAGGGACAGGATAGTGAGCCAAATTATCTTCTTGGTCATATACCGGCTACTAAATTAGAGGACCATATTCGGCCGTAACACTTTGTCGCCCATAGCCTGAGACGTGGCATATATGCCGGCCGCCTCAGCGTCTAGCAGTTCCCGGTCCACTACAAAAATCTCGTCCACGCCAAGCCCGGCCGCGTCTAAAGCACCGTTTTCATTCAGGATATTCACACCCACAAACACCGGAGTCCCGTTCATAAACATCGGCGCCCCGCCGCATAGCTGAAACGCTGCCCCGTCTACGCTGAACTTCCAGAAACTAGAATTATTAAGGTCGTAGTTCAGAAGGATCAGATGCCACTCCCCGTCTGCCCAGCCCGACCCAGGGAAATCTGTGGTTATGGACTGAAAATTGATTCCGGGCACTAAGATCGAAAAGTTGTGGGGGGTTGTTGATGTCCGATAAAGAACGTCTACGATTCCCCGACTCGCCGCTCCGCCATCCCCGAAAGAAACGAATACAGCCGAACTGGCGGGCGTACTAATAACCCGAAAAAAGAATCCAAGGGCGTAGGGGCCTTGAAGGCCCGGACCACCGAGGGTACTGGCCCCAGAACGGGTTGTAACTACTGTGGCGGTGCTGCTGACGGACCCGTTGCCCGGCTCGCTCGGGATGGCCGATATCTGGTTGGTTCCGAGGCCGCTGGTATAGCCTACTGACAACCCCCCGATAACGTCCACGAAGGCCGTGGTGGTTTCGTTCACGCGAAATAAGTGGGTCGCACCTACCGTGTTCGTGAGATAATTAACCCATGCCGACATACGCTACTCCTCTATTAAACCACCGGCGACGATATTATTACCCTAATACTTGGTTGGGTCGAAGGAGGCCGGCGTCGCGGGCGGCGGTGTAGACCGTGATGCTCATGTAGTCCACAAAGAACTCAAGCCCGTCGTCGGTAGTAAGGAAGCCCTTCATCTGAAAGCCAAAGGTGGAGGCGTTGATTTCCGCCGGGGTCCACGCCAGGCCGTGAAGCTCTGTAGGACCACCATCTGTGGCGGTCACGGGAAAATTAGGCTGAGCCCGGAAAATAGTATTTGCATTGTTCAGCAGGTCGCCAACAGGAGTCGTGACTTTCAATATGCGGGTGCTGTGCGCCTCCTCCGCCCCAGCAGCACCTCTGGCGTGAAACTCAATCCCAACGATGGTTTCGTTCGCGGGGATTGTGAACCCAAAGTTGGTCGCCCTAAGGAACTGCGTGGTGTCCCCTTCTGAAACGGGAGCGACAGAGGCATCCAGGCCGTTTGATGCCTTCACATTATCAAGACCGGTCCAAGCATTCGCTCCGGGAGCTATGCTCTCGACCGTGCCGGGGAATCGTGGTCCGTAGGTAGGCATGACGTCTCTTTTTAATTCCGCAGGACAGTATTAGACCACCGGGTTATACGCACCGGCCAGGGCGTTAATCAGGCCGTTCAGGGCGTTCTCGATCTGGGTGTCGGTGATTGCCTCTGCCGCCGGGAGGGACGTTGCAGTGGCCACCAGGGCGATCAATGCCTTACGGGCCTCGGCCTCTGAGTTATCCAGGACCCTGGTGGCCCACGAGGCACGCTGCAGGTGGAACGTGGTGCTGCCGGCCTCGGACAGGACGGCAACCGCCGAGCGGATGGCGGTGACCCGCACCCGGTTGCGAAGGACGGTGTTATTGTACAGTGTAAACGCTTGGTTCGTGTCAATGGCCATGGCGGCACTCCCAGGGATCGAAAAAGGAAAAAGCCGGGCCGGGTTCACACGGACAGACCCCTACGGTCCGTGGAACCACTCGGCCCGGTTAGAAAGTCACTTTACTGCCGGACGCAGAATATCGACGGCCGACACGGCACTCTTAACAATGGTGAAGGATTTTACCGAGTCCTTGCTATCCCTGCTTCTATCCGCGTCGGGGTCCTCGTACGTCCAGGACTCCACCATGAAGAACACCCGACTGTTCTTCAACACCCTGCCGTACACCACAAAGGCCATGGCCCCGTCCCCGTCCCCGTCCTCACAATGATCTAGGAACGTGATTGCAACTACGTCACCGATTGAAACTCTGGGCAGGCGGGGTCGTGTCATGGGGGGGTCCTTTACAGGAACAAATATAAGCTGACGGTCGCATCGCCGATAGCATTGGCAACGTCACGCTGAACTTCGACCTTATTGACATCGGCATAGTCGGTATTGTCCACCAGGATGGCCCCGTCGAGGGCATCGGTGGTGTTGCCGGCACACTTGCCCGGCAGGAAGGTCAGGACGTTCGCCTTCACGAAGATTCGGACGTATTCGACGGCCCCAGTGTCATCGTTTCGGAGTTGAACCCACAAATCCTGGTCCGAGAGGATAAATCCGTGCGTAAACGTGTCCGCACCGCCCTCTCCGGCGGTCCATAATGAGTCCTCGGTGTAGTTATCGGCGATTACCTTGCCCTGGACACAAAAAACCTGACCGTCCGTCAGTGTAATTGACTGACTCACGTCCAGGTTGCCCAAGACTACGTTACCGCCGACCTCCAGGGCCTGCCGGATTTTAAGTGTTACGCTCATATTTCCCCCAGATCACGTTTTCCGCTGCCGGAAAATCAAGTTAATCGGCAAACCCTCGGTATCGGCCGTAGGTGGGCAGTGTTTCGGGGTCCTGCCTCGCGGCCCTCCGCTCTAGTCGGGCCTTACGGGCCTTAGCGAACTGCTTGTACCCTGACGGTTTCGAGTGTGCCCACGGCTTACGATACCCCCGGAGCCATTCTAGCCACCTGTTTCGCGTCGCGTTTTTAGCTCTCCCGCACCCGGGAACCTTTGTAGCCACGGTGACCCCCTGACCAAGACCGAATTACCTACAATTCACGGTCGTATTTCCGCTACGCTTTCGGACTCGGTCCTGGTCGGGGGGTCACTCGGGGGACTCCCGCTTCATCACTCATCGGATCAACTTCCATGCCCTTGCACCGTAGTAACGGCGGCGTTACCAGCCGGATCGCCTGGATAGGGCGAGTTTACCAGCCCCCGGCGATCATGGGGAGGTTCACGCGGGCATATTCGGCCATGCCGAGGGCGGTAATCAGTCCGCCGCCCCAGTAAACCACGGGGACCACGGCCCCGTCCTCTTCCCGGTCATCTTCGAGCAGCACTATAAGCATGCCCCTGGGGTTACGCCGGCGGATTTCGTCCGCCAGTTCACTCGCCGTGGCCATGTTCAGGTCGTTCATGTCGGGTATGTTGGAGGTCTCGTCCATCAATCAGCCCCTATCAGCGTGATACTTCGCCTGTTTGCGTGTCGCCGCCGCGTGGGCAAGGTTCACCTCGATGGCCGAGGCCCACACGTCGCCCCGGGCCCTGAGAATCAGGTGTGCCGGAATCAGGTAGCTGGCGGTATAGTTGCCCTCCCAGTCCAGGAACAGGCCGACGTTGCCCGACTGCGGGTCCATCCTCACGGCCAGGTTGTCGGGCTCTCCGGCAAGTACGGTGAGTCGATCACGATTTTCGTCCACGTACTTGGAGACACGTTCGAGGGGCGAGAGTTCGAGCAATCGGCTCGGGTCGGTGACGGGGGTACGCATAGGGGGGCTACCTTTGCTCATGGGGCTGGGGGTTAAAGGACTACACAAGTATACCACAGATTCGATGATAGTCAAGCGTCAATAGTAAAATAATGTGGGTGACAGTATAGGCACCCCGGGTAAGTGTATAGCGTGGCTATACAGTGG
>Ga0209702_10008343_pt1 | contig 12119 bp, 9 predicted proteins | sample FRY01_FD_187210 | JGI IMG/M metagenome (GOLD analysis project Ga0209702, IMG submission 187210) | Freshwater microbial communities from Lake Fryxell liftoff mats and glacier meltwater in Antarctica - FRY-01 (SPAdes) (version 2) | ecosystem: Environmental > Aquatic > Freshwater > Ice > Glacier... | reverse complement strand
AGCTTGCAGCGTGTGATGCGATAGGTTTCCATTTTGCCTTCATTGACTAAATGATCAAAAAATGATTTCATATTTTTAACCCAGTCTGAGTCAGAAATATCGCCTTCTTTGTTGGCCCAAATTGTATAAATGTCCATGTGTTACTCCAGTGTTCCTAGCATTTCAAATCCATCCATCTTTTGTTTGTACAAGTGTGCTTGTTCAAGATACAGATACTTAAAACCGCGCTCAAGATATATTGCACACTCAGTTTGCAAACTTTCTATACCGAGCCGTAGCTTGGGTGTTCGATAGTCCCATGCAAACTGTGCGCACAATGCGTTTTTGCTGTCGTAGCGTTCAATCAAACTGAACGCAACTAATTCTCCGTTATTTTGATATCCAATAACGTCTGTGTTTGGTGCTGTATACCTACAGTCAAATATAGGCATTACACTGGCAAAATGTCGATAGATACAGTAGCGTTTGTATATTTCGTTCAACTGATCTATGTCTGGATCTGTTATGTAATACCAGTCGCATGTCTGCTTGTAATCAGTTTTACTAAGATCTATTCTGGCAAATTGATAACTCACCGCGGATCCTTTCTGTTGTTAAACAGTGTTGTTAGATATTCTTCTGGCCATGTGTGATAAAACCCTTTGCTGGCCATTTGCGCTGCACTGTCATCAAGTTTGCTTAAACTTTGCACTAACGACAGTGCATACTTGCCTTGATTCATACTCACTCCATTAACCCACTCTGCTGCTGCAGGATGATCTTCTAGCACTAATAAATTTTTTGCAACTAAAAATTCTCGATTAGCATCTTCTAATGCTTGGTGAAAACGAGCGTAGGGAAATTCTTCAGGGTCGTATGCGTAAATTATAACTTCGTACTTGCCCATGCCTTGACGACAACAATTCTTTAAATCAAAATAAGGGTTTACACCTACTAAAATATTAACTGTACCAGACAACCTGGCCTTTCGAGCAAACGGACACGGCGCCCAGTCTCCTAGTGCAGGATGCGGAACTTCTACAAAGTTCTCGGACCAGGTTAGTATATCATGTTTGACTTGTTCTAGTTGCATCAGAAGAAAGGCAGTTTGCTGGTTTTTGTAGTTTCAAGATTGTCTTTAATAATGTCGCTGATAAACGACCGTTCTCTAAAACTCATCTGCATAATGTCTTGGTAAGTTGCGCCACCACGCATGTACCAAGACATCTTCAAACTTTGTTGACGTATTGAATCGGCCTCCTTGTCCATCCGGTCGATCATCTTGGAAATTTCTTCAGCCGACAGGGTCAGGAGGCGTCCGCGAAAAAACTTGTTTGGTCCATTGTAAGTTGTTGCTGATACTTGTGATGACAGTTAGGACATTCCATGCTGAGCGGTTCAATTTCGCTGTCGGTTCGTAGCGCAATAATATGATCTTTTAGTGCAGTAAACAACGCTCTGTCGCAGTTGTTGATAAACTCATGAATGAATTCAGATTCAGTTACCAGTGCATGCGGGGTACGTATGCTGGCAATGCTCCACTTGAGTGCTTCCACAGTGAGCTCGGTAATTTTTTTCAAACTGGCATTAAGTTCAGTGATTTTTTCAGCATCGCTTAGATCGCTGGTCTGCACTACTTGAATACGTTTTTGTTGCTCAAACTGATGTTGATTGCTGACGTTTTGATTTTCATAAGTCATTGGACGGAACGAAATTGTCAAGTCGCCACGCTGCATCTCTTTGTGGAAGTCGCCGCTTTTGAGTTTGTCCAGCACTGTTCTTAGATCTAACGTGTATTCTGACTCAGTTTCGCATTCAGGACATCCTGACAGGATTTCCATATCATGACCGTAGCTGGCAATTCTAATGGCCACTAACACAGCATTCAAGTCTGCCACTGGCATTTTCCATGCGTTGAGAATGTTAGGAACACAGCTTTGTATAACATTGACCACAGCTTGCCCGTTGTACAACGCATCTGGTGTACGGTATGTGATCTCGTCAATGGCAGTCATTGGGTAAACTGGTAACTCTTTAGTAGCAGGGTAGTCTACACTGCCTTCTGACCAGAAGTTGCCTTCTGAAGGCAACCTTAAATGAATAGCAGGCTGCCGGAAAAATTGTTTTAGTGGGTTTGCGGATTGGCTCATATATTACCTATAAATATAAGGTACTTATAGGTAAAAACACATGGCAGACATAAATTTCGAATCGGAAAGACTTGCACAACTGATGGCAGATGTCAATCGACAGATGCAAGAGTATGGCGAAGTTTCGCAAGAAACCCAGAAAAAAGTCTACGATGCAAACATCAAGTCCAAGCACGGCATTGAAAACGCCACCGCTGCTATAGAAGGCGCTGGTAAAGCAGCAGGGCACTTGGCCAAAGCTGGTACAGAAGCTGCCAAGGCCATGTACGACAATAAGAAAGGAGCCGCAGCATTTAATGGCTCCATGGATTCTATAAGCTCAGCAGCAACTGCAGCCGGCGCAGCACTGATGTTGATGGGCGGTCCAGTAACTATGTTGATTGGCGGCCTGACTATGCTGGCCGGCGGAGTTGTCAAACTTGCCAAAGTTGCTGGTGAACAAAGCGATGCGTTGTTCAAAGGATTTCAGGACCTGTCCAAGTCAGGCGGAGCTGCCAGCGATGGCATGGCAGGACTGTTTGGAGACATACAAAAACTAGGATTAGGTTTCCAGGATCTCGAAAATTACACGCAACTCATTTCCAGCAGCAGCAAAGAACTAGCCTTGTTTGGCGGCAGTGTAATAGACGGTCGTAAGCAATTTGCCAACATAGGCAAGTCCATGGAGCCCTTCCGTGAAAGTCTGTTTAATGCAGGAATGACCCAAGTAGAAATTAACGAAGCTAGTATGGCCTACCTGCGTTTGCAGAGTAGAATTGGGCAGACACAGACCAAGACCACACAGCAGTTGGCCGACAGTGCAAGAAAATATCTAATAGAGCAAGATGCGTTGACCAAGCTCACAGGTATGACACGCAAAGAGCAAGAAGATTCCCGTGAAGAAATTCGCAGTCAAGAACGCTTTGCTGGTAAACTGATGGAGATGCGTGCTAAGGGACAAACTGACCAAGCCAAAGCACTAGAAGACACATTCTTGATATTGAAGAGTCAGAGCAAGGAAGCAGCACAAGGTTTTGCTGATGTGTCAACTGGTATGATTACCACAGACGCCGCACAAAAAAGCTACTTGGCTACTCAAGGCGAAAGCATGCGAACAGCCCAGCTTATAACAGCAGGGCAGCTAGATGCAGCACAAGGTGCACAGCGTGTGGCTGCTGCACATGGCAGGAACGCAGATGCAATGGGTGCATCACTGGGTCAGATAGGTATATATAATTCTACGTATGGTGATCTAGCAGCAGATCTACGCCTTAGAGGTATGAACGACGCTGATATTGGCAAGCAACTGCAAAAAATACAAGAAGACCAACTTAAACAAGGTGTCAAGGGCGGCAAAGCAGCTGATGCTGCACAACAAGCACAAACAGACATGCGAATAAGTCAGCAAAAGTCAATGCTGGCATTGCAAGGCCTGGTTAATTATGCAGTAATTCCTGCTACTAGTGCAATAGGCAAGTTTACTGAGGCAGTCGAATCTGCCACGCTGATGCTGACCAAAATAATAAATTTCTTTGGATTTGGAAAAACAGACACTACATCTAAGGAAGAAATTGCTGCAGCTAATCTAGTAAATCAGCGCAAGCGCGAAGTCATGGACCTAGAATGGAAAGTTACTAGTGCTCGTTCAGAACAAGACAAACAGATTGCAGAGCAAGAACTAAAAGCAGCTAAAGCAAAATTGTCAGTTGCAAAAATATCAGAACGTACTGCAATAAAACAATCTTCGGATAGTCGAGTTGCTGGCAATGCCACCGGCAGCACGTCAGCAGCTGATCCAATGGGAGCAATACCAGAGCCATCAACTGCATCACGTCCTGCTACAACCAGCAGCAAAAGCATGGCAATGCCCAGTACCACAGGTGGGCCTAAAGAGGTGTCATACCGTGACTACATCAAGTTTACAGGCGGTACTGGCAGCGAAGACCACTTTAACAAGATGCAGCCCGACGTCAAAGCAGCATTTGCGCAAATGGCTCAGGCCTATAATGCAAACACAGGTAAAAAACTGCAGATCAACTCAGCGTACCGCAGCCCTGAAGAGCAAGCAGGAGTTGATTCGGGAACCAATCCCAAAGCTGCACCGGGCAAGAGCAAACACAATATTGGTCGTGCAGTAGACATTCAGAGTTCACAGGTAAGAGAGATGGATGCTACCGGCTTGCTGAAACAGTACGGATTCAACACGCTAGCCGACGATCCTCCGCATATTTTTATGCGCAATGGCGGCGTTGCGTCTGGACCAGAATCAGGTTACCCAGCAACACTGCATGGCACAGAAGCTGTTATTCCATTAAAGAATGGTTCTGTGCCTGTGAGCTTGGACATGAAAAAAGGGCTTGGATCCAATGGTATTGGTCCAACATTTGGAGGTTATAACGAGTACACAGGACTTAATTCAGGCAACATGAGCACAGATTTGGACGCAGTCAAGAGTATTGCTGCCAAGCTGGGAGCGTATGATGCCACAACCAAAATGATCACCGACCCAGGCGTTTGGAAACAGATCTTGGGATCCGGCATTGCTATGAACTACGACATGGGCCTTGCAGAAATAGGTACAAAACTATTGCCAGGCATTGGTGCAGAGATTGGTGAACGTATTCAAGAACTTAAACAAACCAACAACACTGAAACTACAAACGCCATTGCACAAGTGGCCAAAGAGTTCAAAGCAGCCATGGCTGATGCAATAAAGAACATGGGCGGCGGCGACTCTGCACTGGCAGGAGCACAGCTAAGTGCACTGACTCAACTGGTGCGTGAACAACAAAACAGCAATGATCTACAGAGGAAGTTGTTGACGGCGACTGCTAACTAACGGTAAATAACTCACTATGGCAGATAAAAATCAACAAGGGTGGCGCAAGTACTTCAAGGTAGCAGATACCTCTGGACAACTGAGCCCTATATCAGGCAAAAACCAATTTGGTGTTGATGGCTATCAAAAGAATGATGGCACCAATGGCGCAGCACAAGCAGACTTTGTGTTTCGTAACTATGCTAGCCGACTGCCTGAGGTGTACTCAGGACATCCTAACCGTGTTGAACGATACAATCAGTACGAAAACATGGACATGGATAGTGAAATCAATGCATGTTTGGACATCATTGCTGAGTTTTCAACACAGCTGAGTCCAACCAACGGCACACCGTTTGATATCAGATACAACGAAACTCCCACAGATCACGAAGTTGGTATTGTAAAGAAGCAACTGCAGCAATGGGTCAAGCTCAACAAACTGGATCAGCGTGCATTCAAGCTGTTCCGAAACACCATCAAGTACGGCGATCAAATTTTCGTTCGTGATCCAGAAACATTTGAAATGATGTGGGTAGACATGAGCAAAGTGGCTCGTGTGATTGTGAACGAAAGCGAAGGCAAGCGTCCCGAGCAGTATGTGATTCGTGACATCAATCCCAACTTTCAAAACATGACTGTGGCTGCAAAAACAACCACAGACTACATGACCAACCCTATTACAGGCAGTATTACAGGTGCGTCTAACTACACCAGTCCCAATGGCGGCTCTGGCGGCGGCGTAGGCAACAGTAGATTTACACAGGCACAAAACGAAGTGTGCTTGGATGCCAAGCACGTGGTGCACATGAGTCTCAATGAAGGACTTGATGTGTTCTGGCCATTTGGACGCAGCGTACTAGAACAAATTTTCATGGTGTACAAGCAGAAACAACTGCTGGAAGATGCTGTGTTGATCTATCGTGTACAGCGTGCGCCTGAACGTCGTATTTTTAAAATTGACGTAGGCAACATGCCTAGCCACTTGGCAATGGCATTTGTGGAACGTGTCAAAAACGAAATGCACCAGCGTAGAATCCCAACCACATCAGGTGGCGGAAACAACATGATGGACAGCAGTTACAATCCTTTATGTTTGGATCTGTCTACCCGTATACCTTTACTAGATGGCAGAACATTAGAGCTGCAAGAATTAATAACAGAATTTAAAAACGGAAAAGAAAACTGGGCCTACAGTTGTGACCCGGTTACCGGAAAGGTTCTGCCTGGCGTGATCAACTGGGCTGGAGTCACACGTCGGGACACTGAAGTTATCAAGTTGACACTTGACAATGGCAAAGAATTAATATGTACCCCGGATCATAAAATTCCTGTGTTTGGAAAAGGATTTGTTGAAGCAAAAGATCTAACCGATCAAGACAGCTTGATTGCATTTAACACGCAACAGTCAAAAATATCATCCAGCTCAAATGAATATCAACAAGTATGGGATCACGAAACCAAGTCCTGGATATGGACTCATCGTTTGGTTGGAGAATTTTTCCGTCAACAAAACAAACACCAAGAATTTACATATCTTGAGGAAAATATCAACAAAACCAAGGCAGTAATCCACCACAAAGATTCAAATAGATTCAATAACGATCCAAGAAATTTAACCTACATGAACAAGCAGGATCATATACTATTTCATGCTGCTCAAAAGAAAGAATTTTGGGAAAATATGACAGATCAGTACAGAGCTACTATGACTTTGAAGATATCTGACACTTTAAAAGATCGTTGGAAAACTTTGTCTGACACTGACAGGCTGGCTGCGTTATGGAATATTCGTTCCGCTCAACAAAAATCAGTATGGATGAGACAGAACAACCCTGCATTTGCAGCCAGCTACAAAAAGAATACCAGTGCATCTAGAAAACGATACCTCAAACATAACCCAACAGCTAGACAGCAGTTGGTTAAGAATCTTGAGTCACGAGTTAAGATACAAAACCAAGAACTAAATCTGACATTTGACATGCTGCAACTTGTGGTAGACAAAGTCAAAACTGGTATGACCAACAAATTAGAGATAATAAGTTGGTGTGACCATAATTCTGAATTGTTGTCCAAAGTTAAGGCCAGCAATTCTATTCCATTAGCCTACAAAAATGCTCAATGCAAAATAGATTTTTCTAAATTTGGATACAGCAAACTAGATAAACTACTGGGCAATTTTGGCTACAAAAACTGGAAAACATTTGTCAAAGAAATTGATCAATTCAATCATAGAATAGTAAAAATTGAAAAAGTTTCAAACAGAGATGTTGGCACTATCACAATTGACGGCACTGAAAAATGGCACAACCATCATACATTTGCTATTGAATCTGGCATCTTTGTTAAAAATTCAATCAACGAAGATTACTTTTTTCCACAGGGACAGGATGGTCGCGGCAGCAGTGTAGAAACATTGCCCGGTGGACAAAATCTAGGCGAGATTGATGACCTGAAGTACTTCAACAACAAAATGGCACGTGGCCTTCGTGTGCCCAGCAGCTACTTACCTACAGGACCTGATGATTCAGATCGGACCACCAGCGATGGCAAAGTGGGCACAGCACTGATTCAGGAGTACAGATTTAACCAGTACTGCGAACGTTTACAAGCATTGATTTCACAAAAGCTGGATGACGAATTCAAAATGTTTTTGAAGTGGCGTGGTTTTAATATTGACTCTGGCTTGTTTAATTTAACATTTAATGCGCCGCAGAACTTTGCCAGTTACCGCCAAAGCGAACTAGACAACACCAGAATACAAGCATTCCAAGGACTAGAGCAGCTGCCTTACATGAGCAAACGATTCTTGTTGGAACGATTCCTGGGACTAACCGAAGACGAAATACGAGAGAACGAAAAGCTATGGCGTGAAGAACGCGACGATCCGCAGATGCAACCCACAACTGGGCAAGACCTGCGTGCAGTGGGCATCAGTCCAGGCAGTCTGGAATCTGATATTGCCACAGGCGAAGAAATTAATGCCATGGAACCTGCAGGTGCAGCAGGAGTAGACATTAGCGCAGGCGTCCTTGGTAATGCGCCTGGTCCAGGTGGCGCAGCAGCAGCACCAGCAGCAACACCGCCAGCTGCATAAATAACACTATTATGATACTGCAAGAATTTTGGAACAAAGAACCTGAAGCATATCAGGACCTGTCGCAAGACAACAGCCAACCTCAACTGGGTGACTTGCGCAAGACTCACCTTACTCTGCAGCAACTCAACAAACTGCGAAGAATGAACGATGTTCGTGCAGTTGAATTTAAAGAAAAACTCAAACTGGTGCGCCAGCAATACGCACCACCTGCAGCGCCTGTGATGTAATTTTTGCCATGTCTGGCAATTTATCGTGTTTTTTCCATCTAAATGCACCAAGTTTAAGCCTCTTGGGTAAATAACATTACACTTTACCTAACAGGAGTTTCTTTATGAACAAATTTGAACAATTGATCGAATACGTGATCAATGATGAAGACCAAAAAGCTCGCGCCTTATTCCATGACATTGTTGTGGGCAAAAGCCGTGAAATTTATGAAAGCATGATGTCTGACGAAGAGCTAGACGAAGCTGAAGAGCTAGACGAAGCTGACGAAGACCTAGAAGAAGGCGCCATGGGCGGCGACGCAGCTGACGACTTGATCGATGATGTTGAATCTGAAGAGCAAGACGACATGAGCATGGAAGCCGAAGGCGACGATGACGACGAAATGGACGTTGAAATGGACGACGGCATGGACGACGACATGGACATGGACAGCGAAGAAGGACTTGAAGACCGTGTTATGGATCTTGAAGACAAGTTAGACGAACTTATGGCTGAATTTGAAGACCTAATGGGCGGTGGTTCCGACGAAATGGGCAACGGCGACGACATGGGCAGCGACATGGGCGGTGATGCTATTGAAATGGACGACACAGAAGAAATGATGCCTGAAATGGGTATGATGGAAAATGTGAGTCTCAAAGCAGCCCCAAAGCCAGTTACTACAGAACCAGCTGGAACAAACAGCAGATCTGCAGTAGCCGCTAACAGTGGTGCAAAAGGTCCAATTGGCAGCACAGTTAAGCCTGTGACTACAACTGGTGCAGAAGCACAAGGTCGTCCTGCTCCGACTACAAAAGACTTAATTGGCAAAGTTGGTAATTCACCAGCTCAAGGCACACAAAAGCCTAGTGCAGCTACTAAGCCTAGATTAAGCCAGGAAAGCGGCGTTAATAACAAGTCAACAGTGCCCGGATCACGTAACTAAAAATGGTTTACCTACAAGAACAACTTACCTTTAATCAAGCTAACATTCAGGTTCTTGAAGAATCTAATGCCAGCGGGGGTAAGAACCTTTACCTTAAAGGTATTTGTATTGAAGGTAACAAACGTAACGCTAACGACAGAATCTATCCACTGCATGAAATTACTCGTGCAGTCAACACTATTACTCAACAGATCAAAGAAGGCAATTCAGTCTTAGGTGAAGTGGATCACCCAGATGATTTAAAAATTAATCTTGATCGTGTTTGCCATAGTGTTGAAGATATGTGGATGGAGGGCGAAGCCGGACACGGCAAGCTCAAGATCCTCCCGACCCCAATGGGAGATTTGATCAAGACGTTGGTTCAAAACGGCGTTAAACTTGGCGTGTCAAGCCGCGGAAGCGGTAACGTTGACGATAGAACAGGACATGTAAGTGACTTTGAAATAGTCACTATAGATGTGGTTGCCCAACCCAGCGCACCAAATGCGTACCCCAAAGCAATTTACGAAGGTATGATGAACATGAATTATGGTCATAGATTACTGGAGATTGCTAAAGATGCTGGTCGTGACAACAAAGTGCAGAAGTACCTGAAAGGCGAAGTAATTCGTTTGATCAGGAATCTGAAAATCTAAGGAGAATCTACTAATGTTAGATGCAATCAAACCATTGCTAGATAGCGACTTGATCAACGAGGAAACTCGTACTGAGATTAACGAAGCCTGGGAAACCAAGCTGAGTGAAGCTCGTGAGCAAGCCCGTACAGAACTACGTGAAGAGTTCGCACAACGCTATGAGCATGATAAGACAGTTATGGTTGAAGCCCTAGATCGAATGGTAACAGAAGGACTCCAAGCAGAACTTCAACAAGTGGTAGCTGAAAAGCGATCTCTTGCTGAAGATCGCGTTAAGTTCCACGGCAAGATGAAAGAAAGTGCTACAAAGTTCAACAACTTTATGGTAACTAAACTTGCTGAAGAAATTGGCGAACTGCGTAAAGACCGTAAGCAGCACAATGAAGGACTAGAAAAACTAGAAAACTTCATAGTGCATGCTCTAGCTCATGAAATTCGAGAATTTGCCCAAGACAAGCGTGACGTGGTTGAAACCAAAGTTCGCTTGGTCCGCGAAGCACGCAGCAAACTCGAAACTCTCAAGTCACGTTTCGTTAAGGAAAGTGCTGAGAAAATGAGTCGCGCTGTTAGCAGTCATCTCAAAGCTGAATTGACACAGTTACAAGAAGACATCAAAGTTGCTCGTGAGAACAATTTTGGACGTCGTATCTTTGAAGCGTATGCAGCAGAATTTGGCGCTACTCACCTAAATGAGAACGCAGAAGTTCGCAAGCTCAGCAGCCTGCTACACCACAAAGACAAGCAGTTGTCAGAAGCCATTAAACTCACCGAGCGAGCTAAAGTCGTCGTTGAGTCCAAAGAACGTGAAATACGTATGATCAAAGAATCCAATGAGCGTGATAACACATTGGAAATGTTGCTGGCCCCCTTGAACAAGGAAAAAGCCAATGTCATGCGTAATTTGCTGGAAAGCGTACAAACCACTCGTTTGAAAAACGCCTTCGAAAAGTATCTACCAGCAGTTTTGGAAGACCGTTCTGTAAGAACCAATAAAGTAATTACAGAATCAGTTACCGAAGTTACTGGAGATAAATCTGTTCCAAGTAGTCAACAGGAAGACCGCGAAGCTAAAAGCAACGTAATCGACCTCAAGCGCCTGGCAGGGTTATAAAATTTTATAGGAGACTTAAATGTCACAAGAACTATTAGAAAGCCGCTGGGGCGAGACTAAAGAAGCATTACTTGAGGGTCTTAATGGCTCCAAGCGCAACAGCATGGGTGTTATCCTTGAAAACACTCGCAAGTACTTGAAGGAAAACGCTTCCGCAGGTTCTACTGCAGCAGGTAACATTGCTACATTGAACCGTGTGATCCTTCCAGTGATTCGTCGTGTTATGCCAACTGTTATTGCTAACGAGTTGGTCGGCGTTCAGCCAATGACTGGTCCCGTTGGTCAGATTCACACTCTGCGTGTGCGTTATGCAAACAGCTTGACTGACAACAGCGCAGCAGCAACTTCTGTTGCAGCTGGTGAAGAAGCGCTGAGCCCATTCAAGATTGCCACAGCGTACTCCACAGTACCTGGTGCAACCGGTACTGCAACTAGCTACACTGGTGCTAACACAGCAGGTATGGAAGGTACTGGCGGTAAGCAAATTTCCGTTCAGATCCTGAAGCAGGCTGTTGAAGCCAAGACACGTAAGTTGCAAGCTCGTTGGACTTTTGAATCAGCTCAAGACGCGCAGTCAATGCACGGTATTGATGTTGAAGCAGAAATCATGGCTGCACTGGCACAAGAAATTACTGCTGAAATTGACCAAGAGATTCTGTTGAGCCTGCGTAGTCTGGCTGCTACTGAATTTACTTACAACCAAGCTACTGTTTCTGGTACTGCTACATTCGTTGGTGACGAACACGCTGCTCTAGCTGTGTTGATCAACCGTGTTGCTAACTTGATTGCTCAGCGCACACGTCGTGGCGCAGGTAACTACGCTGTTGTTAGCAGTGCTGCACTAACAGTGTTGCAAAGTGCTACAACCAGCGCATTTGCTCGCACAACAGAAGGCACATTCGAAGCACCTACAAACACCAAGTTTGTTGGTACATTGAACGGTGCTATGCGTGTGTTTGTTGACAGCTATGCTAGCGACAATACACCAGTTCTGGTTGGTTACAAAGGCTCTTCAGAAGCTGATGCTCCTGCATTCTACTGCCCATACATCCCATTGATGAGTTCAGGCGTAGTGTTGGATCCATCAACATTTGAACCAGTCGTGAGTTTCATGACGAGATATGGTTACATCGAGCTTACTAATACTGCATCGTCTTTCGGCAATGCTGGAGATTATGTAGGGGAGATAGCCGT
>Ga0209702_10008342_pt1 | contig 12119 bp, 7 predicted proteins | sample FRY01_FD_187210 | JGI IMG/M metagenome (GOLD analysis project Ga0209702, IMG submission 187210) | Freshwater microbial communities from Lake Fryxell liftoff mats and glacier meltwater in Antarctica - FRY-01 (SPAdes) (version 2) | ecosystem: Environmental > Aquatic > Freshwater > Ice > Glacier... | reverse complement strand
GACGGATGGGTAGCGGTCGGTGATTGTCTGCTGAACTGCCTTCATCCGAAGGTGATGGGAGCTCAAACAGCCACTGCTCGTGACGATCCTGGAACTTTCGATCCGTTTTGACAGCAACAAACGGCCCTGCCTTCTCGAACGCTGCTTCAAGTGTAGCTTTCGCCTGAACGTCCATTGCTTCTTGACGAATTCGTTCATCCTGTTGTTGGGCGGCAAGCTTTGTCTCGGCCAATTTTTCTTCGGCGGCTTTCTTTTTCGCGGCTTCGTCGGCAGCGAGTTGTTCCTGACGCTCCCGTTCCTTTTGATCGCGGCTGTCTTTCTCCGCTTGCTCGCGGGCACGGGCTGCTTCTTGTTCGGCCTCTGTGGGTGGTTGATCCTGAGGCACTGTTTTGCTGACGAGATCGGCAAATGGATCATTTCCACCGCGTGGTCTGAGGAAGATCAGAGCTCCGGTCCCTATCACGAACATCAACGCGATAGCGACGCCGATCCACACCCCTTTGCTATTCCCACGGCCCTGTGATGCTCCGAACTCCGGTGGGGAATGAGGTCTGTCGGTTGACTTGAGCGGACTCCGGCCGGGCTTGAGTTTGGGGACAGGGACGGAGATTTCTGAGCCCGTGTCTTTGGTGGAGAGCTCCGTTGACGTGCGTGGTCGTGCCGCGGTTGTGGGTTGCGGTGGGGCGACTTCCTGCGGCGTCAATTGGCCTTGGCGAGCCATCGCGACGAGGGTTCCGCCGGTGGCGGCGGGAAGAGAACTCGTCAGATCAATCACGCGGGCTCGTGCGTCGTTGCGAAGACTGGTGGCTTCCGGTGTGTCGTTGAGCACAAATCGCAGCTGGCATTCCGCACCGGCCAGAAGACGAGTGAAGTACGTGGTGAACGTCACATTCCAGCGTTGGGCCGCAGGAACTAAATCAAGTACTTCGCGGACCAGAGTCAGTGTGTCCGTGCCCGGATCAAAAATAATTGAGACAGGAGCAGGGCTCTGCAGCAACTGCTCGGCCACAGATCCAGCCCAGCCTTCATCTCCGGTCAATGCTTTCCAGGCCACGAGCGGAATGGTGGCGGGCATGGGCGCCGACCGCAGTTCTCGCGGCGGAATATGGCGGACGGTTCCGTCCCAGCGATCGGCGACAACTCCTGGTTCCGCCAGCATGCGCGCAGGGCCGCTGATAAGACTGGCCACGTTGTCAATCACCAGATGATGGGCCAGCTTGTTACTGCGTCCGGTGTAGTCCTGTCCCGCATCGGCCACTCGCGAAATCACATGCAGCGATCGTCCGGCCAGACGAGTCGTCATGTGGGACCAGCACACAGGGTTCAACGACGCCTTCGGATCATGCAGTGGAAACGCCTGACGATATCCACTCATCGATTCCAAGCGTTCCGCAAGATTCAGCGCCATGCCATTGGTGCTGATCACGGTGCAGAAACCGCGGCTGCCCTGCTTCAGACCTTTTTCGGCCGACGTATAAATGATTTCTTCGACCACGGATTCGCTTCCTCAAGAGCCACGAAAAACTGGCACAGCCTCTGTCACTCGTCAAACCACAGGCGGCACAGGAATCAGTCCCGGAATAGTGCGATGAATGGCGTACAGCAGCGGAATCTCGGCCCAGGCCGGGCGAATTTCGCTCGGCTTCACTCCCAAAGCCATTCGCGAACCGGCTCCTCCGCCGGCACTGCTGGTCATGGCCTGCGGAGAACAACCCAGAGCACTGACCGGAATGTAGGTAACGTCTTCTGAAAAGGATTCGGCCGATGAAACAATCTCCGGAGCCACCTTCTGAAGCATCCCTCGAAACGAATCGGAGATCATCTTCAGCTGACGCACATTGAACTGACACAGACCACTGTGAAGCTGCTGCAGAATCCAGTCGTTCTTCAACGGCTTACCGTTTGCGATGGGCGCCCACACGTCATACTTCGTGAGCACCACAATCAGTGGCCGCTTGTCCCGCTGGCCCTGAGGAATTCCGGCTTCCGCACGAATGCGACGCGTCGCCTCAGTCAGAATCAGGTCCTGTCGAGAACTGCTGACATCGTCGGTGACTTGGGGATCGAAACTTTTTCCCTGACACAGGCGTCGTACCTGAGCGTGCTGAGTCGGGTCAAAGACGAACAGTAGCGCCTTGGCCACCGCCATATGACGCGTGCCGGGTGAGTTCGCATTTTGTGCGCCGGGCAGAAAGTGCTCACCCGCGTTGTCGTAAAGACAGATGGTGCGCCCATTGCGGCGAGCTGTTTTGGCTTTCGGATGGGAAGGCAGCATGCTCATGCGAAAAATGAACGGCTTCGGCAACAGCATCACGCGGCCGCCTTCCATCTCAATCTGTTCGTAAAGATCGCCGTCCAGTTCCGTTTTGGGAAGAGCGACCAGCCGTTCAGTCTTTGAATTCAGAAACAGCGTTTCTTCATACTGATGCAGCTTATGGTTGGCGACCGGATCTGAATCATCAAAGCTGATGCCGAACTTCGTAGACAGCAATGTTCGCAGTTGCCACAACGACGACGACAGAAAATAAGACTTGCCGGAACTGGGTGCCCCCAGAATCGAAAAGATCGCCAGCGGAAGCCCGATGACATCTCGTGGAATTACCAGATGGCAGCGGGGACACGCCAGTTCGGAGCACAGTTCTCCGTTCGCATCAATGGCTTGCCCGGACACGCTGAAGCGAGTCGGCAAAAAGCGTCGTTGTCCTTCAGGGACTTTTGTATCGTCGCACAACGACGGATGTGCGGCGATCCATTTGATTTCATGTGGCTTAAACGCATGCCAGCAGTGGGGACAGGTGATTTGGTTCAGGAGCGACGAGGAAGATGCTTCACGCATGGAGTGAATGAGTCCTTGGTTAAAATGTTTCCGACCGGGAAACCCCACTGTTGACGTACTGAAAATCGGGCGACTGTCACATCGCGACCGCCATGACTGTTCACCTGAGACCTTTGCCTGATTCGCAGGGACTGTCAACGCTGCATGGCGAACCGGGCCCATTCACACGGAAAAAATGTTTCCACCGCCACTGGCGGTCTCCCGAGACACCTTAGTTATAGCAGAGTCGGGCTTTGGAAACTCTCTGTGTTGCAGCCTGCTGTCAAATTTTTTGACACGCTTGAAAGAGCTGCACGGCATGAGGCTCACTTTCCACCCCTTCAAACACGCGGCCGAAAGCCTTGGCGGCTTCCGCTACGACGATTCTACGGCAAAGTGAGGGGCGTTTGGGCGAGGGGCTGATGGTGAGCGGCTTTGCGGGATTTTGTGAGGCAGGAGCCTCCTGGCGGTGCGTTCCAGGGCTGGAGCCCTGGAACGAGGAGATCACAGGCTCGAAGCCCACAACGAAAATGGGCCAGCACAAGGCTGGCCCATTGAGAATTCGATGGATCGAAACGTTGGATCAGACCTGAGTTTCCACAGGTTCTGAAGCGAGCGCTGACACCAGCAGGTGAGTCAGTTCCTGAATCTGTGACTGGTCGGCAGTTTCCCAGCCCTTGTGAAGAACATCGACGCAAGCTTCCTGCTTAACGGCGGCTTCAAGATCGGCAACACTCACTCGCAGCATGGGGACTTCTCCGTCGGGTAAGCCGCGACGGACGGAATGAATTCCGCTGGAAGAAAGCTGAAGAGTCGCCTGGCAGCCGCCTGGACCATGGACATCAACTCCGATCGTCTGCAGAGCATCGTGGCTCGCGTCTTCAGACTTGAGTCCCTGAAACAAATCTTCGGCCCAGGCCTTCACGGGTTCCACTTCCGGCTTTCGCTTGCCCCAACGGTCTTCGTTACCGTATTCGATGTAGCGGTACACAACTGTCTGATCAATCTGAGGACAAACGATATCACCGGCAAATTTCTTAGTATTCGTCATGTCGAACACGTTGTCGGTACGTTCATAGGGAGCGTACGTTTCGGCATTCTCTGTCACCAGACGTTCAAACATCCACTGATCTTCGCTGTCTTCGCGGTTCGTCAGTGCTGGCAGCTCGCCGTAACCATAGAACTCAACACCGGTCGACTTAAAGTAATTGCTGCAGTATTCAATCATCTCACCTGACTTGATCGGTTGGTCAGGCGCCAAGTGGAAGGTCAGACCGCGAGCCTCGGGAGTCTCAAACAGTCGGCACATCACGGCCGAAACCCATTCCACGGGAATAATGTTTCGACGTTCCTCACCCGTCATTCGCAGACGAATAGCCGCACGACGGAAACCATTTTCATCAGCCGGCATAGGCGGAATCATGACCGACATCAGCCGCAGATACAGATAAACGCCGTGATACGTATTGGTGTAACCCGTGCGAGAATCGCCAGCAATCACGGCCGGACGATAGACCGTCACATGATCTGCAAAATCAATGTTACGAACGAGCGTCTCTGCACAGAACTTGCTCTCTTCATAATCGTTTCGGAACGTCTGCCCTGCGTTCAAGCTGGATTCCATGACCGCGTCTGTCTGATAACCAGCGACATAGGCGGTGGAGACATAATGAATGTCTTTGATCCCTGCATCGCGGCACAGGTTGATCATATTCTGAGTCCCGTTGAGGTTGGTTCGCCACGGCTCACCCGCACGATCCTTTCCGTAGAACTCAAGAATCGCAGCGCTGTGGATAATGGTGCTGCAGTTCTCGCGAACCCAGTCCGTCTCCGCATCGCTTAATCCAAAGTTCGTCTCAGTAATATCACCGGAAAGGATAACCGGTCGCGGCAATGCACGGCCAAGTTCGCGTTCCCAGTGCTGAAGAATTTCTTCCATGCGTTCACGAGGTGCCTGTTTTCGGGATGGCCGAACTACAACAGCCAGCTCATGACCGTTCAAAAGAAGATCTCGAACGAGATAGCGTCCCACCAGTCCTGTGGCACCTGTCAAAAGCGTGTACATCGCGTCCCCAAGCAAAGTTAAAAAACAGCGTTCCGAGAAATCAGCATCTCAGCAGTCACTACACATTGAACCACAAAACAAAATAAATCCAAGAAAATTTGCAGCTTAGCAGCCATCACCGCACCGATTCGAGGGTATTTCAACACAATTCTCCCCAGACCCGCAACTCAACCTATCCGGTGCTGTCTACGTGTTTATCCGCTTCCGGCAATTTGAGAATTTCCCTCAATCCTGATTTCAGCCAGAGCAGAGAAATGTATTTCGTCGGTAAACCATTTGCTGGATTACCTTTGCGTCATTTCAGGGCAGTTGATGGCATCTGAGCTGAGCGTTTTGGGGACCGGCCGATTCTGCCGGTCAACGTTCCGTTACGGTTTCGGACGCAAGGCAGAGCGAGTTCAAACATTCTTGAGTCACGTCCCCCCACTTTTCAACAGTGGGGCTGCTCAAGTTGTTTTGGGTAAAATGGATTGGTGGGGATTGCTTAGCTTGATCCTGTCGAATCGGCTAGCGCCTCAGGCTCAATGGGAACTTTTCAGTCTGCCGCTCGCCGTACCGCTTCCGTCGAATTCCTCTGGTCTGTTCCACCGCACCGCAAAACGGCGTGCCTGAAAACTTTAAGCGAGCAGTTCGTCGATGAGATGACCGCCGTTCACGATCGGGACGGGCCGACCCAGCGGCGTTGTGTACACTTTGTTGGCGTCGACGCCCAGAAGATGGAAGACGGTACGAAGAAGGTCGTGAATGCCGTACGGATGAGTCGTCGGGAAACTGGCGGTGGCATCGCTGGCTCCGATGACAGCGCCGCGTTTGATGCCGCCACCGGCGAGTATGACCGTCTGACACTGAGACCAGTGATCACGTCCGGCGTCGTTGTTGATTCGCGGCGTGCGTCCCATTTCGCCCATCATGATCACAAGCGTTTCGTCCAGCATACCTCGTTCGTCCAGATCCGACACGAGCGCACTGAACGCTCGATCTGTCGGAGGCACGAGTGCTTTTTCGTGACTTGTGAAATTGTCGAAATGCGTGTCCCAGCTGCCATGATCGATTCCAATGAAGCGTGTCCCCGCTTCGACCAGGCGTCGTGCCAGCAGAGCCGACTGGCCGATTGAAGAGTAACCATAACGTTCCCTCATTTCGGGCGATTCGGCAGCAAGATTGAATGCTGTTTTTGCCTGCGGTGACGTGACAAGATTCATCGCCTGTTCGTAAAACGATGTCAGCTTTTGCGCCGGTCCGGTGCTGGGCGAATTGTTGCCTGCGAGGCGTTCGGTCTGCGCGAGCAACTGTTGGCGGCGAGCGAATCGATCAGACGAGATTGTTGCCGGAGCTTCCAGGTCCTGAACTTTGAAGTCAGGCTGTGATGGATCGTTGTTGATCGTAAAGGGCGCGTATCGAGCTCCGTAAAAACCGGGCCCGCCGGGACCAAGCGGATTCGGAAGTTCCACATACGGCGGTACATCGCCGCCAGGCCCAAGTTCGCGAGAGATGATCGAGCCGATGGATGGATAAAGTTCGTTGAAGGGAACGCCCTTGGCCTGGCCGTCAGCAAAACTTGGCGGGTATCCTGTGAGAACCCAGTGGCGTCCCGTCTGGTGCGCATTGTCGGCATGGCTGTGAGATCGCAGGATCGTATACTTGTCGGCGACCTTCGCACACATCGGCAGCAGCTGGCTGATCTGAGTTCCCGGGACGACCGTCGAAATCGGACTGAAGGGGCCTCGAATTTCTGAAGGCGCGTCGGGTTTCAGGTCCCACATATCGATGTGGCTCGGTCCGCCTTCCAGCATCAGAAAAATGCAGGCTTTGGCTTTTGGCTGAAAGATTGTGGCCGCTTCCGCCTGCAATTGCAGCAGCCACGGCAGCGACAATCCGCCCAGCAGCCGCGTACTTCCGGTGGTAAGCAGACGTCGGCGCGTGATCCCGTCGCAGAAGCGGTGATCGGTGCCAAAAGATTTATTGAGCATCACAAGATCTCCATGACTCTGTTTTTTGCGACTTCCACAAGCCCCGGCAATCGGCACAACTGAGCAGTAACGGCTTACTTCAGTTTTGTCACACCACATCAATCTCTTCTTAATGGTTGAACACGAACTCCCGAGTGTTCAACAATGTCCAGAGAATATCTTCCACCGCCTGTTGACGATTGCTCGTCTCCGCCAGCGTTTTTTCCATCAGCGCAGATTCTTCCGGAGATGGAAAACGGGAAAGTGTTGCCAGATAAATCTCCTCAACAATAGCCGCTGGCGTCAGTTCGCCTGTCGCCAGCCTGGCCGCTCGACTGCGCCGGTCTTCCAGGCGAACGGTTGTTGATTCAGAATTCATCAGATGCAACGCCTGAGCGATACTCGGTTCAACGCCGCGTTCGCACGCACAAACCGTCTGACGCCCGGGTCGACCGAATGTTTCCAAAAACAAGGACGGCAGTTTGTTGTCCCAGATCTGGATCGCTCGATACCCATCAGGCCAGCCATTGAATTTTTCCTGCACGCCAGTCGCCTGCGACACCGCATCCAGCAGGACTTCCGCCGGCACCGGCTTCACAGCAGCTCGCGAATAATTCTGATCATCCAGCAGATTCGATTCGTTGACGGACGAACCAAGCTGATAAACCCGAGAATTCAAGACAGTCTTCGTGAAGGCTCGCAGGTCAAACTTTACGGCCACCAGATGATCGGCCAATGCCAGCATCAAGGGTTCATTGGAAGCCGGATTGGTAGCTCGCAAATCATCCACCGGCTCGACAAGACCTCGGCCCAGATAATGAGCCACCAGACGATTCACAATGGTGCGGACAAACATCGGATTTTGTGAAGACGCCAGCCAATCGGCCAGAACGTCTCGCCGACTTTTCGGATCCACAAACTCGGCCTTCGCAGCCCCAAGCCCCGCCGTGGGAATGATGGCACCGGTGCGCGGATGCTTCAGATCTTCCCCCGGCTTGTTCATGATCTTCACGGAACCATTTGGCCCGGGCTTCCTGTCGATGCCGGTAAAGAATCCGGCAAGAGCGAAGTAGTCGCTTTGGTCCCACCGTTCAAACGGATGATGATGGCACTGAGCGCATTCGATTCGAACACCAAGGAATAGCTGGCTGACTGCCCGAGCCGATTTTTCGGCATCGGCCTGAACCTGAAAGAACGCGGCTGGCGAATGTCCCAGCGTCGACCCCTGAGCCGTCAGAACGGATCGTGCAAACTGATCATAAGGCACGTTGTTCGCGACCTGACTGCGAACCCAGCGACTGACCGCGACTGTTCCCTGCGGCGTAATAATATCCTTATCGGCCTGCAGCAAATCGGACCATCGTTGAGCCCAGTAATCAGAGTACTCGGGGCGTTCCAGCAGCTGATCAATCCGCTTGCTTCGCTTTGCCGGATCATTGTCGGCAAGAAACGCACGAGCCTCATCGGTTGTCGGCAAAGTCCCGATTGTGTCCAGATAAACTCGACGCAGAAACGTGGCGTCGTTCGCGAGTTCGCTCGGAGCGATCCTCAGTTTGTTCAGCTTGTCCCAGACCAGACCATCAACAAAATTATTTTCCGAAGGTCGAACGAACTCAATGCCTTTACCGGGCAATGTCACGCGACAGACGGCCACGTGACCCATATACCGCACCAGAATGGCGGCTTCTCCCGGCACTTCGGTCACCTGGATCGTCCCGTCGCGATCGACGACAGAAATCACATCATTGTTCGACTGAAAATCAGCCTCCGCTGTCACACTGCGTTTATTTCCCGACTGCGTTGATGCCACCACACGCAGTTGCTGCGTGCCTGTTGGTGAAAGAACAATGTCCGCAGGCTCGACGATGATTCCGGTGACGGCATCAACATCACCACCATCTAGAGCCATGCCTTCTGAGATCCATCGGCTCAACAATCGATGCCATCGAGAATTGGGCTCAATGCGCCGGCCACCGCCGTGAGGAAGTTTGCCCATCGCCTTTTGAATCAGCAGGCTCTTATCGGGATCCGCCGGGAAGACTCGTCGTCCCCGACCGTCACGCGCGATCGCGTCGTAATCCGTCGCCGTGTCAAACCCAAACACACTCAGCTTGAACCCATTTTGGCCTTCCGCTTTTCCATGGCAGCCCCCCGAATTGCAGCCGGACTTGGAAAGAATCGGAACCACTTCCTGCCAAAAAGAGACAGGCGGCGGGTCATTGATGCGGGTGACCTTTACGATTGAGGTCGCTGTCAAATGTTCCAGCCGAACGGTGATCTGCGTTTCTCCATCTTTCAACGGAGTGATTCGCCCGGAGGAGGACACGGAGGCAATGTCGGGTTGCGCAAATGCGAAGACGGCAAGTCGTGTCACATCAGTGCGGTTACCAGCGTTGTCCGTCGCAGTGACCAGAATCTGATCCGATGCTTCGGGCGAATCCAGCTTCAGGATTTCTGGCTGAATCTGCAGTCCCGAAAAGCCACCGTCGGCGGCCTCAGCATGCGTGCTGATCAGCCCGGCGAAAAGCCATAGCGACGGGAGAAGACTGAGAGCAAATGTTCTCAAGTTCGATCTCCGAACGGAAAACCGGTGAGAAAGCAGGAAGGAAATTGTGCAGTGGGGTAGGACAGTATGGACAGATCATCCGATTATTGCAAACTCTTCTCGCCAATCTGCCGTAAACAAACGGACCGGATACTCCCCAGACCGGCATAGTGTGCCTGCGTTCGCATTCGTGAACTTGTCACACGCCACAGAAAATTTCAGCAAGTCAAGGGTGTGACAAGCGAATACGCGGGCTCACCGACCACCGCTATGCCTTATCGGCGATCGGGGTTTCCCACACCGGCGTTTCATTGTCCGCGACGTACTGCTTCAGGAGCTGATTCGGCCGATAGCGATTCTTGTAATTCATCGAACCACAGTCGCGAATGTAGTAGCCCATGTAGAGCCACTGGCGATTGTGAACTCTGCCGTCTTCGATCTCGCGCATGACGGAATAGGTTCCCAAAGCGGCGTCACGCCATTCGGGATCGTGAAAGAAATAAATGCTGGACATCGCTGATTTGGTGACATCCACCAGGCCCAGTCCGATCAACTGGCCCTGATATCGATACTGGAACTCACGCGCGAACGAAAAATGTCCGTCGATGAAGGAATCGTAATAGTGCTCGCGATCGATCTGGCGAAACGGCCACTGACGCCGATGATGCATGTCGAGATGATAGCGGTTATACAATGAAATATGCTCATCGCTTACTGATGGTTTCTGCACCACCAAAGTCAGGTCGTTCAGCTCAGGCGATTTTGAGATCACACGCCGCTGACTTTTTGAGGCCGCGAATTCCGGAATCACAACCCGCAGGCTCTGGCAGGCCCTGCACGCCGAGCAGGCAGGACGGAACAAGGTTCGGCCAAATCGACGCCAGCCACGGGAAAGCAGTTGCTCGTAGCGTGATTCCGGCAGCACGTAGGCCAACCGATACGTCATGCGAGCCGTCTGGCCCGGCAAATACGAACAAGAGGACTCGGAACCTTCAATTTCCAGCTCTCCAACAGGCTCGTCGCGTGTCAACTCTTCATTTCCCATAGTAGACTGTCAACCTTTCGGCCGGTCGCCGTTATCTAATCCTTTGCTGCCTGGGTCTTCGACCAGCAGCAGGATTGTTGGCTGCTTCGCGGATTGAATCCACTGACTCCGGGATATTGACTCCGGATTTCCTTCTGAATGAACGAACTGACAGCACTGAAATGCAGGCAAACCTGAAGCACGCAGTTGAACAGCTTCTCCAGAAAACGAATCTCTCCGACGCAGACTCGTGCGCCTGTATCGGGGCGATCATGGACGGACAATGTGAACCCGTCGACATTGCCGCATTTCTGACCGCCATGGCCGCCAAAGGCCCGGTGGCCGAGGAAATCGTGGGAGCCGCACGTGCGATGAGACGTCGAGCGACCCCGATCGTGACATCCCGCCATCCGCTGCTCGACACCTGCGGAACCGGCGGAGATCGTCTGCATACCTTTAATATCAGCACCGCCACGGCACTTTTATCCGCCGCGTGCGGTGTGTCAGTCGCCAAGCACGGCAATCGCAGCGTCTCCAGCTCCAGCGGTTCGGCGGATGTGCTTGAAGCTTTGGGCGTGAATATTTCGTTGACCCCGCAGGCGGCCGGACGCTGTCTGGACGAAGTGGGAATTGCGTTCTGCTTCGCGCCACTGATTCACGGAGCGATGAAGCATGCAGCGCCCGTCAGAAAACAACTGGGGTTCCCGACAATCTTTAATCTGCTGGGACCGCTGACAAATCCAGCCGGCGCCGAGTACCAATTGCTGGGAGCCAGTTCCTGCGCACGAGCCGAGCTGCTTGCGAATTCATTGGCTCAGTTGGGTGGCCGCAAGTCGATTGTTGTCTGCGGCAACGACGAGCTGGACGAAGTATCGCTCTGGGGTACAACGCTGGCGTTTGAAGTTACCAATGGTCAGCTCGTGCGGCACGAATGGTCGGCTGAATCCTTTGGTTTGCCCGTATGCAATGTGGCCGAGCTGCAGGTGAGCTCCGCCGCAGAAAGCGGAGCCGTGATTCGTGCCGTGTTTCAGAACGTCCCGGCTATAGGGTCTGCCCCGGCTACAGTATTGGCCCCGGCTGGTATGTCTGCCCCAGCGTCCATGGTCATTGCCAACACCGCTGCCGCGCTGCTGGCCTGTGAAAAAGTTGGCTGCCTGAAAGACGGCGTCGCCATCGCCACCAATGCCATCCAATCCGGCGCCGCCCTTCGATTGCTCAATGAGCTCATCACATGGACGGCCGCGGTTGAATAATATCGAAGCCTTTGTCGCTGATTTCCCCCGATCCTGCACGGACTTATCAGTTTAGGCGGCCGCTGCCGAAAAGCGGCGCCATCCGTTACGGGCAGGACACGCCCAGCTTGCAAATCCGGGCGAACTTCAAGATATTCCGTTTCATCCCAAGTTGCATCGGCTCACATGCCGAAGAAATTGCTCACTGCAGATCTCCAGAACGAGTGCCCGTTTTACCAGGCGAGTCCAGGAAAATCCCTCCGAACCTTTTCGGCTTTTGAGGATCTTTGGCTTTGCTGACAACAGCCGGGCGGTCGTCGTTACGGGCGTCGTCGTCAATCCCGCGACGCGATTTATCAATACGGGGCCGTAGCTCAATCGGTTAGAGCAGCGAACTCATAATTCGTTGGTTCTCGGTTCAAGTCCGAGCGGCCCCATTTTGTAGCCACGTTACAAATTCTGTAACGTGGCTATTTCATTGAACATGCT
>Ga0209702_10008341_pt1 | contig 12121 bp, 14 predicted proteins | sample FRY01_FD_187210 | JGI IMG/M metagenome (GOLD analysis project Ga0209702, IMG submission 187210) | Freshwater microbial communities from Lake Fryxell liftoff mats and glacier meltwater in Antarctica - FRY-01 (SPAdes) (version 2) | ecosystem: Environmental > Aquatic > Freshwater > Ice > Glacier... | reverse complement strand
CGCCATTCTTGATGCCTGCTGCGACGCCTGGAACGCCCTCGCCGGAATGCCCGACACCATACGATCAATCGCAACCCGGGAATGGGCGAAAGAAGTCAGCATATAGGGCGGTTGGTATTATAGCCGATTCAGTAACTGCAAGCATTTGTTTAACAAGCATGAATCATGGTAGGCGTGGCCGTTATCATTCGGAAACGCGCTATGCCGGGTTTTCCTGCACAGCCACCTTTATATTCACCTGCCGCCATGTCAAAAACCAGAAGCCTTTGGTCGCAGACCCGGTTTTTGCCTAAACCACCACGTCCATTGCGGCCTGTTTGCCCACGCCGAACACCCGCTTGTAACGCTCAATCTCGGGCAGTGGGCCCATGGCTTTGTTGGGGTTGTCCGACAGTTTCACTGTGGGGCGGCCATTGGCCGAAACCGCTTTGCACACAAGGCTGAAAGGGGCCAGCGCGTCATCAGCCACAAGGCCGCGGAAATCATTGGTCAGCATGGTGCCCCAGCCGAAGGATACTTTTACCCGCCCCACGAATTGGCGGTGCAGCGCCTCGATCACATCCACGTCCAACCCGTCCGAAAAGATCACCAGTTTTTGGTGTGGGTCTTCACCCCGCGATTCCCACCATTTGATGGCGGTTTCAGCGCCCATGGCAGGATCACCGCTGTCGATGCGCATGCCCGTCCATTTCGCCAGCCATTCGGGCGCACGATCAAGGAACCCTTTGGTGCCGTAAGTGTCGGGCAACATGATACGCAGATTGCCGTCATGTTCTTCGTGCCAATCGGCCAGCACCTGATAGGGGGCTTGCGCAAGCTCGGCGTTTGTATTGGCCAAGGCACTGTAAACCATCGGCAATTCATGGGCATTGGTGCCGATCGCCTCCACCTCGCGGCGCATGGCGATCAGGCAGTTGGAGGTGCCGGTGAACGCGCCGCCCAAGCCTTCCTGCATCGCCTGCACGCACCAATCCTGCCACAAGAAAGAATGCCGCCGCCGCGTGCCGAAATCGGCAATTTTTAATCCTTCAAGGCCGCGCAGGCGCTCGATCTTTTCCCAAAGTTTGGTCATGGCGCGGGCGTACAGCACTTGCAATTCAAACCGCCCCATATCGGCCAGAACCGCGCGGCCCCGCAATTCCATGATGACGGCAAGGGCGGGAATTTCCCACATCATCACCTCGGGCCAATTGCCTTCAAAGGTCAGTTCATACTGCCCATCGCGTTTTTCAAGATGGTAGGGCGGCAGTTGCAACCGCTCGAACCACTCGATGAAATCGGATTGAAACATCTGGCGCTTGCCATAAAACATGTTGCCGCGCAGCCATGTGCTTTCGCCCCGCGACAGGCGCAACGTGCGGATATGGTCTAACTGCTCGCGCAACTCCGCCTCGTCCACAATATCGGCAATGCGGATGGATTTGGTCCGGTTTATCAAGCTGAAGGTGACGGTGGTATCCCGTTTGTTGCGGAAAACCGACTGGCACATCAACAGTTTGTAGAAGTCCGTATCGATCAGAGACCGGACAATCGGGTCAATCTTCCACTTGTGATTGTGAACCCGCGTTGCAATATCAAGCATATCCCGCCCCTTTTCTTTGCCCGCCGTTAAATCAAGCTGATTGCCGCTTGTCCAGCTTGGCGAAGGGTTTAGAAAGGGCGCACATACGGTCAGGAAGGAAAAATGCGATGGTAGCGAAGGTCTTTATCGACGGTGAGGTTGGCACAACCGGTCTGCAAATCCGTGATCGGCTTCTTGGGCGTACGGATATTGCGCTGATTTCCTTGCCCGAGGTGCTTCGCAAGGATACGGCTGCGCGTGCCGATGCGTTTGCGCAGGCCGATGTGGCGATCTTGTGCCTGCCCGATGAGGCGGCCATTCAGGCGGCGGCGATCTGCGCCGACTTGCCGACACGCCTGATTGATGCCAGCACCGCCCACCGCGTAAACCCCGATTGGGTGTTCGGATTCCCGGAACTGGCAGCGGGGCAGCGCGCGGCGATTGCGGTGGCAAAGCGGGTGTCCAACCCCGGCTGCTATTCCACCTGCGCCATTGCGCTGCTGCGGCCTTTGACCGATGCGGGTTTGGTGGCGGGGGATGCCAATCTGTCGATCTTTGGCATCTCGGGCTATTCCGGCGGCGGCAAGGCGATGATTGCCGAGTTTGAAAGGGGCGAGGCCGATGGCGCGTTCCTGTATGCCACTACCCAAAAACACAAGCACATGCCCGAGGTGATGGCCTATACGCATCTGGCCAAATCGCCGATTTTTGCGCCCGCCGTGGGGCATTATGCCCAAGGCATGATCGTGCAAATCCCGCTGTTTGATGCGGATGGCGCGACGGTTCACGCGGCGTTGATGGCGCATTATGCTGGCAGCCCGTTCATTTCCGTGCGCGCACATGATGCCGTGCAGGCCCGCGAAAACCCGCAGGCCTTGAACGATACCAACAAGCTGGAATTGGCAGTTCTGGGGGATGCTGCATCAGGGCGCGTGGTGGTGTCGGCCATACTCGACAACCTTGGCAAAGGCGCGTCCGGCGCTGCGGTGCAGAACCTGAACCTGATGCTGGGGCTGGAGGAAGGGGCCAGCCTTTAAGCCAGCATCACCCCCGCTGCTTTCATCTTTGCGGCCATCGCAGCCAATGACCCGTCAAGGTCAATGGCGCGAGACAGGTCCATCCGCACTGTGACGTCAAACCCCAATCGGGCGGCATCCAGCGCGGAATAGGCCACGCAAAAATCGGTGGCCAGCCCCGCCAGTACCAGTTTGGTCAAGCCTCGGCTGCGCAAATAGCCTTCTAGCCCGGTGGGGGTTTTCTGATCGTTTTCGAAAAAGGCGGAATAGCTGTCGATCTCTGCGCGAAAGCCTTTGCGAATGATCAGATCAGCGCGGTTGGTGTTCAAATCAGCGTGAAAGGCGGCACCCTTGGTCCCTTGCACACAATGGCGCGGCCACAAAACCTGTGGGCCGTAAGCCATTTGCGTGACGCTGTAAGGGGCTGCCCCCGGGTGTTTGTCGGCAAAAGACGTATGGTCGGTTGGGTGCCAATCCTGCGTCAGCACTACCGAACCAAACTCTGCCATCAGCACGTTGATCCCGGCGACAATCGCATCCCCCCCCGCCACGGCCAGCGCGCCACGGGGGCAAAAATCATTCTGCACATCAATCACCAACAAAGCGTCTGCCATGCTATCCCCCCGGCCAATTCAACTGCCACCTTGCCTTTTTGCGCGCGACACGGCAAGACGCAGCCCATGTTTACCATCGCCGCCCTCTACCATTTCACCCGCTTCCCGGACGTTGCAGCCTTGCAACAGCCGTTGCTGGCGCTTGGCCGCGAACACGGCATTCGCGGCTCGCTTTTGCTGGCGGCTGAAGGGATCAACGGCACCATCGCGGGCGGGCGTGCGGGGATTGACGCGATGCTTTCCCATCTGCGCGCCCTGCCCGGCTGCGCGGATCTGGAGCATAAGGAAAGCTGGTCCGATGCCCCGCCCTTTGGCCGATACAAGGTGCGGCTGAAGCGCGAGATTGTGACGATGGGCCAGCCCGATATCGACCCACGCGCCCGCGTGGGCCATTACCTGAACCCGGCGGAATGGAATGCGCTGATCACCGCCCCGGATGTGGCGGTAATTGACACGCGCAATGATTATGAAGTGGGCATCGGCACATTCGCGGGCGCGATTGACCCCGAAACCAAATCTTTCCGCGACTTTCCGGCATGGTGGGAGGCAAACAAGGAGCGTTTCCACAATAAACGAATTGCCATGTTCTGCACGGGCGGAATTCGTTGTGAAAAATCAACGAATTATCTGTTGGGTCAAGGGGTGGAGGATGTCTATCATCTGAAGGGCGGCATCTTGAAGTATCTGGAGGAGGTGCCGCAAGACCAAAGCCTGTGGAACGGCGAATGCTATGTGTTCGACAACCGCGTCTCGGTGGGTCACGGCCTTGTCCCCGGCCCCTATTCCACCTGCCACGGTTGCCGCCGCCCGCTTGCCCCCGCCGATCTGCTGCGCGCGGATTATGAGGAAGGGGTTGCCTGCCACCAATGCGCGCGGGAACATACCGATGCGGATCGCGAACGGTTTCGCGAACGGCAAAAACAAATTGCTTTGTCGCGGGCGCGCGGCGAGGGCCATTTCGCCCAAGGCTGACCGCATGACAATCGCGTGAGTTGTACCATTGGCGACTATGCGGACAGAATGTCGCAGCTATACTTTGCCCTGAATCAGAACCAGAACAGGAGTACCGCCCATGCGATTCGTAGCCAATGCTGTCATCATCACCTTAGCACTTGGCGCCGGTGCCGCCTTCGCTAAGGAAGGCGTGAAGGACCCGACCGTCAAGGCGCGGATGGAGTTGATGGGGACTGTGGGTGCCAGCACCAAAGTTCTGGGCGACATGGCGGGTGGCAAATCCGCCTATGATGCCAGCGCCGCTGCGGCCGCAAAAGCAGCCCTTGTTGCAGCAGCCGCTGCCACCCCCGCCGCATTCGCCATAGAAGCCGATGACCCGGTGTCCGAGGCGCGCCCGGACATCTGGATGAATATGGAAGCTTTTATTGAAAAAGCCAAAGGGCTGGAAACCGCAGCAGGCGCCATCAACGTTTCATCGGTTGAAGGGATTCAGGCCGGGATGGGTGCGATCGGCGGGTCTTGCAAAGCCTGCCACAGCGATTTCCGCGCCAAGAAATAAGCGTTTCCACAGCAGATCACAGGGGCCAATGCAAGGCGTGTTGGCCCCTTTTGCGTTCAGCCGCAGGTCAGTTTTTCGATCATGCCCGCATCATCGATATGCACATTCAGTCGGAAGGTGTCATAGTCCTGCGTCACCAGCGCACCCGGTGGAATGACGCGATAAGCGCCTTTGGTGCGCACGGTACGCACCACCCCCTCATTCTGCCCGATCAGATGCCCAAGACTGGCGGCGCCACAGCTGTCGGGTTCCCGCTTCTCCAGCCCGTTGTCGGACAGGGGCATCGGTAGGGCTTCGGGCCTTGGCGTGGGGGTGCAGGCGGCAAGGAGAACGGCGAGGAACAAGAACATCGGCTTCATGACACGGTGACTCACGCTGGCTATCCAGTTATTTTGCACAGGCTTTGGAAGAAAGACAGCCCGGCGTGCAATGCTGCCCAAAGCGGGGACCGGTCAGGACGCGCTGCGCAGTGCTGTGATATCAACCGCCGAAACCGCAATGCCACCCTCAAGAATAAGGCGGGGACCGGCCGGGCCGTTTTGCACCTCTTGGATGCGGGCATAGTTTTCCACGGCAGAAATGCCCAGTTGCACCCCGTCGCGGTAGCTTTCAAGATTGAGCGCGTAGATGCCATTGGGCAGCGGCGCGCCCGTCATATCCGAACCGGTCCAATTGAAAGCTTGGCGCAGGGGGGGGATATCTTCGCGCGCAACGGTGTTGCCGCTTGCATCTTTGACAACCAGAACGGCGCGATCCGCCCCAATTTCGGGCAGGGGAGACAGCGTGACAGCAGAGCCGTTCATAAAGACCGGAGCGGCGCTACGCGCCTCTTGCCCAACCCAAGGGGCAAGCTGCGCCATGCCCTGCACATTCATCATGCCCGCCAGCGCATCCAGCTTCTGGTTGGTCAGCGTTTGCTGCTCCACACTGGAAAAGGTTGCCAGTTGCACCGCATAATCCGCCGAGTCAATCGGGTTCGTTGGGTCCTGGTTCTGAATTTGCGCGGTCAGCATTTTAAGGAAGGTATCAAAATCGGACGAAATTTTGGTATTCGCCGCCGGTTTTACCACGCTGGCAGAGGGGCTGAAGTTGGAGTTGATTTCCATGTTGTGCCTTTCGGGGGGACGGAGCAAATGTCAGACCCGCAGGTCAAGACCTGTGCCATGAGAGAGTTTGGGTGGGGGAGCAAGTGCCACTGCGGCGGCAGATGCGCTATCGGTTTGCATCGCCGGTGCCGGTGGAAGGGCTTTGGGGGCATCCTGGGGAGCGTTCCCCCAGCCGCTGAAGCTGAAGGACGTGTTGGCAAAGCCCGATTGCCGCAATTCCGCAGCAAAGGCTTCGATGTTACGGCGTAAAAGCTCCATGGTGTCTGGCCGTTCGGCCTGCAAGACAACCCGCAGCGTATCGCCATCGGGGGTGAGGTGAAGCCGGATTTTCCCCAACGCCTCAGGCGACAGCGTCACCTCCATCGCGGCGGGTTTGCCCGAGGCGATTTGGGCGCTGATCTGTGCCGGGATCGCCATCACGGGAACCGGAAGGACGATTTGTGGGGCCGTTTGTGGCTGTGCTGTGGGCAAAGCTGCAAAGCCCCCGCTGCCGAACAAGGGCGCCGGCCCCGCAAGGTCGAAGGCCGGATCGAAGCCAAAGCCGGGGGCGATTTGGGGAAGTGTAAGGGGGGGCGGGGCAAAGGTTGCATTGGCCCCTCCGCCGCCCGGGGCGGGCGCATGCAAAAGCGTGGTCTGCGGGGTGCGGGGATCGGGGCCTGCCGCGCGGTCCAGCCCAAAACGCTGGAACCCGATATCCAAGCCAAAGGGTTCGGGCCGCCCCGCGAGTCCTTGCACAAACGGCGCGGGGCCGGATTTCAGATTTATGCTTATAGGAAAAGGGCCAGCCAAACCCGTTGGTGGCAGGCTCCCTACAATGCCACCGCGCGGTTGGGGCAAAGCGCCCATAACAAGGATTGGATTAGGGTTTAAGGCAGGCTGCGATTGGGCTGCCAGCCCACCATCAGCTAGAGGGCGTTTCAAGGCTGCCCGATGGTCTGCCACGCTATGAGGGGGAAGCGATGCCCCGCCCAAGATCGCATGCGCCGCAAGCGGTGGCGACGATGGCCTTTCCAGGCCAGGGTTTTCGTTGTTATCCGCGAGAGGTGGGTGTTTTCCCGTTTCTGTTACCACCATTTGCGGGACAGCTGTTTGCGGATTTCCCTGCGCCATTGGCTGTTTCCAATCTGCCGAGGGGATTGCAGCGGGCGGCATAGGGGCGTGACGGTCCGGTGCTGCTGCGCCGGTCAGATCGCCAAATTGCACAGCGACCTGGCCAGTCGCGGCACGGTCAGTTGCGGCGGTCAAGGCTGCGGGGGTCAAGTTTGCGGGGGTCAAGTTTGCGGTGGGCAAGGTTGCGGCCGGGTATTGTGGAGGATAAACGCCAAGCATGACAGGGCTCTGTAAAGGCTGCAATAAGGCGGCGCCGCGCGCATCACACAAGATTGGATCACCGTTTGGGGGCAGTTGAGGCGCAGGGCGGCCATGGTTTTCGAAGATCCCAACCGGACGCGTTTGCGTCCCCCCATCGACTGTCCGCGTCTGCAAAAAGAGGCCAGAGCTGGTTTGTGCGCCAAGGTCATGCACCAGCCCGTGATAATGTATTGCCGCCGCAGGGTAACGAAGGCCATCAGGCGCCACCGATTCGCTAGCCAGGGCACGCTCAAGGGTCGGCCCGTTCGTCTCGGCTGGCCCCATCGCAGTTTCCTCAGCTGGCAGATTTGCTTGCGCTACGGGCAAGGCCGCCCCCGCCTCAGGAGGCTTTTGGGTTGGCAAGGCTGCGGCTTGCCCGGGCAAAACGGATTGTAGCAACGCTCCTTCGTTCAAGCTGTCCGTCCTCTTGTCATCCTCCGCAGTTGCTTCCACTGCGCCTATGCTCCGGCTTGCAGCGCGCAACGCGGCGTTGGGCATATCGCCTGTGGGGATTGGCGATGCGGATTGGTCGTGGCCCGTTTGTGCCATGAATCCCGAAAACGCCCCATTGCCTACCGTTTCAGCAGCAGGTTTGGGCGGGGACGCGCGGCTAGCGGCGGCCGTGTGATGTTCAATAGTGGTCATGGTCATCCCGGCTTCTGCCGCCTCTTGCCCCGTACATCCGCCAATTATGTTCGGAACTGGTTACTGGTTGTTTACCGCGACAGGTCACAATCCAAAAAATCTGATCTAACGAGGATATGACATGGCACCCACGCTTCCCCCTCTCACCCTTCCCAAACCTGCCCCAGCGCTACCGCCGGGCCGAACCGATCCTTTGCGTGAAAAAGCGGCGGAGCTTGAAACCGCTTTTCTGGCCGAAATGCTGGGGCATGCTCAATTGGGGGCTGCGCGCGAAAGCTTTGGCGGCGGCATCGGAGAGGAGCAGTTCTCGTCTTTCATGCGTCAGGAACAGGCAGCATCAATGGTCAAGGCAGGCGGGATTGGCCTGACTGAGGCCTTGTTCCGTGCGCTGTCTGAAAAGGCGGGAGGTGCCCAACATGACAATTGAGGAAAGCGGTTTTGATCGGCTGGAAAAGGTTTTGGCGGCTACAGCGAAGGCGATTCGCATAGGCGACCTGACGGCGATGGCAGGTTTGGCAGCGCAGACGGAGGCAGCACTGGCGGATATGGCAGTTGGCGAAATCGGGCCAGATGTCACGCAAGACAGGGTGATGGCGCTGCGCGCGCTTGCTGAGAGGAACGCAGCGGGGTTGCTGGCCGCCGCAAAAGGCATCCGCGCCGCCCGCCGCCGGTTGGCAGAAGTGATGGCGGCCCGTGCAGGCATGCAAACCTATGATAATGTGGGAAATACCCAAAACATCGGAGGGCCAACCGGTGCGGTCAAAGCCCGGCTTTGAAAGATACCCGTAAGGTTTTGATAAAATACAGCGCATTGGATTTGTTCGGAAATAGCAGCCTTAGCACTCTATTAGAGAATTGCGCAGATCAATGGGAATGCATCCCACAAAAGGGGTGGCACTGACGGCGGAAACGCCTTGGTATTGGCAAAACGCCCCTCTTGCCGTTCGAGAACGGTTTTTCTGCCGCGCGCAAAGCGCCGGCCTTTAGAAGGGACTAAATATGTCTTCGATTTTGACGAACAACAGCGCAATGGTGGCCTTGCAGACGCTGAAAGGCATCAACAAGAATATGGGCCAGATCCAGAACGAAATTTCGACTGGTAAATCCGTGGCGACTGCCAAAGACAACGCCGCCGTCTGGGCCATTTCCAAGGTAATGGAAAGTGATGTGCAAGGCTTCAAAGGCATTTCCGATAGTCTTGCCCTTGGCTCCTCCACCGTTTCTGTGGCGCGCCAGGCGTCGGAAACCGTTACCACCCTGCTGACCGAGATGAAGGGAAAGATTGTCGCAGCGCAAAGCGGCTCTGTGGACCGCGAAAAGCTTCAGACCGATATCAGCGCCCTGCGCGATCAGATCAAATCGGTGACGGGCGCCGCCCAGTTCAACGGTTTGAATATGGTGAAGGGGACCGAAGATGTCAGCATCCTGTCATCGCTGGACCGCAGTGGCAATGGCTCTGTCTCTGCGTCGCAGATCACGGTCAACCGCATGGATTTGACGTCAAGTGCGGGGCGAGTCGGAACGACCGCTTATGCCACGCCGGGTGATTACGGCACGATGACGAATGCGGCGGGGACCGGCGTGACAGCGACAACCGCAGCGGTTGGCAAAAACGCTGCGATCACGTTCCTCAATTCTGCCGCAACGGCCGAAAACTTTACCATGAACATCAACGGCAAACAGATCAGCCTTGATACATCAGCGGTGACGCCTGCTGTCGACCTTGCGACAAGCTTTGCGGGCTCCATCAATGCCTTGGGCCTTGAAGGTGTGACGGCAACCAACACCGCCGGTGTTGTGACAATCTCGAACGCCAATGCCTTTAAGGCGATGGATGTGACGGTCAGTTCAACCGACACACTCAAGATGGAGGTGACCAGCGCGAACGGCGTTACGGTCACCGCAGGTACGGATAAAGGCCGTGTCGAACAGCGGGCGGAAACCATCGACTTTTCGGCCACTGCAACCCCGGTTGAGGGGGACAGCTTTACCGTTGGTATTGCGGGTCAATCCTACAGCTACATCGCTGGTAAGGGGCAGACCATGGAAGATGTTGCGCGCGGCCTTAAAACCGCAATCGATTCGGTTGCACCCACCGGCATTCAAACCGCCGTACAATTTGATACCGCTAGCAACAAGTGGCGGTTGGCGGTTGATGATGCGACAGGCGGGCGCGCCTTGGGCCTGACGGTTACGAAGGATGGCGAAGCCTCCGGCGGGTTGTTCGGCTTGGACAATCTTAATGTTATAACGACCGATGGTGCGAAATCGGCATTGGCCAACATCGAAACCATGATCGGGAAGTCGATTGATGCAGCGGCAGCTTTCGGCTCTGCGCAAAAGCGGATTGGCATCCAGTCCGATTTTGTCAGCAACCTGTCGGATGCGCTGAAATCCGGTATCGGCTCCATGGTTGATGCGGACATGGAGGAAACGTCTGCCCGTTTGCAGGCGCTTCAGGTGCAGCAGCAGTTGGGTGTTCAGGCCCTGTCGATTGCGAACCAGTCGCCGCAGTCGATCTTGTCCTTGTTCCGGTAATTCCGGGTTGGGTCGGGGCATGCCCAAGGGCGTGCCCCGATCGTTTCGCTGAATTTTCCCATCACCGGAAGGACCCCCGCCGTGAATATGATGAATACCCTTGTGCAGACTGCTTACGCACGCACAGACGCCCCGGCCCGAAGCCCGCGAGACGTCGAATACAATCTTTTTGCCCGCGTGACCCGCAGACTTTCGATCGCCTGGTCACAAAGGGCCGGAAATTATAGTGCCCTTGTGGGGGCCTTGCATGACAATGCCGCAATGTGGCGCACCTTGGCGGTTGATGTTGCAGATGTGGGAAACAGTTTGCCCTCGCCTTTGCGCGCGCAACTGTTCTATCTTCACGAGTTTACGGCAACTCATAGCCAAAAGGTTCTGGACGGAACGGCAAACGCCGAAGTTCTGATCGAGATAAACACAGCCGTGATGCGCGGACTGCGTGGAAATGGCGGTGCAGCGTGACGGGGCTTGTCCTGAAACTCGGCCCGCATGAGCGGGTTTTGATCAACGGCGCGGTTATTGAAAATGGCGATCGTCGGTCCAAACTGGCGATCATGACGCCGAATGCCCATATCTTGCGTCTGCGTGATGCCATCCATCCGGAGGAGGTAACAACTCCGGTGCGACGTGTGTGCTATATCGCGCAATTGGTTTTGTCGGGCGATGCAGACCCGAAAGACGCGCGGATGCAATTGCTGCGCGGCATCGAGCAGCTCAGCCAGGTTTTGACCGATCATGATAGCAAGCTTCAGCTGAACCTCGCAACGGCAAGCGTGCTGGAGGATAACCATTATCAGGCCCTCAAGGCGCTGCGCAGTCTTTTGCCCAGGGAGGAGCGGTTGTTCGCCGCCTGCTCATCATGAGCTTTTCACCGATCCTGCCGTTCAGCGGTTACACCGGCTGGACTTTTCTGAAACGGACAATACCCACACAAAAAGCGGCCTTTCAAGCCGCGCCAAGCCTTGCGCGGGATGAAGATTATTTCCGAGCAAAGATAGGATCGGTGAAAACGGCTGAGGACCTCGTGTCTGATCGGCGGTTGTTGCGTGTGGCCTTGGGGGCGTATGGCCTTGATGCAGATATCAACAACCGCTTTTTTATTAAAAAAGTGCTGGAGGGCGGGACATTGGATCCGGCCGCACTTTCAAACAAACTTGCCGACAAGCAATACCGCGCGTTTTCATCGGGGTTTGGGTTTGGCGACTATGCAATCCCCCGCACGCAGCTTTCGGATTTTGCGGAAAAAACCTTGAGCGCTTACCGCGACCGGAAGTTTGAAGCAGCCATTGGCAACCAGAATGACGATCTACGCCTGGCTTTGAATGCGGAACGCGAACTGGCGGTTGTTGCAGGGCGCAATAGCAGCGACGAGACAAAATGGTTTACCATCATGGGCAGCCCACCTTTGCGGCAAGTCTTTGAAAAAGCGCTTGGCCTGCCAAAAAGCTTTGCCGCCCTCGATCTGGATCAGCAGCTTTCAACATTGCGGGAAAAAACCATGCGTAGCTTTGGATCGCCCGATGTGGCGCAGTTCAGCAGGCCCGAAAAGGTGGAGGATCTGGTCCGACGGTTTTTGGTTCGATCAGATGCACTGGCCAGTTTTTCCACCACGTCCTCCGGGGCCGTGGCCTTGACGCTTTTGCAAGGCGTACGGTAACTCCCAAGCACCCCAGCCGATAACGGGTTTTTGTCAGTTTGATTTGGGTCTCCTTGGCCATTGGGCGCCTTAATTTTTGTGTGTGGTCGGAATTTCATGGCGCTGTGATGATTTCTCTGAA
>Ga0209702_10008337_pt1 | contig 12124 bp, 14 predicted proteins | sample FRY01_FD_187210 | JGI IMG/M metagenome (GOLD analysis project Ga0209702, IMG submission 187210) | Freshwater microbial communities from Lake Fryxell liftoff mats and glacier meltwater in Antarctica - FRY-01 (SPAdes) (version 2) | ecosystem: Environmental > Aquatic > Freshwater > Ice > Glacier... | reverse complement strand
CCCGATAGACTCACCTCATGCCAACGTCGCTGCCGTCCCCTGCCGCTCCGGCGCCAGATGTAACTCGTGGCGTCCTGGCAATTAAGCCCTTTCGCAAACTGTGGAACTCGATGGTTTTCTCATCCCTTGGCGATTGGCTGGGCCTTTTAGCAACAACTGCCCTTGCCCAACAACTTTCCGGCGGAGATTACGCAAAAGCTAACTTTGCTATCGCTGGTGTTTTCATCGCGCGCTTACTGCCGGCAGTTTTCCTTGGCCCAATCGCTGGTGTGATCGCTGACAAATTAGATCGCCGAAAATTAATGGTGAGCTGCGATGTTTTGCGCACAGGTCTGTATATCTCGATCCCAATTTTTCATAATTACTTTTGGCTTTACACCGCAACGATTTTGGTAGAGTGCGTAACGCTATTTTGGTCGCCGGCTAAAGAGGCTTCAGTTCCAAATCTGGTTCCACGTGAAAAATTAGAGAATGCCAATCAAGTTTCATTATTAGCCGCCTATGGAACCGCGCCAATTGCGGCGTTGCTCTTTACCTTCCTTTCACTTTTCACTTCAGCGATCAACGCAACTTTTTCGCTCAATACCACAGCAGTTGATCTTGCGCTGTATGTAAACGCGCTCTCCTTTGCTTTTGCTGCATTAACAATCTGGAACCTGCGCGAAATACCTAAGGGTGCTGCCGCAAAACATGCTGCCGAAACTGGAATCTTAAAATCATTGTACGAAGGCTGGAAAGCAGTAAGCGGTAGCAAAATTATTCGTGGCCTGATCGTTGGTATGACGGGTGCCTTTATCGCCGCCGGCGCAGTGATTGGTCTTGCTCGCACATTCGTAGGCGATCTTGGCGGCGGAGAAGCCGCTTACGGCGTGCTCTTCGGCGCAGTATTTACTGGCCTTGCCGGCGGTATCGCCTTCGGTCCAAAAATATTTGCACAGTTTTCTCGCCGTCGTTTATTTGGCGCATCCCTTGCCACATCGGGTCTATTTTTAGTTGCACTTGCCGCTATCCCTAACCTGGCAATTGCCGTATTTATAGTGGTTATTTTGGGTGCTTTCAGCGGTATTTCTTGGGTTACTGGCTTCACCATGCTGGGCATGGAAGTTGCCGACGATGTCCGCGGTCGCACCTTTGCCTTCGTGCAAAGCTTGATCCGCGTAGTTCTAGTTGCCGTTCTTGCGATTTCACCCCTGATCGCGGCAGCAATTGGCAAGCACACCTACAAGTTCCAAAATACTGAACTTACTTATAACGGCGCCGCGGTAACTATTTTGATCGCCGGAGTAATCGCAACTCTGATTGGTTTAGTTTCTTACAAGCAGATGAAAGATCGCCCGAATATTTCCCTTTGGTCTGATATTTCAAATGCAATAAAGGGAGAACTAGGCAGCATTACCGGCGCACCAACAAAAGGTGTCTTCATCGCCTTTGAAGGTGGCGAAGGAATTGGAAAATCAACTCAATCAAAATTATTAAAAGCTTGGCTAGAACAAGAAGGCGAAACCGTTATTTTATCTCGCGAACCAGGTGGCAGTGATTTAGGAATTGAAATCCGTAAAATTCTTTTATCGCACAGCACCGGCGAAATTTCACCTCGCGCCGAAGCATTGTTATACGCCGCAGATCGCGCACACCATGTTTTTTCTGTTATCCGCCCAGCACTTGCTAAAGGTGAAGTAGTAATCAGCGATCGATATTTTGATTCATCTATTGCCTATCAAGGTGCCGGCCGCATTTTAGAACCTGGCGAAGTTGCCCGAATTTCCCGCTGGGCAACGGAATCACTTTTCCCAACGCTCACAATTATTATTGATCTAGCACCTGAAATTGGCCTTGCTCGTTTAAAAAGTAAGGATCGCCTGGAATCACAACCAATAGATTTTCACGAACGCGTTCGCCAGGAGTTTTTGCAGTTAGCTGCCCTTGACCCAGAGCGCTATTACATCGTCGATGGAAACCAATCCGTGGAAGATACTCACGCCGCGATAATTGCCAAGGTCAGCGAAATCGCTGCACTAAAGCGCAACGCGGTGGAAGATAAAGGCAACCTTCTTCTGCGCCCAATTCGCGCAACTGCAAAAGCAGTAATGAAAACTGGCAACAGTGCATCAAAGGCAGTGAAAAAGGGATCAAAGTCCATAAAAGCAGCCACCACAAAGGCGCCAAAGAAGGCCACTAAGAAGTGAGTGTCTACGCTGATTTAGTTGGCCAACACGAAGTCGTAGAAATTTTGCAAAAAGCTGTTGCCTCAACACTTAACGGTGATGAAAACTCCAACACTGCAACACAAGAAATGACACATGCCTGGGTCTTCACTGGCCCACCAGGTTCGGGGCGATCAAATGCCGCAGTTGCATTTGCCCAAGCTTTGATCTGTCCAAAAAATGGATGCGGCACGTGCAATGAATGTAAATCGGCGGCCAACGGATCGCACCCCGACGTTGAAATTATTCGCACCGAAGGCCTTTCCATAAAAATCGATGAGGTGCGCGAACTATTAACTCGCGTTGCCTGGGCTCCTTCCATGGGTGGCTGGCGCGTAGTTGTAATGGAAGATGCCGACCGCTTAACTGAATCTGCTGCAAACGCATTGCTGAAAGCAATTGAAGAACCCGGTAACCGAACTGTTTGGTTGCTGTGTGCGCCAACTTTGCACGATCTCTTGCCCACTATTCGCAGCCGCTGTCGCCATTTGCAATTAGTAACGCCATCAACTGCCGCCGTTGCACAAGTCTTACAAGATCGCGACGGAATTTCCCCAGTCATGGCAGATTTTGCAGCGCGCGTTTCCCAAGGCCACATTGGCCGGGCACGATATTTAGCAAACAATGAATCGGTTCGAAACACTCGCAACACCATTATGAAATTGCCTCTTACCTTGCACGGAATCTCTTCCGCATTTGCTGCTGCCCAAACTCTGGTTGATCTGGCAACTACCCAAGCCACCGAAGCTGCCGAAAATCGCAATGAAAAAGAGATCGATGATTTATCCCTTGCCTACGGCAAAGGCGCAACCGGCCGAGGCATGGCAACAGGTGGCAGCAAAGCGATTAAAGATTTAGAGAAAGAGCAAAAAACCCGGCAAACTCGGATGATTCGTGATGGCCTAGATGCCGCACTATTGGATATCGCCACCTTCTATCGCGATGTCATGATGGTTCAAGCCGGCAGCCCCGATGCCTTAATCAACAAAGAGCTAGCCGCTGAAATTCAAAACCTGGCCGAGAAAACAAAACCGCAATCAACAATTAAAAAAATTACCGCCATCATGGATGCGCGAACCAACCTGGGCCACAACGCAGCACCCTTGCTAACCGTTGAAGCCCTGATGTGCACCCTGGCCCGCTAACGCTCGCCCCAGCCCCAAATTTGGTAAGCACCACCCCCATTCATACGGTTAGATTTCACTATGCGCCTAGACCATGTCTCATATGTAACTTCCCATGATCAGCTCGCCGACACCGTCCAACGCCTGGGCTCGCGCCTGGGCAGCACCTTCGTCGATGGCGGCGTGCACCCGCGCTTTGGTACTCGCAACTTCACAATGCCATTACAAAACGGCCAATACATCGAAGTTGTCTGCCCACTCGATCACCCAGCAACCGAACAAACTCCATGGGGCAAAGCCGTTAGCAAGAAAGCACAAGCCGGCGGAGGTTGGCTGACATGGGTTTTCGCAACGGATGATATTTCAAAGATCGAAGAAAAATTTGGTCGCCCCGCCATTGAAGGCCACCGCACTCGCCCCGATGGCAGCGATTTAAAATGGAAGCAAATCGGCGTTAATGAAATTACTGATTTTCGCGAGCTGCCATTTTTCATTCAATGGCTAACTTCAGATCACCCATCACAAGATGGCAAAGCCGTTGCATCAATTGAAAAAATTACGATCGCCGATAAAGATCAGCTTGCCGAATCATGGTTTAAGGCAGAGATCCTGGCCGCGCTCGCCGGAACAACAATCGAGTGGACCGACCCATCAACTAACGATGGCGAAAACGGAATCGTTTCGGTTCACTTAACAACACCAACCGGCACCGTCGTCCTCGACTAATTTTATTCACTCTAAAAGCTACTTAGGTCGTTTTAAAGTAACGGCGAGCTCTTTGCCGCGAGGGGCGTTTAGAATCGTCACTAGCTTTGGATTATTTGAGATTTCTGCGCTTCGCTTCCACTGCATAAGCAATTTTTCTAGCGCTTCATATTGCCCAACGGCGTGGCAAGACTGGGCCGTTTTGATGAAATCTTCAAAGAATAACCCCCGGTCTTTTCCATTTAGCCATGATGTCCAAGGCAGAGCCTCTACAAAAGCATCCAGAAGTTTTGGTCGAAGTGCACTTACTCGAGCGAGGGTCGCAAGTGTCATTACTGACATATTCAAACTTTCCCTAATGGACTTTTCCCGCGAGGTTTTAACCAACATGACATCTGATCCATCGCGACGGTTTAGGTGCACATCCATCATCTCAACTTGATCTAAGACCTCACCACTTTTTCGCAGGAAGTGAGAGAAGGGGTGCTTTAAAATGCTCATACGCATATAGTGTTGATCTGTGGATATCTCACAGTTGAGTAAAACGTCTAAAATATTTATTCAAGAACCGCAGAAGTCGCCTGGTCAACAGCGACTGAGCGAGCAATAGGTAGGGCCAGTCAGCAGACAATAACCGTCAAAACATTTTTATGAATCGTATAAACAATTCGGTAATCACTGACTCGAATTCGATAGCCATCCCGGCCGACTAATTTCACAGCAACAGGTGGTAGCGGGTTACTTCCAAGAGTGTGAATTACTCCCTGAATACGTCGCTGTACTTTCTTAGGTAAAGCCCCAAGAGCATTCTTTGCAGATGGTTTAAACTCAACTTGATACGCAATCAAATGAGCTTCAAATCTTTCTGAACCTGTTCCCACGGGATATTTGGGCCTTTTTCAAGCATTGCTGCATCAAAGGCTGCGATGTCTTCCAGCTCCTCTTGCGCTTCAATCAGTGACTCATAAAGGGAAGGATCTATAACCAAGGCAACAGCAATGGGTGTAACTGCTTATCGTCTTGCTAAAGAGATTAATGTCCCAGCGCAGCGCATCGGCGAAATTGTCAAAGGTAAACGCGGAATCACTGCCGATACCGATTTGCGACTTTGCCGTTTCTTTGAATTATCAGATGGCTATTGGTTACGTGCTCAGGCAGCGCACGATATCGAAATTGCGCAAGCGCGGATCAGCAAGACCTTAAAGGCAATTAAACCATGGTCTAGCCGGGTAGCGTCATAAATTCTTAGAACATCTGAGTCAAGTAATTTCATAAAATACGATCGGAGATCGAACCGAGTCTTGTCACGACTCTGTGCTGAAGTTATGCCAAAGTTCCAATCCACTGAGACTCCTTTTGGATCAATGGATTTATCGATTGCGTTATTAGATGAGTACTTCCAGAGCCACAAGTTCCATCCCGTGTAATCACCGACTGGGCGCTGGTAGTGCACAACTAGCTTCACGACATCTGGCGCTGCCTCTGAACTAATCGTCGGCATCACAATGCCGGCCATGACTGTGATTATTACCCCTACTAAGGCGGTACGGAGAGTTCTAAAGCCAGGTCGAATTCTCTTAGAGGAATCTAACCAGTACTTAGATTCATTTATTGTGTCTTGGAAGCCCCCTCTTAACCATGAATTCAACAGCCTCATTCATGTTCAAAGGAATTACTTTTTGTCCAGGGTGAAGCGCTGGCCATACACGTAACATCTCATCCACAAAACCTTGACCGACCTCAACTACATCTTTGAAGTCAATTTCTATTTCAGTGAATTTCTCCATCCCAGAAAGTATTCTTTTTGCTTCACTGCGCGACATAAAGCGGACTCCGATTTCAAAGAGTTTTAGAATCGGTCGGGTCCGCACAAACTCGTGATCTTCGCTAAATTTTCGGAAGAGATCACCAATAGCTTCCGTAGTGTTTACACTGAGTTCACCTGAGACTCTGGTCCCCGCTTGAGTGGGCTCTATTCCCACGGAACCATCATCTCTAATGTTGTCCAGAGTCCAACGGATACCATCTGATGCTAATTGGAATATTTCGACAGCCTTGGAAGTAAAGAAAATTCCCTCTCCTGAGTGCCCTGAAGGCGCAGTAGTCCTTTTTCCCTTACTGAGTTCTTGCAAGGCATTGAATCTATCTTCCAGTCCGAGACCCTGCATCAAATTGGTGAACACCCCTTGGCCATCATCTTCTATTTCAAAGGCCCAAATCTGTGAATTTGCCCAAAACCTAACTATGACAAATAAGCCGCGAGAGTGGTCAATTGCGTTGTTAAGCATTTCCGTCACTGCGTAAGAGAATGTATTGGCCACTTGTGAAGAAGTGTCCAATACAAGGTCATTCACAATTCTCTTCCAGACTTTGTCCTCTTCTAATCCCGCAATCTCAAATGACTTCTCCCACTGGGGCGTTCCATGAATCACGCTAAGCCCAGCACCAGCTTTGAGGGACTGTTTCTGGCCAGCCCTAACACTCAGGGCCGCTTTTACTTTTTCGACGTTGAAGATCCTGTGACCTTTTGGTGTTTTCTCTGACGGAATGACGCCTTCATCAGCTAATTTTCTGATCCAATTAGGGTGGAGCCCAACTATTTTAGATAGTTGACCTATTCTCACCGTAGCTTCAACCACCTCGCCCTCCTCCTTCTTAGTATCTAACAGAGCCACTGTTAAGTTTTCCAGTTCAACCTACCCTAATTCTCTGTAATTTAACAGTCAGAGTGTTAGATTTAACACCTTCACTACCTGACTTGAGTATAGGTAGCGTTTCAATCCTTATGGAACCTAACAGTTGATGTGTGAGGTTTTCCCACTGCCAGTATGACACGGCCGATATCCATTCCGACAACCGATTTCCAAAGAGTAGAACTGAGCACCGACAGGAGGTTCAATCGATCCGCGGGCGTTGTTGTTCTAGATTAATTTTTTCGGTATACCTCGCGGCGATGTCCGATTGAAACGACAATAACCGTCAAAACATTTTTATGAATCGTATAAACAATTCGGTAATCACTGACTCGAATTCGATAGCCATCCCGGCCGACTAATTTCACAGCAACAGGTGGTAGCGGGTTACTTCCAAGAGTGTTCGCGGGCTTCAGTGACGGATAATTCATTCATAAAATAACTGTACAGAAAAAATACTATTTTGTACAGAAGTACAATAAGCGGTAATGAGATGCAATTCGCTTGAAATTAAAAAGTTCCTACTGTGGCTTGGGCCGGGATCGAACCGGCGACCTAACGATTTTCAGTCGTTCGCTCGTACCAACTGAGCTACCAAGCCAACAAAGACTTTGCTCGAAGGTCACCCCGCAAGTACGCACTGCACACAATTAAATTTGCGTACAACACCAAAACCTTTGCGACCCGGACGGGACTTGAACCCGCGACCTCCGCCGTGACAGGGCGGCGCGCTAACCAACTGCGCTACCGGGCCTTAAGAATTTATAAATAAACATAAGTGGCTCTTATGTCACCCTAAAGCCTTACAAACTTACTACTTTTTGTCTTTTAATCTTTCCTACTGGTCTTACTTTTATAACCGGTACTGCGTGCCCCCAACGGGATTCGAACCCGTGTTACCGCCGTGAAAGGGCGATGTCCTAGGCCCCTAGACGATGGGGACGTACGAGGCTCGCCAATCTTACCCGCGATTATGCGTGCCACCAAACCCGATTCTTGTACTTAAAAAGGCATAAAAAAGAAGCGGGCTACTCGCTCGACGAGTAGCCCGCTTCAATTAATTAGATTGGCTGTAAGTTTTGGTCCTTACAACGCCCAACGAACAGTGACTGAAACGGTGACCCTTTGCTCACCCAAGTCGATCTCAGTTGCAGAGTCCTCCGCCTTTGATGCCATGCCATAGACCGGGTAACCCGTTGGCGAAGAGTCCTCATTTAGATACACAACCCGACCAAGTTTTACACCAAGCAACTTGGCGTATGAAACTGCCTTTGCTTTGGCCCGCTTCACGGCGTTCTCGCGCGCAATTTCGATTGCCCGGTCATTATCTAAAACAAATGGTGAGGCGCCATTGATCTGAACATTGTCGCCACCGGCGTCAACAATCGCATCAACTACTGCGCCAGCTGTTTTAGCTGCACGAACTGTGATTGAAAATGATTGGGTCGCACGATATCCGCTTAGTACAGGTACTTGATTTATCGGATATGTATACTCTGGGTAAGTTGAAATCGATTGCGATGCGACATCTTTTGCCGCAATCTTGTTAGCGACTAAGGCTCTGCGAATCGCAGCTGATGTGTTTGCCGCAGTTGCCAGGGCTGCCTTGCTTGAAGTTCCAAGGACAGATACGGTCGCGTTAATTCGGACTGCATCCGGCACAACAATTGCGGTACCAGTCGCACTTAAGGTGATGTAGCGCGTTATCTCAGCCGCGCTTGCTGGGGTCGAGACACCGACTCCACCTAGCAAGGCGATTAATAATGATGCAACGGTAATATTTCGAATTGATTTAAGTTTCATAGGTTAAGTATCTATTATTTATTGTGCTAATCGTTAATTTGCCCTGTGAATAGTGAGAGAATTAATTCATGAGTCCGGGCCAATTTATTTCTAACTGCGCAGCAGATGCAATCGATGTTGCAGCTAAAAATCTGATAGCCGGCCACCTCGTTGCCTTCCCTACCGAAACTGTTTATGGCCTTGGCGCCGATGCCACAAATTCCACAGCAGTAGCGCGCATTTACGCCGTCAAAGGCCGCCCGGCAGATCATCCATTAATCGTTCACTGCTCCTCTATGTATGGAATGAATGATTGGGCCGCCGAAATTCCAGAGTTTGCAATCGCACTTGCTCGAGATTTTTGGCCCGGCCCAATGACTTTAGTTTTACAACGAAGCGAACTAGCACAAAACTTTATTACCGGAAACCAAGAGACCGTTGGTATCCGAGTACCTGACCACACTCTTGCGCTCGCACTTTTGCAAGCTTTTGAAAAAGCTGGCGGTAAAGGAATTGCCGCACCTAGTGCAAACCGTTTCGGTCATGTTTCACCAACAACTGCGCAAGCCGTTAGCGAAGAACTCAGCGAATACCTAAACCCTGATGATCAAATCCTCGATGGTGGCCCTTGCGCCGTCGGAGTTGAATCAACGATTATTGATTGCACCGGAACCACTCCAAGAATTTTGCGCCCCGGCGCAATCACAATAGAAATAATTGAGCAATCAACTGGAATTAAATTAAAAAATAATCAAGGCCCCAGAAGAAGTAGTTTTACCCAAACCGAGCTGGCAACAATTCGTGTTAGTGGATCACATGAAAAACATTACTCACCCTCAGCAAAAGTGATTCTTGATCAAAGCCCAGTAGCCGGCCAGGGCTACATCGCACTTTCACAACATGAAACACCTGAAGGCGTGATTCGAATAAGTGCGCCAAGTGATCCCGACGATTTTGCTCGCGATCTTTATGCTTCGCTTCGCAAAGCCGATGAACTAGGCCTAACTGAAGTAGTAGTTGAATCGCCAAAAGGTTCAGGCATCGCAGTGGCCATTCGCGATCGTTTATCCCGCGCCGCCAATGGCCGCTAGATAGCTTTATTCTTTTTTAAAAATTCCTCGATTACTTCACGCAGTAATGCAGACGTACTCGCACCACGACGCGATGCTTCTTTTTCAAATGCTTTTTTCATTTTCTCGGGCAACCGTCCCTTGATTTCCGGAGAGTGCTCAGCAGCACCAGAAAGTGACGGACGCCCCACAGATCGAAGAGTTTCCTTGGCTATTTTGCGCGCCCGTGCATTAGTTATTCGAGTTCCATCTTTATCCAAGACAACCGTTTTGCGCAGGTCAACATCGTGACCCACGGTGTATTTAACCTTCACTACCTTGGCCATTTTTCCCTCTCCTAAACTTCGCTGGCATTACATGAATAATTAAAATGCTTTCCTCAAGATCTACACCGATGATCTCTAGCTCAACACCTCGTTGATCAAATCCCACCCACGTAAACCGATCTGCCTTAATGATTCCCTCTGGTGCCGCAACCTTGACTGGTTTCGAATTTTTGATTACCCAGAGTGCATGAGCTCGACCTATTCGATGTTTTCGCGCAGACTGCGTGAAAATAATTTCCCGCGAATTCATATTATGCGCCACACAAATGTTTGTCAATATTGCGCCACATAATTAACCTATGATCCAAAAATCCCTTTGACCTTCATTTTTTCTCATAGCGGGACTTTAAAAATGACCACCGACAAAGAGCCAAAAGCTATCAACAATTATTAGGTTATAAATCAGTCACAATCTCCGATACCATTACCCCCGCACCAAAATTCACGCTTATTTAAGCGCTTTGGTGTGCAGTGGGGCCTATAGCTCAGTCGGTAGAGCAACGGACTTTTAATCCGTGGGTCGACGGTTCGAGCCCGTCTGGGCCCACATCCATTTTCTTTTTTGTGCCACGTTTGCCTAAAAACGCTAGGACTTGTCATGACTAGACCCTATTGTTTGGGGTAAGAAATTCAGCTGGGGAAAACTCAGCCCTTTTAACCTCGATCCTCGAGGAAGGGGCATTCATCGGCAGATCTTTTGGTGAGCGTAACTAGTAATTGCACGAGTGATTATTAGAACTGCTTTCTGAAAGATTGTGCGCTCCGAACAGCTGCGGGATCGATGGATAACCTTTGGACAGAAAGGTGAAAGCGTTTGTGTTTATTGAATGAACAGTTCAATGAACACGAGTGCATTTGAGAATGAACGAGATAAGAAAATTTATTGAGTGGCTGAGTATTCGCCCAACATCTTCTGAGATTGCCCAAGCTCTTGTTACGGAATATCTCAGTGAGCACCAAGTAAGTCGCATTCGTATCTGTCGCATGAATAATGATGGTTCCACAATGGTTTTAGGCCAGTATGGTTATCCGGCAACTGATAAATGGGAAGGCGTTGCAGTCCCTGCATTAGTTTGGCGCACTTGGGATACACCGGGAATCGATATTTTGACTGGGAAAAATAAAACTAGTTGGAGCCCTGATTCCAATCTGTGTGTTTCCATAATGCGCGAGCGCGGAGTAATTTCCGGATCCCTTGATGTCGAATTTCTACAACCTGTTGCAGATAGCGCTAAAAATTTAATTCTCGATGTCATTGAACATCTTGCAGCACCAATTGCTTTGTATCTCTCATTTACTAATCGTGGTACTTATTCCGGCGGATCCTCCACGGAGATCTCGGCAGATTCTCGTCAGGTCAACCCTGGCCAGCTGACCCAGCGCCAGATCTTGATTTTGCGTGGAATGGTGGAAGGCAAGACCAACCACGAGCTCGCCACCGAAATGGGCTTTTCCGTCTCCACTATTCGCCACGAAACCATGCGGATCTACCAGGCGCTGGCCGTTAGCGATCGCAAGGAAGCGGCCAAGAAAGCCCTGTCCCTTAGCCTGATTTAGTTTTCACGGTGACGGCCTGATCTTGCTCCACCAGGCGAACTTGATTTCGTTCTTACGCGCTCAGCCCGTTGTTGTTTTGTTTTGCAGTTTCGAATCCATATGACCGAATCATTGACTGGTCAGTTCTCGTTTATCACGATTTAAGCGAGTTAACTCGAAAGCATGCAAATGCCTAAATTGGTTCGAAACCGCTGGGACAAGAGTTCTAGCCTGTTAAAAACATTTTCCATATTCATCGCAGTTTTTCTTGGTCTCTCGATGGTCAGTGCAACGGCTGAAAATACAACTGCAGATATAACAGCATGCATAAATAAGAACACAGGCAGTGTGAGAATCTCCCAAATTTGTTCACCTCGCGAAACTCCATTTCAATGGTTGATCAATGGCCTTACTGGAAAGCAAGGACCACGTGGATCTCAGATCCTTGGTGCAAAAGATGCAGCAGAGCTAACGTCAAAAAACATCGGCGAGGTCGGTGACTTCGTCATTACAACTTCTGACTCAATTTTGTTCGGACCAAAAACTGCAACAGGATGGCCAAAAGTTGGAACTAAGTTGCAAGGAGCAATTGGTCCACAAGGTATTGCTGGATTAAATGGAGCCACTGGAGCCACTGGTGCCACTGGTGCACAAGGTCCTGGCGGAAGTGGACCTGCGGGTGCA
>Ga0209702_10008336_pt1 | contig 12125 bp, 13 predicted proteins | sample FRY01_FD_187210 | JGI IMG/M metagenome (GOLD analysis project Ga0209702, IMG submission 187210) | Freshwater microbial communities from Lake Fryxell liftoff mats and glacier meltwater in Antarctica - FRY-01 (SPAdes) (version 2) | ecosystem: Environmental > Aquatic > Freshwater > Ice > Glacier... | reverse complement strand
TAAATTTATAAAAATATATTTTATTTTAATTTATACTATTTTATTTCATATAATGTTAATCTTAAACTATTATTATAATATTTATTATTTAATATATTTATTTTTAATCTATATTTATCAATTAAGCTTAAATTATTTTTTAATAATTCATATAATTGAATAATAAATTCATCATTATTTATTTTATATTTTTTTGTATATTTTATTAATAAATTATTTAACTCATTAATTTTAAAAAATAGAATTAATTTTAAAAAATAATAAGAAAATACATTAGTTTCTTGTTTAAAATATGTTTTACATGTATTATTTATTTTTATTATTTCTGTAATTGATTTTATTTTATAAAAATCTAATATTTTTGAAACATTATAAATAGAATATTTTATTTCATTATTAAATAAAACATTAATATTTTGAATATTTTTATTTTCTAAAATAGTTATATACATAATATGAATTATAACAGCAAAACATTCGGTATATGCTTCATTCAATAAAATTGTATAATTAAAACAAAAATTATGTGTAAATTTTTTTGAAATATTTGAAAATATTAATGGACTATCAATTAAATTAGAATGAAGTAATTCATGAATACATACTTTTAATAATTCTTCATTACGATATAAAATAATATCTCCATTCATTTCTAAATGTACAGATGTCAAACCACTATTACAGTGATTAGGACCTATAGTTTCATTTTTAGTTGGTAAATATTTTTTTAAATTTAAATCATATATGGTTATCTTTTGCTGAAATTTATTTCGACCAAATAAATTTTTTAATATTTCAATTATTTGAAATATTTTTTTAATTTTAGAAGGAATATTTTTTTTAATTTCTTTATTAGTAAAATAATGAATTGTATTATTATTATTTTGAAATTCATATCCATATTTTAATTTTTTACAATGAATTGTAATTTTAATTGTCATAAAATTATTATTTTCTAATTCTAAATTATTTTGTATATTCTTATAATCAATGGTAGATTTTTGAAGTTTATTATAAATATTCTTAATATCTTGAAATAATTGTAAAAAATAAGATTTTTTTATTAAATTTATTTTAGGATATTCAAATTTATATTTTTTTAATATAGTAAGTAATTCATTTGTATCTTTAACATATACCATAATAATAATGAACATAAAAATAATAGATTTTACTAAATAAAAAAATGAAATATTATTTTTTTATCACACATCTCTAATATTTTTTATTAAATATTTTATAACCACATATTTTGATGAAACAATATGTTACATGATTATATCGGATCATTTATGGAAATAAGCCGAAAATTTCTTTTCAGAAGATGCTAAAAGTTTGTGCTTACAAAACTGAGACCTCTGTTCGGTGATGAATCTATTTGAATTAGATATAGGATTCACCAAGTCGGGATATATTGGATTTGTGAAAATAGGATTACCTTTTGTAATTTCACCATTACCACTATCTATACTACGGCGAATGCAAATGCGTTTGCGATTATTACTACGACTACGACCACGTAGAAACAATTCTTCTTCATTCTCTGTCATACTACGTTTAGGTTCATATAATGAATTAGTTGTATTATTTACATATGCAATTGCGTCACTATTACTACGACTAAGACTAAGACTATTACTACGACTAAGACTAAGACTATTACTACGACCACGTAGAAACAATTCTTCTTCATTCTCTGTCATACTACGTTTAGGTTCATATAATGAATTAGTTGTATTATTTACATATGCAATTGCGTCACTATTACTACGACTACGACTATTACTACGACTATTACTACGACTATTACTACGACTATTACTATTACTACGACTATTACTAAGTTCAACTAATTGATTAGTTGTATTATTTACATATGCATTTGCGCCACTATTACTACGACTACGTACATCTAATGAATAAGATGTATCATTTACATCATTATTTTCTTCACTATTAGCTCGACTTAATATATAAGGTTTACCATTGATGACTATATGTGACCGATCTAAATCAATATCGCTATTTGTTACAATGAATGATTCATGTAGAACATCCATTTTTTCTATTTTATTTAAAATTATCGAGGATAGCATTATATATATATATAATATATTATTTCTATATACATTTTTATTATAAATTTCAAAAACCGGTAGAGGATATAAATATTCAAGTAAGATATCAGTAATGATTTGAAACTAAGTGCCCTTTGTGGGGTGATCGGTTTTAAATCTTTGCTGGTATAAAAAGATATTGTAAATATTTTACATCTTTACATATTTATATATTATCAAATAATTCATTTATAGAACAATTTTTGGATTGAATATATTTTTTATATTTAATATCATTTTTAGTATCTTCATCTTCTTCATCTTCATATATTTCATTTACACAATCATATAAATTATCTATTTCTGGGAATATAATATTATATTGGATATATAAATCTCCATAATTCCAAACATCATTATCATTTTTATATTCAATATTTTCCAAATAAGGAATACCTTTATTTTCTATTTTTTGTAATAAACTTTTATTTTTATGAAAATTATCATTTTTTACATGTAATATTTCATTATTAGGTAATATGATTTTAAAATAAGCATTATTATAATATTCTTTTAATGTTATTTCTTGAATATATAAAATATCATAATCATTTACTCTTCTAAATTTATTATGCTTTATATTATTTATATTAATAATAATATTACCTTTTAATGTAGAATTTTCATTTTCATGTCCATTTTTTTCTAAAATTATTTCTTTATCAAATAAATAAATATTTATTTTTTTAGAACGTAATTTATAAGAATTATTTTTATTTCTATAACGTTCTATTACTATTTCCTTTTTTTGTTTTAAATAAATTTCTTCTAATGATATTTCTAAATTAATAATTATAACTTTAGGTAGTTCTTCATTAACATATATTATTTTCTCTTCTTGAAAATTATTGTTATGATCATTATCATTATTATAATTATTAAAATTTTCATTAATATTTTCTACATTATTATGAGAAAATGAGAAAGGAGATTTAGGCATTGTATGGAATTTGACATGAATATTTGGTATATTAGGAATATCAAAATTTGAACTAGAATTAAAATTAGAAAATCCTGCTAAATTATTTAATATATCACTAATATTTATTTCTTTTTCATAATTCATATTCATATTCATAAAAGATGACATATGTTGATTAAAAATATCATTAAATGCTGAAAATGGATCTCCCGAAAATTGTTCATCACTATTACCAAACATATCATATTTTTTACGTTTTTCATCATCACTTAATGTATCATATGCTTCTGCTATTTCTTTAAATTTATCAATAGCATCTATATCTTTATTTTTATCAGGATGATATTGTAATGCTAATTTTTTATAACTTTTTTTAATTTCTTCTTTTGACACATTCTTATTAATTTGTAATATATCATAAAAATTTTTACTCATAGTAATTAATCTATTTAATTATTTTATTTTTAAATTCTAAACATAACTATTACTTCTAAGATAATCAATTAATTCTAAAATATAATTTAATATATGAATAAATTCCTTATTTCCTTTAATCATATTATTTTGATGTTTTGTAGTAATCATTGTTATATCTATTTTGATATTGGTATCTTCATCAATATCTTTATCATTATCTATATCATTATTTGTATCAATTCTTTTCAATACATTATAAAAAAGAATATCTAAAATTTCATCACTATTTACTATATTTACAAACATATCTTCGACAATATTTTTTAATAATAATATATGTGTCATTTTAATATTTTTTTCAAATATTATATCAATAATATTATTTAACGATTGATTATAAAAAAAATCAAAATATCTACCGGTAATAATATAATACCTTAAAAATCCAAATATATTTTTTAAATTATGATGTGAATTTTTTTTTGATTTAGTAATAATATTTTTTAAAACCTCAATATCTATTTTAATTTCTTTACGTGTTGTATAATTTATTAAACAATTTAAAATTTCATCTTCATCAGGCATTTTAATTTTAACTAACAAAAATCTACTTAATAAAGATTCAATTATACCTGATAAAGATCTCATTTCAAAAATAAACTTACAAGTTTTATAATTTTTTTCAATTACTTTTCTTAAAAACAAATAAGAACTTTTATGTAATTTATCTGCATTTTTAATATAAATAATTTTAGGTAAATCTAATCCAATGTTTCTAGTAGTACAATAATTTTTTAAAAAAATCTGAAAAAAAAATTTTTCATTTGTTAATAATTCTAATGCATCTATTTCAATATGATAAATACTTGCTTTATATTGAATTAATTTTCCATCTTCTTCAAAGTCAATATTTTTTAATTCATATACTTTATTATCAAATATTGAACATAAAAAAGCATATACTTTCACTGTTTTTCCAGAACCGTATAATCCATAAAATATTATATTATTTAATGAATCAATATCATTATTAGAATATTTTTTTAATAAATTATTTTTAAAATCAATTTCATCCAAATTAGGTTTATCTTCAAATAATGATAAATACATAAAAATATATTAATAATATATTTTTATATTAAATTATTTATCATAAATTATTTAATTTGTATTATTTTTATAATATGATTAAATAATTTATCTTTATATTTTTGTTCATTTATTGACAATATATATTCTTGATTTTTTACAAATTGATCTATATCATCTGCATAATTGTCGTAGTTATTTATTTTTAAATATGCATTGTAAATATTAGAAACAATTGTATTTTTAATATAGGAACCATTATCATCATCATCATTCATTTTATCATTTAACCAGTATTGATATTTTTTTTTAATATTACGGATTGAATAATAACCACAAGGTACATTATCAATATAAATTTTTTTAAATATTTTTAAATCAGATGATATAGATTGTGAATGAAGACATTTTTTTATAAAAAGTATATCTAAATCTATATCTTCTAATTTTAAATCTTTATATATTAAATTATTACTAGATATATTTGTAGAAATATTATTAAATATATTATTTATATTAGTATCATCAATATTAATAACATTATTAATAAAATTATTATCAATAATGTTATTATCATTATTATTATCAATAATATTATTATTATTAATATTATCAATATTTTTATCAATATTATTATCAATATTATTATTTATATCATTATCAATATCATACCCAATATTATAATTTAAAATATTATTTTCGCTTGATAAATTACTCATATTATTTAATGATTTATTAAATTTATTTAATTTATTATTTGAAGTATCACTAGAATTATTATTTTCTTTTGATATATGCGTATTACTAATTAATAATAAATTTATATTATTATTAAATAAATCTATTTTTTTTTCTAAGTTTTCAATCTTAATATTAAAATCAGTATTAATTTTTTTAACGTAATTTAACAAAGATTTATTTATTTCAATATTTGATTTAATATTTTCATCTATTTCTTCAAAATTATATTTTTTTAATTTTTTACTTAAGCTATAATTCAAATTATTAATTATATTTTTTTTAATAAATAGTTTAAAGTTTTCACTATCTAGATCTATATCCATATAAAAAAATATTAAACTAATTTTAAATATAAAATAATTATAATATTTAATAAATTATTAAACTATATAAAAAAAATACTATATATTATAATATGATTTGCAAGTATTGTCATGAAAAGAATCATTTAATAGATAATTGTCCAAATATTATTTGTAAAAAATGTAGTAAACAAGGACATCCCCAATGGTTATGTTCTGATAAGAAATATGATAAAAAAATAAAAAATAATTTTGATAGTAATTTTGATAGTAATTTTGATAATAATTTAATACATAAATCAAATTTTGAAAGGAAAAAAAATAATAATTTTAGTAATAATAGTAATAGTAATAATAGTAATAGTAATAATAGTAATAGTAATAGTAATAATAGTAGTAATATTAGTAATAATATTAGTAAAAATAGTAGTAATAATAGTAATATTAGTAGTAATAGTACAATCTTAAAAGAAGAAAAAAATATAGCTTATTATTTAAAATTAGAAAAAGAATCTTGGAGTGATATCATATTTAGTGAATAAATTGTATTTATACAAATGACCATATTTCATCTTTATTAATATTATTTACATCACAATCTTTAACAATCATAAATTCTCTTTCAATATTATTTGAACAAGAATTATCTTTACATCCAGGAACATTTGTTGTAAGCATATTTATTTCAGGTTTAGAAAGTCCTATACATTTTAATTTATTTGGACTAGAATTGGTAGTAGAAATAATACGGTTAGAATTATCCCAAGTCCATTTTTGATTTGGATTATCTCCACATTGACTTATATATAATTTATCATTTTTATTATCCATTGTTAAACAATTATTATCATATCTATTTCGTATTTGATTATTTACATTTAATTCCCAATTTTGATAACTTGTAAAAGGCGAAATTTTGTCCATAAAACATAAACTTGATGCTGCATTTGTTCCCTCGGTTCTTGATACAACAAATTCTGGATAAAAATCATTTGTTTTTTTATTATTATCTTTATCTTTATTATTTTTTGAAAAACTACCTACTTTATTTACTAATCTTCCAGATGAAACTAATGGTGTACCCGATGGTCCTTGTGGTCCAGGTGGTCCAGATGGTCCTGTTAATAATGGACTTTGTTGTGCAATAAGTGTTTTTAATTGTTCCTTACCTAATTGATTAATCATATTTTTTACTTCTTCTTTTTGAACATTATTTAAAGACTGTTTTTCAGCTTGTAAGACATCTTTATTTGTTGTCCACGCATTTTGTTCAAAATGTTCAATATTATTTGTATCATATAATTTTAAAGATTTATGGGTATTTTGTATTTTATAAATATGTATTTTTTCATATAATTTTATAAGTAAAATAATAAATAGTAGTAATAATAAAATGCACAATATTTTATTAATCATATAATTAATAAAGATAAATTTTCTATACAAATAAATTATAAAAATATAATATAAAATATAATATTTTTGTATTAAACTAATATAAATATTATATAAATAATATAAATAATATATAAAAATAATATTTTTATGGTTTAACTGCATCTCCTTCTATTTCAAAATTAGAAATTTCTACATTTTCTCCAAAACTATTGGTTGCTATCCAAACACGATAGTCTTTAGAAATATTATTAAAATTACCATTACATTGATGTATTATTGGTGATTTCCAATTTTTATTTTTATAAAGAATAATTTTTTTAGAATTTGCATCAAATACAATTTTAAAATGAACATTTTCATTTAATGGAAAATCATAATTCATATTTTCATTCCAATAATAATCAGTTGATCTACAAATAGTTAGTGCACATTTATTAGGCCATAACCAGATACCTGGATTTCTATTTTCTGAGTTAAAATTATTAGTTGTTATTAACATAATATTAACCCAATCAGAGTAATTTTTCTTAACATTAATAGTAAATGATATAGTAATACTATTATTTGAATAAAAATCTAAATCTTGATAACTTCCTAAACATAAACGTTTATTTAGTTTAAAAGGAGTTTTAAATGATTCTTCATTAGAATTTGTTTTTTTTCCTAATATTTTAATTTTATTAACTTCACGAATTAATGGTAAATAAGTATTATATAATTTTTTAGCATATATTTTATTAAAATTTGCATCCCAAAAAATCATATTTTTAATTAAAATATCTGAAGGATATAAATATTGATTTGCAATAAATACAGTAGAAGAAGATGATATTGGTATTATTTGTCCTCCCATATTTAAAGTTTTTATCAATTCGCCATTTACATAAATATCAATAGTTGTTTCTTTAAAATTATAAATAATATGAGATAACCCATTAAAATTATTAAATGATGGAAAATTCAATGTTTGGGAATTATTATAATTACTTGTTGTTCCGGCTGTTATTTGCATCTTATTATTTTCAATATTAATCATTGGTTGTCTTTGTCCGTATTGTACAGCAAGTGGATATGGTTCAGTTATCATTTTTTCAATTGCTTTTTCCCATTTTAATTTAAAGTAGTTAAATCTTCTCTTTTTTATAGTTTTCAAATAAGAATAATTACATTGTTGATATAAACAATCTTGTCCATTATTTGAAATTTGTAAAATATTTCCAATTGAATTAGTAGATCCGTTTAACCAAAATGATATACTATAATTTTTTGTATTTTTCATATTTAGACTGGACCAATTTCCAATATTATTATTCCCATTAATTTTAAAAAAATTACTTCCATCACAATTTATTTGTCCAATTGTATTTTTATATTCCCAAGTTCCTTTATATGGTTCATTATTAAAATAAAGATTATAAAAAATTGCTGGAACTGAATATAATTGATGTGGTATATTTTCTAAATTAGGATTTTCCCATTTTAATCCTAAAAGATTATTTTGATTTGGGTCACATCCAAAAAATTGTTTTTTATCATTATTATTTTCTACTTCTAATATTTGAAAAGTACCATTTACATCACATAAATTTTTTAATAAATTTCCATCTTTTACAAAAGCACTATTTTCACAAAAATCTGAATTTTTTCCTTTTAAATACGATTTTAGATATATATTACAATTATCTTCAATAAATTTTTTGGGATATTCTGATATGGAATTAAAATTTTCATTATTATCTTTTTTAAATAAAAAATTAATTATTATAAATAATAATAATATTCCTATACAAATAAAAATATAATTATGTGTAGATATAGAAATATATTTTTTATAATTCATCTATATAAAACAGATATATTTTTAATTTATTTTATTTTTAATTTATTCTATTTTTAATTTATGTTTATTGTACGGTTTTTTTATATTTTTAATTTATAATCATAAATTATAATTTACTATTATGAAAATGAATTTAAAATTTTTATTTTCAATCACCGTTTTATTTTTATCAAGAAATATTGTTTATTCTTCAAAATGTACAGATATTTCTACATTTCCTAAAATAATACCTCAAAATGACTGTATTTCATTTAGTGTATCAGCAGGTACAGGGTGTGCTTGGATGTGTGAATATTGTGCTAATAATTTAAAAACAAATAATAATTATTTTACAGATAGTGTATGTAAATATGAAAATGGAAGATGTCAAGGAAATCCCTTAGCAGGAAAAACATATACATGTTGTAGCAATTAAATTTTTAGATAAATTCAAAAATATATTTATATTATAATATAATATAAATATGTTAGAAATAATTTGCTTAGGTGGAACATTATTTAGTGTATATATATTAAAAAATTTACTGGATCATGATAAAAAATGGTATCTAAATAATGAATGATTATTTCTTTAATTTATTTTACAAACGATTTATCCTATTTTTATTATAAATAAATAGAAATATAGATAAATAAAATATAAAGATATAATTTGAATATAATATATATTTAAATTATTTATATCTAGAACAAAATGGATAATAATCATTTATTATGTGCTATCAAAGCAGCTAAAATTCATAAAGAAATAACAAAAGATTTAAAAGAAAATAATATAATCATGCCTGGAAAATCTCTTTTAGAAATTACAAATTATATTGAAACACAAGTTAAAATAAAAACAAATTACAATCCCTTAAAACCATTAGATTATGGTATGGCATTTCCATGTTCATTATCAGTAAATGAAATTGTTGCTCATTATACACCAGTATATAAAACACAAGATTATATAATTCAAAAAGATGATATTATAAAAGTTGATTTTGGTGTACATGAACAAGGTACAATTATAGATTCTGCTTTAACATTTCATTTTAATGAAAAATATGATGAATTTATTAACATTTCAAAAGATATTACAAATTATGGAGTAAGTTTATGTGGACCAGATGCAGTATTAGGAGACATTGGTCAAAATATTGAAGAATATATTCAATCTAAAGAAATAGAAATAGATGGAAAAATACATTCTTTAAAAACAATTGGTGATTTATCAGGACATAATATTGGAAAATATGTTATTCATAATTCAAAAGCAGTTCCAAATATAGCTATTAAATATCCTGTACGAATGCAATCAGGGGAATTCTTTGCTATTGAACCATTTATAACAACTGGAAATGGAAAAATTTATTATGATGAACCAACAAATTTATTTATGTTAAATAAAGATAAAATTAAAACAACCCAAAATATAAATGATCAATTGCTAGAAATACAAGAATTAAATAAATTAAATACAGATGAATTATATTTATATACAAACTTAAAAAATCAATATTCTACATTATGTTTTTGTACACGATGGGTCGAAGATGATTTTAAAGAAAATTATAATATTATAAGAACTTATAAAAAAAATTTAGAAAGTCTTGTACAAAAAAAATTTGTATTATCATTTCCAACGATTTATGACCAAAAAAATGAAATTTCATCACAATTTGAACATACAATTTATATTAAAGAAAATGGAATTATTAATTTAACCAAAAATAAATATTATTGAACTAATTTATTGAGTTGATATAATAATAATTTCATTATCATCAATTAATAATTTATTTTCTAATTTATAATATAATTTTTTAATATCATAATTTTTTTCAATAATATAAACTGTTGATACTGGTTTTTGTATTATAAAAGTTATATTTAATAAATGTTTTATATACCAATTATTAACAATAATAATACTATATTGTAAAAAATCAAATTCATTAGGATTATATTTTTTCTTTTTTTTAAGATTATGAATAAATTTTGTTAATTTATAAACATATTTTATATGAATCATTCCTACATCTGTTGTATCAAATTCAAATGTAAATGGTTTTTTATAATTATAACAATTATACCATTCTTTTTCAAATAAATAATAATCTTCTTTATTTTGAATATTATTTTGAAATTTTACTTTTATTTTTGGAAATTCGTCTAAAATATAATGAGCAAATTGATTCATTATATTTATATAAATAAAATAGCTTTATACCTTTTCTCATTTGAAACGCTGATTATATTGAGTTTAAAATGAAAATAAATAATAATTATAGTTATTATATAATGGATTTATCAAGAATTAATTTAATTAAAGAAAGTAGTTTAGAAGATCTAGAAAATAGTAATTATTTAGAAAATTTAATTGTAAAATTGGGGTTTAATACTGAAATACTAAGGGAACAACCACAAATTGTTAAAGAAAATGGTGGAGGATTGTTAATATGGCAATATCCTAACCAATTTTCAAAATATCTTTCTTTATTAAGAAAACAAAGTATTTTATCTTATATTGAAATTGGTTGTAGATGGGGTGGAACATTTGTATTTACAAACGAATATTTAAAAATGTTTAATAATGTAAATGAAAGTATTGCTATAGATATTATAGACTCGCCAGTTGTAAATTATTGTTTAAAAAATAGTGAAACTAAATTTATAAAGATAAATAGTCAAAGTAATGAGTTCAAAGATTATATAAATAATCATTATTTTGATTTAATATTTATTGATGGAGACCACTCGTATTTAGGAGTTAAAAACGATTACGAAATTAGTAAAAATAGTGGTAAAATATTTGTTTTTCACGATATTGTAAATGATGTTTGTCCTGGAGTAGTTCAATTTTGGAAAGAGTTAAAAAATGATGAAAGTGATAAATATGAGTTTGTTGAATTTACAGAACAATATGAAGATGTTTGGAATAATACAAACCAAAAATTTTTAGGAATTGGTGTAGCAATAAAAAAGTAAATATTTACTATAATTTATATATTATATAGTAATTATTACCGCTATATTAAACCGTACAATAGTGTATCATTGTAAAGATTATAAAATAAACTAAATTACTTCAAAAATCATACAATTTTTTATTATATTGTAAATTTTTTTTCATTGTAAATTCTTATAATCACGGTTATAAAGGACAATAGCAGTAGCCCTTAAAAGTTTTTTTTTAAATTAAACTTTTTAATAATATATTTCTACATGAATTATAGTCTCTATCTAATCTAGAATTACATTTCTTGCATTCATATATTTTATTTCCTCCTAAATCATTTTTTATATAACCACAT
>Ga0209702_10008335_pt1 | contig 12127 bp, 17 predicted proteins | sample FRY01_FD_187210 | JGI IMG/M metagenome (GOLD analysis project Ga0209702, IMG submission 187210) | Freshwater microbial communities from Lake Fryxell liftoff mats and glacier meltwater in Antarctica - FRY-01 (SPAdes) (version 2) | ecosystem: Environmental > Aquatic > Freshwater > Ice > Glacier... | reverse complement strand
CCTGTTGCTTGCAGAGAAGCCTGGTCTCCTTCACACATGGTTTGATCCTGACCAGCATTTGCGGTCGGCAAAGGATTAACAAGAACTTGAATGATGTCCGAATCGGAACATCCGCTACTTGAAATAAAGGTAAGCGAGTAATTTGTATTGACCGTGGCTGATGAAACTGGGATTGGTATAGATGTGCTGCTCAATGCCGTTGCTGGCGACCAAGTATAGGTTCCTGCACCAAGTGTGTTCGGACTGTTGAGTTGAACTGTTGAACCAATACAAAGGTTTTTATCCACTCCCAGATTTACCACAGGTGTTGGATTGATTGTAATTGGGATAATCGTGTCTTCCGTGCAGCCTTCAGTGGTTATGCCCATAGTCACGTTAAACGTTCCTGCCGTAGTATAAGTGTGGTTGACTGGAGCTCCACTTCCTGTTGATCCATCACCAAAATTCCACGTAAAGTTTGAGATATTTCCTGATGAAGTTTGCGATGCATCTTGGAAAGTAATTGGGTCGCCAACACAGGAGGTAGAAGTACCCGAAATGGTATAGGAAGGAAGAATTGAGTTGCAAAATCGCTGATCTGCGCTTTCAGACCCTGTTCCTCCAGTCCATCCCCAATACACCTGCGAAGAGCCTCCGAAAATCGTGTTTATTATATCAGCCGTATAACTGGTTCTAAAAACACCATCAAAGAACACCGCAAGGGTATTCAAACTCGGTTGCCACATTATTCGGATGGTGTGCCAACCACAATCTTCGATATTGTTCTGTGTAGAACTGGCCACAACTGGTCCTGCCATATTATTAGGCCCGCCATGGTTTGAGTCTCCATTACGCATAATAGCAATGTGGTCTTCCTGTGGGTCCATCATGGTTACATCGTTTGGCCATGTGTCCAATTCAACCACAAGCGAAGGCGAGATTCCTCCATATCCTAACGAACTCGATCCTCCACCTTGATTGATATTTACAGGTTGAAGCACGAAAGCAATCCCATCGGCACCCCAATTGCTACATCCGAGAAACACTTCAAACGTGTAATTGAAGGGTTGTGTAAGATTTATCTGATTGACATTCCAAACCGAACCGCCCATAAACGGGGCATTTGGTGTGAGTTGGTAACAGTTGCACGAAATCTGACTGGCATCTCCGTTTATCTGGTATTGTGCCATGGCATCGGTTTCAAACAGAACCGAAAGTAGCAGGAAAGTGAATGCTCGGAAAATTGGACTGAAATCTCTCAAATCTTAGCTAGACTCTTAACTTCTTTGCATCAATAATGTTACCCGAACTGACATAATTATCACTCAACTGATGGCAAGCATTTTCAAAACGATTCAATCTCAATTCGGTTGCTTGCTGATTATAAGCAAATCGAGGTTAGTTCTAACGAACCAAAAACAGTTGTAGGCGAGAACGAAATCGTCAGTTTGAAGCCCAATCAGTTCCCTTAACCAGCAAAGCAAGTGTGCGAGCTTCTGCGCCATTAGGTTCAGGCTCAAAGTTATAGAACCATGATGCGTTTTCGGGCAAACTCATCAGAATAGATTCAACCCTACCATCGGTTTCCAATCCAAACTTGGTTCCTTTATCGTAAACCAAGTTGAATTCTACATAGCGACCTCTTCTCAGATTGCGCCATTGTAGATTTGAATCTGAATAGGGTTGATTCTTATTTTTCGATACGATGTGCCGATACGTTGGAGCAAACGTCTCGCCTACGGCTTGAACGAAATTCCAGATATCCGTTTTTGATTTTGAACTGTCTTCTTTCAACCTGTCAAAGAAGATTCCGCCAACTCCGCGTGTTTCTTTTCTGTGCGGAATGAAGAAATAATCATCAGCCCAATTCTTGAATTTAGAATAATAAGCAGCATCAAACTTATCGCAAGCGATTTTCAACTGAGAATGAAAGAACCGTGCATCCGCTTCCTGAACGTAATGAGGCGTTAGATCTATGCCACCACCGAACCAATAGGTTCCATCAGCAAGTTCAAAATAGCGGACATTCATATGAATGATTGGAACGAACGGATTGATGGGATGAATAACGATGGAAACGCCTGTGGCAAAGAATTCATTTGAACTGATTCCCAGCGCTTTAACAATATTCTCAGAAAGCTCACCGTGAACTGCAGAAAAATTGACTCCTCCCTTTTCAAACGCATTTCCGTGCTGAATGACACGGGTACGGCCTCCACCTCCACCGGGGCGCTCCCAATTATCCTCTACAAATTTTGCCTTGCCGTCTTCAGCCTCCAACTCAGTGCAAATATTATGCTGAAGTTGTCTAAACCACTCGCTTATTTCCTCCTTCTTTGTACTCAATCTATCGCCAGTTTGAGTTTCAATCCTGTGTAATCGACCATTCTGGCCCGTACATTCTCAAAGCCACCGTCAGATAGTTGTTTCCAACCAAAGGCCGATTGAAATCCTGTTTCCTCCACAGATTCCATATAATCTGCTCCTTCCTTTTTGATACTATCTAAGTTTCTAATAAAATGTATGGCCACATCATAACCTCTAAAAGCAAACGAACTGGGTTCAGCATTGAATTTATTTCTGAATTTGAGAACGAACTCCTGTATTTCAAGACGTTGGTAATCAACATAGAAAGGAATTGGCATGTGAATTCTAAGATCATCAAAATGATCAATCTCCAAATTCTTGAATCCTGTCCAACTGTTAGGTGCATACACTACAATCTTGGTGTCTTCTGCCCAATTAGAAATTTTACGAATTAAACCAGCCAGCTTAACCTGATTGTTACTGAGAATAATCAAGTTATTTCTCTTTGTGTGAGATAATTTAATCCTAATAGAATCCGTACCAGATTTGGCCATATCATAAGATGGAAACTTGGCTGGGGCCTTTCCTTCAACTTCAAGCCCTTGCCGGAAACGCCAAAGCAGACTCTGCTCATCTCCAGCTCCGTAATGCAACACGAGATTATTGGTTGAATCCGAACGGGACAAATACCTTCCCATTTCTACCATCATCGCTTCTTCTGATGGTATGATTCTAAACGCATAAGGATTACCTGCAAGTATCTCGTTGCCCTTTATTGTAGGCGAAACAATGGGAATGCAATTCTCACGCGCATAGTTGGAAACCTCTGTAAACACCTTCGAGTAAAATGGTCCAACAATGAGATTTGAATTTTTCAGTACTCCTTTTTCCACTAAGCTATTGACCGTCCAACTCCTGTTTTCGGTATCTATAACTTTTAGATTTACGTTATAGCCAAGTTTCATCAACGTATCTAAAGCGAGGAGAAATCCTTCGTAGAATTGAAGTGCAATCTCCGATTTTTCATAGATTTTTTCTGGCTGACCTGAAGGCAGTTTTGATACAAACGAATCATTTACATTGAGGTAAAGCGGAAGTAGTAATGAGACATTATACTTGCCGCCAGATGCAGGAATTCCATCCTCAACCGGAGTAGTCTTCCGAACAATATCCGGTAGTCCCACCATTTCCATCTTGGCCTCCTTTTTACCTTCTTCTAGCTGTTTATCTCCAAATATTTTCGGTGTAGGAATACGGATTGTCGAACCGACCTTCAACCCATCAACAAGTTCAGGATTGGCAACCATGATGGCACTGATGGTGGTGTTGTATTCCTTGGAAATGGCATAGAGCGTCTTCTGCTTGGGAACGGTATAAAGCACGTAATCGCCATCCAATTGAAGCGTTTCATTGGTGGTTTCTACTTGTTTGGTTTCTCCCAACGCACTTTTTAGAATCCGTAGTGGTTGCCCCAGTTTCAATCCATCCAAAACACCCGGATTATCAAAAGCAATGCGACTGAGTTTTACCTCATAGACTTTAGCAATGGAGAAAAGGGTTTGCCGAGGCTTGGCAACATGAATGATGTAGAATTCACCTTCAATTTTGGCTATACTGTCACTTTTCTCAACAGTAAAGTCTTGTGCTACTCCTATTTGGAGTTGCAGCATTAACGCAAGAAATATGAAAACAAGTAACCGCATAGTAAATGCTAGACAAGTATTATTCCCATTCTATTGTGGCGGGCGGTTTTGAAGATATATCATAAACCACGCGATTGATGCCTCTGACCTTATTTATTATCTCATTACTCACCTTGGCTAGGAACTCATACGGCAAATGACACCAGTCTGCAGTCATTCCATCGCGAGAAGAAACGGCTCGCAGACAGACCGCATTTTCATACGTTCTCTCATCGCCCATTACACCTACCGAATTGACAGGAAGGAAAATCGCGCCAGCCTGCCAAACATCATCATAAAGGTCGGCTTCCAATAACGAAGAGATAAAAATATGATCAACCTCTTGAAGGATTCTGATTTTCTCAGGCGTAATATCTCCCAAAATACGAATGGCAAGGCCAGGGCCAGGAAATGGATGCCGTCCCAACAAGCGTTCGGGCAAGCCTAGATGTTTTCCAACTTCTCGCACTTCATCTTTGAAAAGCGTGTTGAGCGGCTCTACCACTTTCAGGTTCATGAATGCTGGCAAACCTCCCACATTATGGTGCGATTTGATGGTGGCAGATGGCCCGTTCACCGAAATCGATTCGATCACATCAGGATAAATCGTTCCCTGTGCCAACCATTTCACATTTTCGATAAGCTTTGCTTCTTGATCAAAAACCTCAATAAACACACGGCCAATAATCTTCCGCTTGGTTTCAGGGTCAGAAACTCCCGCCAATTCTCCAAGAAATTCGTCTTTTGAATCAACTCCTTTTACGTTCAAACCAAGCCCTTGATAGGTTTGAAGAACGGTTTCAAATTCGTTTTTGCGAAGTAGTCCATTATCAACAAAAATGCAGTAGAGATTTTTGCCAATGGCTTTGTCTAAAAGCATGGCCGCCACGCTGCTATCTACTCCTCCAGAAAGGCCGAGTACAACTTTATCATTTCCCAACTGTGCTTTTAATTGAGAAACCGTGCTATCGATAAACGAGTCTGGTGTGTGCGATTGGTCGCAACCACAAATTCCGACCACAAAATTCCGAAGCAAAGTCAATCCATCAATGGAATGCGTCACTTCTGGATGGAATTGAATGCCATAGGTCTTCTCTCCTTCAAAGGCGAAGGCGGCTACTTCCACATCTTTGGTGCTACCAATCAATTTCGCTCCATTCGGGAGTTTCTTGATGGTATCTCCGTGCGACATCCAAACCTGTGAGGTTTCGGGAACGCCTTTCATCAACTCGTTGGAAATATCCACAAAAGAGAGATTGGAACGTCCGTACTCACGAGAATCCGAAGCTTCTACACTTCCGCCATTTGACTGCGCCAAATATTGCGCTCCGTAGCAAACACCAAGCAAAGGCAGCTTTCCTCTTATTTCTGATAAATCTGGAACAGGCGAACCTTCTTGCCGAACCGAAGATGGACTTCCCGAAAGGATAACGCCTTTTACTTCTTCCTCTTATTTCTGATAAATCTGGAACAGGCGAACCTTCTTGCCGAACCGAAGATGGACTTCCCGAAAGGATAACGCCTTTTACTTCCTCTCCAAACGTTGGTATTTTATTGAACGGATGAATCTCACAATAAACATTTAGTTCGCGCACCCTTCGGGCAATGAGTTGTGTGTATTGCGAACCGAAATCGAGAATCAGAATGGTCTCTTGCATCAACTAAATTTTGAACTGCGAATTTACCTTTTGTGTTCAGGGGGCACAATCAGAATTGGGGAATTATTAAGGCAGTTGTTAACGGTGGGAATTGAGTTGCGAGTTGCGAGCTTCGAGCTGCGAGTTGATAGTTTCGAGACGCGAGACCTCGTAGGTTTTGAAAACCTATTAGGTCTGACAATCGAAGAAAAAGGAGGAAACGGGAAAAAGACGTGCGTTTAGGCCGCCTTCATTCTGACCGCCTCCAACTCAGCACCACTCTTGAGAATAGTGTCCGTCAGGTTATAAAGTTCCTCCGTAGTATGCTCATCAAAGTAGGCTTCTCCGCATTGCGTGCATACCTGTGCAGGAATATCTTTTACGATGACGAAACTGCCATTACGGTCAAACAGAGAGTTGGTAAGCCCTTTGTGGGTGGTGCCGGTTTTACAGATAACACATTTCATGTCAGTCCGAGAGCCTTTTTCAGACACCGGTCAATTTCCTTCATGGCGCCTTTGGACAAATGACCAAGCTCACCGCTCAACACTGAACTGTTCAATGTAGCAATCTTGTCTGCTTTTATAACCGATGGTCTGGTCAGTCCAGAATCTTTGAAGTCGTCAAGTCCGCTATGCATCATGAAATCGGTATCCGAAAGCTCATCAGGGATGACAGAAGTGATGAATGCTACGATTACATCGTCTCTTACCCCGCCTTCCTGCGAAACGACAACCGCTGGTCTTCTTTTGGAAGCCTTGAGGTCCGTAAAAGGAAATCGTGCGAGAACAACAACACCGCGTTTCATTTGTAAATCACCTTTAGGTCTTTGTCCGAATAGTCCTCTTCTTCGTTCTCAAGAAAGTCCAATGCCCGACTGCTTTGGGCAATCATGCTCATTTCGTGGGCTGAGAACTCGTCTTCCACCTCATCAAGAAACGTGACGATGACCTGCTTGGGTGATCGGATGTCAATCTTATCGGAAAGTCGCAGATGCTTTCCGTCATAAACGCCTCGAATGCTTATCATGTTGTTTGCTTTCATACAAAGGTAAGGTGTTTGCGATAGCTTCGGGTGAGACTCACGCTGCTATGATGGCTGTAAATTGATAGTTGCGCTGCATGGCAGGTGTGTTCGGAACAAAATAGCAATAGACTCAATGTGTGGGGAAAAGGAAAAGCGTTTAAAGAAGCCACCAAAAAAAACAGCCGTCAACTTTGGGAAGTTGACGGCTGTTTCTAAATGGCACGCTTTGCCCGAAAAGCTAAACGCGTGCTATCGAGGTTTGCCGATGCTTCTGGTCTTTGGCTACAAAGGTTGACATAAGGAATTATGTAAGCGTGGGTACCGAACAAAATCAATCCAATTCAAATTGTTTCTCAATTCTCATTCGTCCGCTGAGTACGGCTAGAATTACGATGGATTCTGACCCTTCGGGGTCATAGATGACACGGTATCCTTTGAATATGAACTCTCTGAGGTAACCCAATGGTGTTGCAGTGAATTCTGGAACTAAACGACCTGCCAAACGATTAGTTGGAAGATGGGCTTCGGTGGCAAGTACCAAACGCTTTACAAATCGGGAAGCATAAATTTCAGAATCTTGAGCTATGTACTCAAAGATGCTTTGCAGATTGTGTTCGGCCCTGAACGACCAAGTTACGCCTTGCGCCATTTTTGCATCTTATCAAGAAGTTGCTCTGTAGAGAGAACGCGCCCCTTTTCTGCATCATCAAGCCCTTGTAACACCTGATCTGTAAGATGCAGTTCGTACATGATATCTTCAACCGTGCTATCTGGCGAAAGGTTCTTCAACACGTCTATCGTAGTATCAACAAGTGGTTTTGGGCGCATTTTAGAAGGCTTTGCTCAAAAATAGGCAAATGCTTTATTCTATTGACGCGGTTTTCTACCTGACCGAAGACTTTTGGAAAGAATAACGGACAAACAAAAGCCGTCAACTTTGGGAAGTTGACGGCTGTTTCTCAACGGCACGCGTTACGCGAAAGGCTAAACGCGCGCTATCGGGGACAACTCCCCAATTACAGATTCAGCTTTTCGGGGTCTTGCCGAGTGTCGAAAACCATCAGGACAAAGACTTCTTGTTCCGTATGTCGATAAAGGATTTTGTAGCGGTCTGCACTAAATATCGAATCTCAAACCTCGAAATCACCCCATGTTGTAATCCACCACTTCGTGGCTTGGTAAGTAGCTGGGTTTCTCTTCCGAAAATCTGTTGCAGTTGTTCGATGGCTTTGCATTCTGAATACTTGGAAATGAAATCACGGATATTCTGCAGATCATCAATGGCGCGTTCTGTCCAGATCACTCTTGAAAGGGCCATTACAGACCGAGTTTGTTTTTTGCCTCTTCGGTTGTATAAACCCGCCCTGCGGCAATGTCGTCCTCGGCTCTCTGAATTCTCTCGTTAAACTCCTCTACCGACATTGGTTTGAGTTCGTTCTTGGGATAAGGAATGGGAACAGACCCCATCAGTTTGGCCACTTTCGTAAGCAGTTGTTCGTCCTCCGTTCGTACCAGTTTCTCGATGAGCTCGTATTTGAGCTGTGCCGTGTTCATGCTATCAAAGTTAGCCGAATCGACTGAAAAACGGGAAAAAGGAAAAACGTTTGAGGAAGCCACAAAAAAAGCCGCCAACTTGGGGAGGTTGACGACTGCGATCTTAGACCAGTTGCAAGCAGAAACGTCTCAACCCATCAACGGTCATTTCCTTATGGCTTTAAAGCATCTTTATTTATGGGTAGTTTCCTGATTCTTATAGAATACTCGTCAATGCTTATAAAGGCACCACCGTCAAGATCGGGAAGCATTTCAGGTAGATTCTTTTTGAGAATCCCGAAAAGAATCTCTGTATTAACCTTCTGTAAGCGAAAAAGAATGACCGATGGACGTGATTTTCCCGAAAAAGCGTGAAGGATGCCGAAATCGTTGTCGTGCGTGATGATGGTCTCGTCATTTGCGGCAGCCAACTCAAAAATGAGCGCATCTTCGGTATGATTGTACCCGATCTTGTTCACATGCCTTGCCTGATGTCCAAGCTCCGCAAGGTGTTCGCATAGCGAAGGCGGGATATTCTCATCAAGCAGAAATTTCACGATGCTTTTCTATGCAACGGAATCACCCGCTCGTTCATCATGTAGGACGAAAACGCGAATGCCTCAAGGATGTCTTCTTTGGTCAATCTTTCAAATTCCTTCAGCATTTCATCCATGGTCATTCCGCTCGACAGATAGGAAAGGATGGAAGAGACTGGTATGCGCGTGCCTTTGATGCAAGGTTTTCCAAAACATATCGCAGGGTCGATGGTGATGCGCTTGAAATCGGGATGTTCGTATTGCATGGCAGGTGTGTTTGAAACAAAGATAGCAATCGCCTCAATGTTTGAGAAAAAGGGGAAAACGAAAAAGGAAAAACGTATGAGGAAGCCACAAAAAAAACAGCCGCCAACTTTCTAAAAGTTGACGGCTGTAATCTTAGATCAGTTGCAAGCAGAAGCGTCTCATCTCATCAACGGTACGCGTTACGCGAAAGGCGGACCATCGGGGACACTCGCCTAAATGATACCATCATTCAACACCCATAAGTTCCGCCACAGAATAAATCTCATCAATAGCCAAAAAGGAGAGATTCTCATCATCTATGATCTCAAAATCTGCCCTTTCTTCTGGGCTAAGCGTTTTTATAGCAGGAAATTGATCCAAGGGAATCAAGAATGTCCGCTCGTTGGTGAGATGGATGAACATGATGGAACTGTTGAGGAACTCAACAGACCTGATCTTGGGAAGAGATAAAATTGTAATGCTCATTTTCTTTCTGCTTTAACGGGTTGGTGACTGTAAAATAAATCAAGTTGTCGTTCTAATAGCGCCTTATTCTCTAGTATCAGTTTCTCCATTTCCCTCAATTCCTTGTCCGTAAATTCTCCTTTCTTGTTTTCGTCCAATGCAATCTCTGGGTCAAGCCAAAACTTACAGCTTTGCTTGTATCCTCGGTGTGCATACGTAACATGAATGTGCCTCCTAAGTTCTGAAATATCGCTTCCGTATATCAGAAAAATGTACTTAGACAATATCAACAACTTTCCCACAGCACGGTTTTATACAAATATACAAGATGGTAAAAGGAAAAAGGACAACCCGAAAAACGTATGGGTTGCAAAGCCACCAAAACAAGACAGCCGCCAACTGTGGGATGTTGGCGGCTGTTTCTCAACGGCATACATTACTCAAAACGCTAAACGCGCACATCGGGTGAAACCCTTATCATATTGCGCCCTTTCAGGGCTATGAATGTGCCGACCTACCTCATTAGCGAAGGGCGATGCCCCTCGCTGATATATGATGCAAAGGGCGATGCCCCTCGCTGATATATGATGCCCTTTCAGGGCTATTGGTGCGCAGCCCTGAAAGGGCATGATTACCTAACACGGGGTGAAGCCCTGTGGTTCTCTGCCCAGCACAGAACCAAGCCCTGAAAGGGCGATATAGCTGTATAGGAGACCTGCTTGGTTTGGCTGTGGAGACACGCGGTTTGTAAAAGCGCGTTATCGGTGCGTTACTCATCAACGGCACGCGTTACGTGAAAGGCTAAACGCGCGCCATCGGATCTTGCGAACACATGGCCGAGCGGACTGGGGTCAATCCCTTTCTTTCATTCCTTTGTTGTCCAAGAAATACAATTCAGTGTACCTCCGAATATGACAGTTTCGTTCATATCTATTTGAGCAATTTTTCCCTTATAATCAGGATAGAAACTTTCAATCTTTTCGAATGCTTGGTTATCCTCTTCAATTCCGAATTTTGGTATAAGCATTAGGTCTTTTGTTTGAAGAAAATTTAGATAAGCCCAATTTCGTTCATCTCTTTTTTCCACTTCATAATCGATAAATTCTGTTCTTAATCCTGCTTGTCTAAATCGTTTAAGCATTATATCAGTTTTATAGTAATAATGAATTAAAACCGTCTCATCGTCAACGAAACGAACCATTCCGTCTGAATGTCCATATTCTTCCAATTTATCCCAAGGAATAAGAACAATCTTATCCACTTGAAAAGTTTCCTGAAGTTTCAAGATCAACTCTTTCTTTGAATATGAGAATCGATTTTCTTCAACAACCTTGTCAGTTAGTATTATACAATTTGAAGATTTCACTAAGTTGCCGCCATCTATAATTAAATCAGACTTCTTTGTTTGAAGTCTTAATGAATCACAAACAATATCTGGATATGTTTTTAAATCACGCCTACCCTTCGAGAAGCCTTGTAAATAGTCAGGGTCGAAACGATATTCTATGAATTTATTGTCACTGATTTGAATTGGCATGTAATCTCTGGCCCAAATATCTTTTGTGTAAGACAGAAATTTAAACTTCACACCAAAAGTTTCAAGAGTCGAAATTATTTGATTCGAAGTCGCTGAAAATCGGGAATCTGTTTTTATTAATTCAGAAAAATAGATTGTATTTGTTTCAAAATCACTAATCACCTGGGTTTATTTTAAATCGGTAATTAAGTTTATCTGTTCCGCTATCAACTGCATTTTTACCAAGTCCCACTCTTGCAGATTTATTTATTTTCTTTTTGTCAAATTTAAATTCAACAATTTTCGTTTTAATAGAATCATTGAACGCACATGTTCCGCTAAATAATTTCATGGTACAAACCATTGGGCCTTTGTAAAACTTTTTTTCCTTTAAACTGTAAATCTCCCGAATCAAAATACCACCAAATCCATCAAGATTTTCATTTTTTAAAGCGATATCTACGCCCGAAAAATGAAAAAACCAGTCACCATGTTTCGGTTCAACATGATTTCTTTGATATGTGCTATTGTCTTTATGATTTGGAGAAGTCCAATAGAATTCAATTTCAATCAATCTGAATTTGGATTCGTGATTCTCAACTGCATAATCATTTAGTAACTTTTCAGCAATCAGCTCAAATTCCTGCTCCGTTTCTTTCTCTATTTTTAAAAAATCAATGTTCATATGTTCGGTTTAGTTCGTTCTTATGCCCCCTAACGGTTGGCAGTATAAAATGGTTGGGGATTGCGGGCTGATTGTGTGCTCCCTAACCAATCATATCAGTTACAGGATTATTTTTTCTTGATTGCCTGCCGTTAAACTCAACAGGAACACCAAAAAGAACAGACTTTGTTTTTATTGAATTCATTTTAAATGTGAGGGGTAAAATGCTTGTTTAAAATATTATCTGCTAATTCATTTCCGAGTTTATCCCAACCATAAATTCGATTATTTGTCATTCTATGTTCAAGTTCACAAATCAAATTCCCCGTATTTTCTTCAATGATATAAGTGAAATTCCATGGTGACAGCTCCCATTCTCTATTGTTATATGGAAACGGTGTAATAAACTTTCCTTTTGATTTACTAAAAGTAAATTCAAACCCTGAAATACTTAAAAACTTCTCCTTTTGTATTTGTGTCAATAATTCCATTTCGTCAATTTGATTATTTGCTGTGTTCAGCTTTGCTTACCGCTA
>Ga0209702_10008332_pt1 | contig 12128 bp, 12 predicted proteins | sample FRY01_FD_187210 | JGI IMG/M metagenome (GOLD analysis project Ga0209702, IMG submission 187210) | Freshwater microbial communities from Lake Fryxell liftoff mats and glacier meltwater in Antarctica - FRY-01 (SPAdes) (version 2) | ecosystem: Environmental > Aquatic > Freshwater > Ice > Glacier... | reverse complement strand
GGGCATGATGGCGATTTCAGTTGCCGTGATTGCGATTTTCAGCGCCTACATGCTATACGATCTCAAGCAGATTCTGGACGGCGGCGAGACCAACTACATCAGCGCTACGCTGGCGTTGTACCTTGACCTCTTCAACGTGTTCCAGGCGCTGCTGGCATTACTGGGCATTTTTGGCGGTGAGCGCGACTAAGGCTTTGCCGCTGTCACAAAAAAGAGCCTTACGGCTCTTTTTTTTCGCTCTTTTGAGTGTTCCTACACATTTGGCCCAAGAAACCCCGCAAACTCAATACGATATGTTGTTGCTTCGCCTTGACCGCTATAGCGCTGTCTGCGGCTTCGCGCCTAATTTCCTATCGATCTGAAAATGGAATCAGACCTGCAGCATGCCTTTGGTTTCGATGAAAGCAATCACCTGGTCCAGGCCAGCTTGAGTCTTCAAATTGGTCATGACAAAGGGCTTGAGCCCCTTGGGGCCGCTGCGCATGCGGGTGGTATCTAGCGCCATCACGCCCAGGTCGGCCCCGACGTAGGGTGCCAGATCAGTTTTGTTGATCACGAACAAATCGCTTTTGGTGATGCCGGGGCCGCCTTTGCGCGGAATCTTTTCACCGGCCGCGACATCGATGACGTAGATGGTGAGATCGCTCAGTTCGGGGCTGAAGGTGGCGGCCAGGTTGTCGCCGCCGCTCTCGATGAACACGATGTCAGCATCGGGAAAATCCACCAGCATGCGGTCGATGGCCTCCAAATTGATGGAGGCGTCTTCGCGGATGGCGGTGTGCGGGCAGCCACCGGTCTCCACCCCCATGATGCGCTCAGCCGCCAGCGCGCCGCTCTCGGTCAGCAAGCGCTGGTCTTCCTTGGTGTAGATGTCGTTGGTGATGGCCACCAGGTCGTACCGCTCGCGCATCCCCTTGCACAGCATCTCCAGCAAGGTGGTTTTGCCGGAGCCGACCGGGCCGCCGATGCCCACGCGCAGGGGGGGAAGTTTCTTGGTGCGGTTGGCAATATGGTGCAGGGCAGACATGGGCAGGGCTTTCTGGTGATAACTTTCAGGACCGGAACAGTCGTGAGTATTGAACCTCATGCTGCGCGCTCAAAATGGCGAGCATGGGGGAGAAGGCCTGGCGCTCACCGCCCGCCAGGCTCAGCGCATGGTCCGCGGCGGTGGGAATCTCGGCGGTCAGGGCGGTCAGGATACGCTGCCCTGCGCTTTGACCCAGTGGCACGGATTTGATGGCGGCTTGCACCATGTTTTCGGCCCAGCCGAAAGCGTAGGTCAGCAGGCAGTCGCGCAAGGGGGCGTCTGTGGCACTTGCCGCCAGGGCAAAAGCGACCGGGTAGGTGGGCTGCAGAATGGCCAGCAGGTTGATTTGCTCGGGGGTGGCGGTGGTGTGATTGCGCAGCCACTCCAGCAGTGACCGGCCCATCTGCTCGGCCTGCGCACGCAACTCGCTGCTTTCGCGGGTTTGCAGAACCCACGCATTGAGCACGGCGATGCGTGGGTGGTCGCCGCATCGCCAGGCGGCAACGGCCTGGGCTAGCACGGCGAGATCACTGCGCGCCAGACTCAGGTGGAGTTGGTCCAGCAACCAGGCACTGGCTTCGCCTTCGGTCGTCACCCGTCCGGTATCTACTGCCGCCTCGAAGCATTCCGAGTAGGAGAAGCCGCCGATCGGCAGCGCGGGCGAAGCCAGCCACATGAGCTGCATCAGGCTGGCGTCACTCATGCTTAGTCGCGCCTATTTATTCGCTGTCAGTGCGAGTGGCCGCAGCCCGGCCCATGAATGTGAGGCGTGGCGGCTGCAATCGCAATGCTGGGGGCCTTGGGCTGGGGTGCCGCGTGGGCAGGGTCGTGCCCGCTGGTCGAATAGGCGCCAGCTTCTGGCTCGAAGGCTTCAACCGCCTCGCGCACCGCTAGGCGCATGGCGCGCAGCAGGTCGGCCAGCACGTGGTCAGGCTCAATCTTCAGGTGGTCTGGCTTGAGTTCGATCGGCACATGGCGATTGCCCAGGTGGTAGGCGGCGCGGATCAGGTCGAAGGGGCTGCCATGTTCGGTGCAAGCGGTGATCACCAGCACCGGCTGCGCTGCGGCCAGCACCTGGATCAGCGAACCGTCTTCGGCCACCAGCACATCGCCGCCGCGCACCACGGTGCCACGGGGAAGAAAGATACCAAGCGCGCGACCGGTTGAATCGGTGGCGTCAAAGCGGCTCTTCTGGCGCACGTCCCAGTCGAGCTCCACGGTGGCGGCGCGCTTGAGCAGGGCAGGAACCAGGCCCTGGCCTTGGGGAATCAGTTTATTGGTGCTGAGCATTTTCTTGTGAGTGAAGTATTTGTTTTAACATCATGCTTGATTCGTAATGCGAACTTTGAAAAACGCAATTCCAAACTCAAAATAGAAAATACCGTTGCGCCATCGGCAAGCTCACCGCAGGCTCGCAGGTCAGCAACTGGCCATCGGCGCGCACGCGGTAAGTTTGCGCATCAATCTCCATTTTTGGCAGGTAGCTGTTGTGCACCATGTGCTGCTTGCGCACGCCGCGAATGTTCTTGACGGCGCTCAAAGTCTTGGTCAGGGCAAAGCGCTCCTTGATGCCTGCATTCAACCCCGCTTGCGACACAAAGGTGAGTGAACCCCTCGTCAGCGCGCCACCATAGGCGCCAAACATCGGGCGGTAGTGGACCGGCTGCGGCGTCGGGATGGACGCGTTGGGGTCGCCCATGGCGGCCATGGCGATGAAGCCGCCTTTCAGGATCAGGGCCGGTTTGACGCCAAAGAAGGCGGGCTTCCAAACTACCAGATCAGCCCATTTGCCAACCTCAATGCTGCCAACCTCGTGGCTGATGCCGTGGGCAATGGCCGGGTTGATGGTGTACTTGGCGATGTAGCGTTTGGCGCGAAAGTTGTCGTTACGCTGGACCGCTTCGACCGACTCAGCCGGACTGCCGGCGGCAGCTGCCGCTCCTGATCTTGAGGGCGCCAGCCAGCCGCGCTGCCCCTTCATCTTGTGCGCGGTTTGCCAGGTGCGCAAAATCACCTCGCCCACGCGCCCCATGGCCTGGCTGTCGCTGCTCATCATGCTGATGGCGCCCAGGTCGTGCAGCACGTCTTCGGCGGCAATGGTCTCGCGGCGGATACGGCTCTCGGCAAACGCCAGGTCCTCGGCAATCGATGCGTTCAGATGGTGGCACACCATCAGCATGTCCACATGCTCGTCCAGCGTGTTCACCGTGTAGGGCATGGTGGGGTTGGTGGAAGAAGGCAAAAAATTGGCCTCGCCCACCACGCGCAGGATGTCGGGCGCGTGGCCGCCGCCCGCTCCTTCAGTATGGAACGCACACAGACTCCGGCCTTCCCCGTTCTTGTCTTTTGTGGCGGCAATGGTGTCTTCCACAAAGCCTGATTCGTTGAGCGTGTCGGAGTGAATCGCCACCTGCACGTCGGTCTCGTCGGCCACGTCCAGGCAGTTGCTGATGGCCGCGGGCGTGCTGCCCCAGTCTTCGTGCAGCTTCATGCCAATCACCCCGGCGTTGACCTGCTCATGTAGCGCGGCGGGCAGCGACGCGTTGCCCTTGCCCATAAAACCCAGGTTCATCGGGAAGGCGTCGGCAGCTTGTAGCATGCGCTCGATGTTCCAGGGCCCGGGCGTGCAGGTGGTGGCAAAGGTGCCGGTGGCCGGGCCCGTGCCGCCGCCCAACATGGTGGTGACACCCGAGGCCAGCGCTTCCTCGATCTGCTGCGGGCAGATGAAGTGAATGTGGCAATCGATGCCGCCCGCGGTGACGATGTTGCCTTCGCAACTGATGATCTCGGTGCCGGGGCCGATGATGATGTCCACACCCGGCTGCACGTCCGGGTTGCCGGCTTTGCCAATGGCCACGATGCGCCCGCCCTTGAGCCCGATATCGGCCTTGACAATGCCCCAGTGGTCCAGAATCAGCGCGTTGGTCATGACGCAGTCGACGGCGCCGCCACCCTCGGGGCCGCTGCCTGTGCCGTCGCGCGTTCTTTGCGATTGCGCCATGCCGTCACGAATCGTCTTGCCGCCGCCGAACTTGACTTCCTCGCCATAGCCGCCTGCGACTAGCGTGAAGTCTTGTTCCACTTCAATCATCAAATCCGTGTCGGCCAGGCGCACCCGATCGCCCACGGTGGGGCCGAAGATTTCGGCGTAAGCGCGTCGTCCGATAGTTGCCATTAGAGCGCTCCCTGCGTCAAACCGCGAAAACCAAACACCACGCGCGCACCCGCGTAGTCCACCAATTCAACCGTGCGCTGCTGGCCCGGCTCGAAGCGAACGGCCGAGCCAGACGCAATGTTCAAGCGCATGCCCTGAGCGGCGGCACGCTCAAAGCCCAGCGCGCCGTTGGTCTCGGCAAAGTGGTAGTGGGAGCCCACCTGAATCGGACGGTCAGCCGTGTTGACCACGACCAGCGTGAGGGTGCGCCGACCCGGATTGAGCGTGTGCTCGGGGCCGTCGGTGATGATTTCGCCGGGTGTCATGGGATCCTAATCAGTTGAGGACAGAGCAAAGTTCACTGCGTGTAACTCTTGGTCTATCCCACAAGGTTTCACAATATCGGTTGGTGCACGGTGACCAGCTTGGTGCCATCCGGGAAAGTGGCTTCGATCTGGATGTCTGGAATCATCTCGGCAATGCCGTCCATCACATCGTCACGCGTCAGGATGGTGCGCCCCAGGCTCATCAATTGCGTCACGCTCTGGCCGTCGCGTGCGCCCTCCATCACTGCAGCGCTGATCAACGCCATGGCCTCGGGGTAGTTGAGCTTGAGGCCGCGTGCCTTGCGGCGCTCCGCCAGCAAACCGGCGGTAAATATCAGCAGCTTGTCTTTTTCGCGGGGTGTCAGTTCCATTTTGGTGCATTCATCCGGTGGCGTGGATTGGGTTACGCAGTCTTAAGCAACATCCATGCCCATGGGGCAGATGTTGCCGCATTTTGGTGCAATTTTCCTGGCACGTTGTGTGCATTAACCCTTGCAGCCGTTTGATTTCGAACTGCCAACTCAACTTACCCAGTATTGGAGAATCATGATACATCGTCGAGGACATCTCAAGGCCATAGCCGCTGCGGTCGCCATCGCCACGGGCACGCTGACATTTTCGACCCAGGTTCTGGCCGCAGGCACCATCAAGGTCGGCATTTTGCACAGCCTGTCGGGCACGATGGCCATCTCGGAGACCGTGTTGAAAGACACCGTGCTGATGGCCATTGAAGAGATCAATGCCAAGGGTGGCGTGCTGGGCAAGAAGCTCGAACCCGTGATCGTCGATCCGGCTTCCAACTGGCCCCTGTTTGCCGAAAAGACCAAGCAGTTGCTGACGCAGGACAAAGTGGCCGTGATCTTCGGTTGCTGGACTTCGGTGTCGCGCAAGTCGGCGCTGCCGGTGCTCGAAGAACTCAACGGCCTGCTGTTCTACCCGGTCCAGTACGAGGGTGAAGAGTTGTCCAAAAACGTGTTCTACACCGGCGCGGCGCCCAATCAGCAGGCCATTCCGGCTGTCGATTACTTGATGAGCAAGGATGGCGGCGGTGCCAAGCGCTGGGTGCTGCTGGGTACCGACTACGTGTACCCCCGCACCACCAACAAGATTTTGCGCGCCTACCTCAAGAGCAAGGGCGTGAAAGACTCGGACATCGACGAGAAGTACACCCCGTTTGGCCACTCTGACTACCAGACCATCGTGGCCGACATCAAGAAGTTCAGCGCCGGTGGCAAGACCGCCGTGGTGTCCACCATCAACGGTGACTCCAACGTGCCCTTCTACAAAGAGCTGGGCAACGCTGGCCTGAAGGCCAAGGACGTGCCGGTTGTCGCCTTCTCGGTCGGTGAAGAAGAACTGCGCGGCGTGGACACCAAACCGCTAGTGGGCCACCTGGCCGCCTGGAACTACTTCATGAGCATCAAGAACCCCGCCAACGATGCCTTCACCAAGAAGTGGTCGGCCTACGCCAAGGCCAAGAAGCTGCCCGGCGCCGACAAGCCGCTGACCAACGACCCCATGGAAGCCACCTACATCGGCATCAACATGTGGAAGCAGGCCGTCGAAAAGGCCAAGTCCACCGATGTGGACAAGGTCATCGCCGCCATGGCCGGCCAGACCTTCACCGCACCCAGTGGCATCACCAGCAAGATGGACGAGAAGAACCACCACCTGCACAAGTCGGTGTTCATCGGGGAAATCAAGGCTGACGGCCAGTTCAACGTGGTCTGGAAGACGCCCGGCCCGGTGAAAGCCAAGCCCTGGTCTCCGTACATTGAAGGCAACGACAAGAAGCCTGACGAACCCGCCAAGAAGTAAGCCAGGGCGTCGGCCTGGTGGCCGACTTCCCCCGCCCCCTCCCAAAGAGGGGGCACGGTGCTTGCATGGTGGGCAGCGTGCTGCTCACCCTACAGGTTCCTTCATGATCTTTCGCAACTTTCTCATTGCCCTGGCCTTGTGCTGGGGCGCTACCGCCCACGCACTGACGCCCGCCGAGGTCCAAGCCATCGTGGTCGGGGACACCGACACCCGCATCGTGGCGCTGGGTCAGGCCGTGGCCAATGCCGACGACAAGACGGCAGCCTTCATTCAAGCCCTGGTGGACGACGCGGTCAAGGTCGCGGGCGACAAGGTGCTGATCGTGCGCGACGGCAAGGGTACCGACCCGGTGACGGGCGCCGAGATACCGGTTCCAGCGAATGTCGAGGACATCATCAGCAACAACCGCATGCGCGGCGAATTCGACATCGCCCTGGCCTCGCTGCGCCTGTTCTCCAAAAATGCAGTTTTGCGCGCTGAGGCCGTCAAGACCCTGCAGGGTGACGCCGACGAGAGCAAGCTGGTCATCATCGAGAAGGCCCTCGTCGCGGAAACCGTGCCGGCCATCAAAACCCAACTGGCCATGGTGCGCGCCGCCGTATTGCTCAACAGCACCGACAAGGCGCGCCGCCTGACGGCAACCGGCATTCTGGCCACCAGTGGCAACCCCAACATCAAGACGGTGCTGCTGCAGCGCCAGAAGGTGGAAGAAGACGCCGAGGTCAAAGCGGGCATAGCGAAGGCGCTGCGCGAAGTGAACGCCGCGCTGGCCTGGGGCGACCGCATCGCGGCCATCTTCTCGGGCATCAGCCTCGGGTCCATCCTGTTGCTGGTGGCCCTGGGGCTGGCCATCACCTACGGCCTGATGGGCGTGATCAACATGGCGCATGGCGAGCTGATGATGATAGGAGCGTATGCGACCTACGCGGTGCAGGGGCTGTTTCAAAAGTACCTGCCCGGCGCTTTCGACTGGTACCTGCTAGCCGCCGTGCCGGTGGCCTTTGCCGCATCAGCCCTGATGGGTGCGGCGCTGGAGCGCAGCGTCATCCGCTTCCTCTACGGCCGCCCGCTTGAGACCCTGCTGGCCACCTGGGGCATCAGCCTGATGCTGATGCAACTGGTGCGCTCCATCTTTGGTGCGCAAAACGTGGCTGTGGAAAACCCGAGCTGGATGAGCGGCGGCCTGGAGTTGATGGACAACCTGCAACTGCCCTGGAACCGCATCATCATCATTGCCTTTGCCGCCGCCGTGCTGCTGGGCATGGTCTTCCTGATTGGCCGTACCCGCCTGGGCCTGTTTGTGCGCGGCGTCACGCAAAACCGCCCCATTGCCTCGTGCATGGGCGTCAACACCGCGCGCATCGACACCTACGCTTTTGCGCTGGGCTCCGGCATTGCCGGGTTGGCCGGCTGCGCGCTGAGCCAGGTGGGCAATGTGGGGCCAGACCTAGGGCAGGGCTACATCGTGGACTCGTTCATGGTGGTGGTGCTGGGTGGTGTGGGCCAGTTGGCGGGCACGGTCTATGCCGCCATGGGGCTGGGCATTTTGAACAAGTTTCTGGAGGGATGGACCGGCGCCGTACTGGCCAAGATTGCGGTTCTGGTCATCATCATCGTCTTCATCCAGAAGCGACCGCAAGGCATCTTTGCCATGAAGGGCCGGAGTGCGGAAGCATGAATAACGCAAACGGGCCAAGCTCAGCCCAAACGGAGTTTGTGCTGCCCGCCAGAAGCCCGCTGCTCTCGCGCGCCGGCTGGGGCACCTTCTTGTTTGCCTTGATCCTGGTGTGCGCCGTGGCGCCCGCACTCAATTTGTTGGTACCCAAGGAGAGCGTGTTTTATCTGAGCGACTACGCCGTCGGGCTGCTGGGCAAGATCATGTGCTATGCCATCTTGGCGCTGGCGATGGACCTGATCTGGGGCTACACCGGCATCCTGAGTCTGGGCCACGGCCTGTTCTTTGCGCTGGGCGGCTACGTCATGGGCATGTACCTGATGCGCCAGATTGGTGCGGACGGCAACTACAAAAGCAATCTGCCCGATTTCATGGTGTTTCTCGACTGGAAAGTGCTGCCCTGGCACTGGACCTTCAGCGACAGCTTCGCTGCCACGCTGCTGCTGGTGGTAGCCGTGCCGGGTCTGGTGGCCTTTGTGTTTGGCTACTTTGCTTTTCGCTCACGCATCAAGGGGGTGTACTTTTCCATCATCACGCAGGCCCTGACCTTTGCTGCCATGCTGCTGTTCTTTCGCAATGAAACCGGTTTTGGTGGCAACAACGGCTTCACTGATTTCAAGCGGATTCTGGACATCCCGATTGCCACGCCCTCCATGCGCATGACGCTGTTTGTGCTCACCGGGCTGACACTGCTGGGGTTCTTCCTGCTGGCGCGCTGGCTGGTCAAGAGCAAGTTTGGCCGTGTGCTGCAGGCCGTGCGCGATGCTGAAACGCGGGTCATGTTCTCAGGCTACAACCCCATTGGCTACAAGCTCACCATCTGGACGATCTCGGCCATGATGTGCGGCGTGGCCGGGGCCTTGTATGTGCCGCAAGTGGGCATCATCAATCCGAGCGAAATGAGTCCGGCCAACTCGATCGAAATCGCCATCTGGGCGGCCGTGGGTGGGCGCGCCACGCTGATCGGGCCGATTGTCGGCGCCTTCATCGTCAATGGCGCCAAGAGCTGGTTGACCGTGGCCTACCCCGAGTTCTGGCTGTATTTTCTGGGCGCGCTCTTCATTGGTGTGACGCTGTTTCTGCCGAATGGCGTGGTTGGCCTTGTTAAACGGATTTCGGCATTGCGATTGCCGCGTCGCTACGCTCCTCGCAATGACGGCAATGACGGCCAGCACGGCAATCCGTCGGCTGCCAAATATAAAAGCGCAGAAGGGCGTGATAAATGACCCCCGATCTGCTGGAAGAAGGCGCCCATCGGTTTGAGGCGCGTCGGCAAAAAGTGCTGCAAGGTCGCACCGAGTCCGGTGGTCGGGCCGCCGGTTACGCACGCATTGCCACCCCAGGCGAGGTGGATGTCACACACGGCCGCATTTTGTACTTGGAAGATGTCAGTGTCAGCTTTGACGGCTTTAAGGCCATCAACAAGCTGTCGCTGGACATTGCGCCCGGCGAACTGCGCTGCATCATCGGGCCCAACGGCGCAGGCAAGACGACGCTGATGGACATCATCACCGGCAAGACCCGGCCGGACTCGGGCACGGTGTTTTTAGGCAGCACCATCGACCTGCTGCGCTACACCGAGCCTCAAATCGCACAAATGGGCATCGGTCGCAAGTTTCAAAAACCCACGGTGTTTGAACAACTCACGGTGTTTGAAAACCTGGAGCTGGCGCTTAAAGTCAACAAGTCCGTGACGGCATCGATGTTCTTTCGCCTGGACTCTGCGCAGGGCGACCGCCTGCTTGAGGTGCTACGCACCATTCACCTGGTAGACAGTGTGTCGCGCCAGGCGGGTAACTTGAGTCACGGGCAAAAGCAGTGGCTGGAGATAGGCATGCTGCTGATGCAAGACCCCAAACTCCTGTTGCTCGATGAACCCGTGGCCGGCATGACCGACGAGGAAACCGAGCGCACCGCCGAGCTGTTTCTCTCGCTCAAGGGTAAACATTCCTTGCTGGTGGTGGAGCACGATATGAGCTTCATCAATACCATCTCGGACATCGTCACCGTGTTGTGCGATGGCGCGGTGCTGGCGCAGGGCACACTGGCGCAGGTGCAGGCCGATGAGCGGGTGATTGAGGTGTATCTGGGAAGATAGACATGCTGACAGTCAAGAACATCAACCAATACTACGGCGGCTCGCACATTCTGCGCGATGTGAGTTTGCAGGCGGCGCTGGGCCGCGTTACCGTGATCTTGGGGCGCAACGGTGTCGGCAAGACCACGCTGCTCAAGTGTCTGATGGGGCTGGTTCCGATCAAGACCGGCAGCATCGAGTTTGACGGTAAACCGATTCAAAACACCACGCCTTACGCGCGCGCTCGGGCCGGCATGGGCTATGTGCCGCAGGGTCGCGAGATCTTTGCGCGGCTTACGGTTGAAGAAAATCTGCGCATGGGGCTGGCCTACAAAAGTGCCAGCACTCCGATTCCGCCCGAGTTGTTTGATCTGTTCCCGGTGCTCAGGCAAATGTTGCATCGCCGCGGTGGCGATTTATCGGGCGGGCAGCAGCAGCAATTGGCGATTGCCCGCGCCCTGGCGGCCGGGCCGAGATTACTGATCTTGGACGAGCCCACCGAGGGCATTCAACCCAGCATCATCAAGGACATCGGGCGTGTAATCCGCATGTTGGCCGACCGCGGTGACATGGCGATTGTGCTGGTCGAGCAGTACTACGATTTTGCGCGGGAACTGGCCGACGACTATGTGCTGATGGAGCGCGGCTCAGTGCGAGCCCGGGGCCTGGGCCAGAACATGGAATCCGACGGCGTGCGCCAACTGGTGGCGATCTGACCGCCCTTCGGCCGGACATCAGGTTGACCAGATGCGCGGACTTTCAGCCGACAGACCCCAGAAGTGCTGGCGCCAGTGGCCCCAGACCTGGCGCAGCAGGTCCATGGCAGGCTCCACGACCGGTGCCAGCACCCGCACCACGATCACCTGACCATCTGGGCTGGTGGCGCCTGCCGTGTGGCGCAGCGCGTGCGCGGCGATCACGTCGCGAGCAAGGTCCAGCGCGCGCGCACGCCGACCCCGATCCAGCTTGGTTCCGGCTACGAAAAAAAGACAGGCCAGGCAGCGCTGGCCCGCCAGCCCCAGCGGGCCGTTCATCAATCGCTGGTCATCGCCCTCAATGCGTCCGCGCTCCAGCCATATGCCGGGCACCTCAATGTGCTGCAGATAACTCCCTGTCACGAACGGCTGTTGGGCGTGGGGCAGGCCCAGAGCGGTCACGTCCCAACCCATGAACTCGGCCAGGGGTGCCAGATCGAGTGTGAGGTGGTTTTCCGCGCGGCAGTGGTTGTAGCAAATTGACTCCAGCGGCAACCATTCCAGACGCGCCGCTCCCGTCAAGGTGATTCGGGTGCGCTGCAAGGCCACCTCGCCCTCAGATCGGTAAAAGCGCGTGGCGCCGGGGGTGGTGATCAGGCCGTGTGATCCTGCTGCCGCGGTGACGGCGATGTCCAGCGTATCGCCACCCACCAGCCCCCCTGGTGGATGCACCAGCACGTTGTGGCACACCCGGCCGCCTTCGGGGTAGAGACTTTGCAACACGCGCAAAGGCCCTTCATGCTTGTGCCGGGCCACCGTTCTGGCTGCCTCCAGCCGGTAGTCAAGTTCAAGTCGGGCGTGCCAAGTCATGCTGAATTGTAGAGGTCGATTGCATCAAATTTGCCCAGTTTCAAGCCACTGACTGGGCCGTTTGGGGTCGCCTAGAATGGCTACATTAATCTGCTCTGGAAAGGCCCCTTGCTGATCGAGCACAAGAGCCGTGACAAGTGGTCATAACGTCAAAACGTGGTTGTCGCTTTGTTTATTCCCGCTCAAAAACAGCAATGCTCTCCACATGCGCTGTGTGCGGAAACATGTTCACCACCCCCGCTGCTGTACAGCGATAGCCACCGCCCTGCACCAGTACACCCGCATCGCGCGCCAACGTTGCCGGGTTGCAGCTGACGTAAACAATGCGCTGCGGCGGCTGCCAGTTACCTAGCTGCAAGCTTTGCTGATGAATGCCGTCATCGCAAGGTACCCCGGTGACGATTTGCTGATGCAGCGCTGCCAGCGCTTTGAACAGCTCAAACGCACCTTCGCGTGGCGGATCAACCAGCCACTTGTCGGCCATAC
>Ga0209702_10008331_pt1 | contig 12129 bp, 15 predicted proteins | sample FRY01_FD_187210 | JGI IMG/M metagenome (GOLD analysis project Ga0209702, IMG submission 187210) | Freshwater microbial communities from Lake Fryxell liftoff mats and glacier meltwater in Antarctica - FRY-01 (SPAdes) (version 2) | ecosystem: Environmental > Aquatic > Freshwater > Ice > Glacier... | reverse complement strand
TGGCTTCTGTAGTGGTAAGCTTACCTCGCTCTACTTCTTGAACGATTTGCAATTTAAAAGACATCGTATAGTCTTTTTGTGTTCGCTTTATATAGCGAGTTTCTTCTTGGTTTTCCATAAGGATGCTTTTTTGTGTATCGCTATTTCAGGACAAGACATTAGTTAGTTTTAAAAACCGGCAAGATATTCTTGTCGGTTTTTTTATTTTGATATAAGTAATGAGAACAAAAGAACGTCGTATTTTTTCAAACCTAATCTTTTTTGTCATTTCGACGAAGAAGATCCGAGCGACAGCCAAGGATCGAAGCAAATCACATAACGAGAGCAACTAATGTGATTATTCCTTCATCAAAACGACAAAATAACTGAATTGATGTTTTAAGTTTGCAATGTATAGTACTCAAAGTGGAATGCGACAATAAATAATTCTTATTACTTAATTAATATTAGTGTTATGAAAAAAAATATTGGGATACTTTTTATGTGTTTATTCTTATCACAATCATTTTCTGCACAGAACTTGGTTCCAGCCGAAATACAGCCAAGCAGTTCCCTGACGATCAATGGATCAACGAATCTCATTACTTTTAAACTTTATCAAAACGATGAAAAGCTTTTCAAATCAAAACTTAAAATTGCAACAACATTTTTACAAAATAAAACATTCTTGACACAAAACCAACTTTCGGTTGTGGTCAAAAATTTTACTTCCAATAATTTTATCGCTTTAAGAGAATTTTTCAAAATGTTAAAAACGGATTCTTATCCAACCTTACAAGTTCAAATAAATTTCACCGAGCCATTACCTATATTCGAAAAAGGACAAAACTATATTGGAAACGCATTGATTAGTATAACAATTACTGGCGTTACAAAACAATATTCCATTCCAATAACTTTAAAAAGCAATGGAAACACATTTATTTTAGACGGAAATAAAAAATTGAGTATCCATGATTTCGGACTTTATCCAAAACCCAAAATGTTGGGTTTAGTGATAATAAGCGATTGGATAGACATCGATTTTCATGTAGTTTACAAAATCAACACAGCAGCAGATAGTATAAAATCATAATTGAATTTTTTAGGATTTTCGAATATTGCAGCTATAAAAAAACACATTCCGCACAAAAAAGTTCCTACTACAGATAAAGGTAAAAATCATTTTCATTTTCGGGTATTTCCCCCTGATAAATTACCATAAAACTCCCAATCCATTTTCTTATCTTTGCAAAAACAAATCTTATGTCCAATATATATTTAGGTTATCATTTTACGGTTGAACCAAAAGAACTTGGCTCAGAAATTCTTGTTGCAGAATTGGGCGAATTGCCTTTCGAAAGCTTTATCGATAGTGATTTAGGCATCGTTGCCTATATTCAAAAAGACCTTTGGGCTGATGGCATTCTTGATGACTTATTCATTTTGAAATCTCCTGAATTCACCATTTCATACGTAGTAGAAGAAATAGACCAAGTCAATTGGAACGAAGAATGGGAAAAGAATTTTGAGCCTATTGATGTCGACGGAAATTGCCACGTTCGTGCTCCTTTTCATCCAAAAACTGGCGCCGAGTTTGACATTGTAATTGAACCAAAAATGAGTTTCGGAACAGGTCATCACGAAACCACACACATGATGATTCAACATTTGTTAGAAATGGATGTCAAAGGGATGAAAACATTGGATATGGGTTGTGGAACTGCTATTTTAGCCATCTTGGCTGAAATGAAAGGTGCTCAACCAATTGATGCAATTGATATTGACAATTGGTGTTATTTGAATTCCATTGAAAATGCCGAACGCAATAATTGCAAGCATATCACAGTTTATGAAGGTGACGCAAATTTGTTGAAAGACAAAAAATACGACTTGATTATTGCTAATATCAACAGAAATATTTTATTAAACGATCTGCAAAGTTATGTGGACTGTTTAAATCCAAAAGGCACTCTTTTATTGAGCGGTTTTTATGAAGAAGACATTCCATTTATAAATGCTTCTTGTACTGAAAAAGGATTGACGTATGTTAAAAAGTTCCAAAGAAACAATTGGGTGTCTTTAAAATACGTAAATTAGTAGTTGGAATAATCCAATTAAAAATGGAAAACGACAGAAAAAAACATTGGGAAACCGTTTATGAAACCAAGCAACCCAACGAAGTAAGTTGGACTCAAGAAAACCCAAAAACTTCGCTTGATTTCATTCGGGAAACCAATTTAAGTAAGTCCGCAAAAATCATTGATATTGGTGGTGGCGATAGCAAATTAGTTGATTTTTTATTGGAAGAAGGGTACGAAAACATAACCGTATTGGATATTTCTGCAAAAGCATTGGAAAGAGCCCAAAAAAGACTCGGGAAAAATGCCGAAAAAATAAGCTGGATTGTCTCTGATATCACTGAATTCAAACCGGATATAGATTATGACATTTGGCATGATCGAGCTACATTTCATTTTTTGACAACGCCAAATCAAGTAGAAAAATATTTCAAAATCATAGAAAAAAGCGTAGCATCTTTTCTAATAATTGGCACATTTTCAGAACAAGGGCCAAAAAAATGTAGCGGATTGGACATTAAACAATACTCGGAAAATGAATTGGAAAATCAATTTTCGAATCGTTTCAAGAAATTAAAATGTAGTACTGAAGATCATATAACCCCTTTTGAAACCAAACAAAATTTTACGTTTTGTGTTTTTGAAAAAAAATAATAGAGAACCAACTGTATTTTTATTTAAAACCTACTAAATTATCTAAAAATGAGTATAAAAGAAAAAACAAGAGTCAAAGTTAGCCCAAAAGAGGCAACATCCATAAACAATGAAATCATAGTTTATAACGACGACGTAAACACTTTTGACCACGTAATCGACACCTTGATTCGAGTTTGTAAACACACACCTGAACAAGCCGAACAATGTTCGTTAATTGTACATTACAACGGAAAATGCACCGTGAAAACTGATGTTTTAGAAAAATTAAAACCACAATGCAGCCAATTACTCGAAGCAGGATTGAGTGCTGAAATAGTATAAATTCCAATTTTTTACAAAAAAAAACAGGATTCTTTTTTTAAGAAAATCCTGTTTTTTTTTATCTTTATACTTCTGTTCAATGCGGTAATTTATTTCTTAACATTCCATAAAAAAAAGTACCCAAAAGTGCTCCAAAAAGTACTACTATAACTGGTAAAAATCCAGCGCCAAGCAATATAAATATAGGTCCCGGACAGGAACCAACCAATGCCCAACCCAATCCAAAGAATATTCCGCCAATCCAGAAACGAGTGGAACCGGGTTCTTTATCCTGAATTTCTATTGGCAAGCCATTGATGTCTTTGATATTTTTTCTTTTTATGATTTGGATGCCAATTACTCCAGTGATAACGGCAACCATAATAATTCCGTACATATGAAACGACTGAAACTGGAACATTTCATAGATTCTATACCAAGAAACGGCTTCGGATTTTGTTAAAACAATTCCGAAAATGAATCCAACAATTAAATATTTTATTGCTTTCATAATTAAAAAATCAGGGGTAAAATAAGATGAGCCATAATCAATCCTCCAATAAAAAAACCAATGACGGCTTTCAGTGATTGAATTTGAAAATTACTCAATCCAGAAATGGCGTGTCCCGAAGTACATCCGCTGGCATAACGCGTTCCGAAACCTATCAAAACGCCGCCAATGATTAATATGAAAATCATTTTTGGAGACTCAAAAATAGCATTTCCAAATAGAGTATTGGGCAACAATTTTCCGTTTGGAGCGTCGATTCCCATTTGTGTTAATTGTGCAATCGTTTTAGGATTGATGTCCACATTTGAAGCGTCGCTCATAAATTGAACCGCAACAAAACCACCCAACATAGCACCCAAAACCACTAACAAATTCCAACGTTGCGCTTTCCAATTAAAATTAAAAAAAGGCACTACTTTTCCTATTCCAGTCATCGAACACAAAGTGCTCAAATTAGACGACATACCGAAAACTTTACCGAAATAAATCAGGCAAAGCATTATCATTCCTATCAAAAAGCCTGAAACATACCAAGGCCAAGTCTGAAAAATAACATCCATAACATTTCTTTTATTTTGCGAAAATAATAATTCTAACTTTATAAAATCGAATTATTAAGGCATAATAGTTGTTTATGGCAACAATACGCTTTAAATTTGTTCCACAAATCGACCACAAGAAATTCAGAAAAAAGGATCTTAAACACTCGCAAAATAAAGTTCAATTATGAAAAAAATAGTATCTTTTATTGCCCTATTATTCCTCGCCACATCATGTGTAAGTACACAATCGACAATAAAAAATGTAGATGACAACGCTCCCATTCTTAAAGTTTCAGATTACAACATATTTGTCATTACAGAATACAGCAAAGATAAAAAGTACGGCTACGACAAAGATTATCCAATCAATATATTTTATGGAGACACCAGAAACGAATTCCTAAACCAGCAACGTTTTTTGAATGCTTTGGCTGGCCCAAAAGGTGAAAAAATCACTTATTCAAAATTAGAAAGTTGCTGTCCGTTTCCAACAAAAAAAAGCGATATGGGCGCTGGTTTATTGGATGTTTATGAACTTCGATGGGAAGGTCAGAAAAGTCCCATTACCCTGCATTTGAACATTTACGAAAAAGGTGTTCTTATGGTTCCAATTGGGCTCACTTTGAAAAAAAATTAATCGTAAATCATATATCCTGATTATCTTTGCACTTTAAAAAAAAACATATATGAATATACCGCATATTCCACAAATAAAACATTCAGATAGTGGTAACTTCTTTCTACTAGCTGGACCTTGCGCTATTGAAGGCGAAGAAATGGCAATGCGAATTGCCGAAAAACTGATTGGAATTACAGATAAATTAGAAATTCCTTTCGTTTTTAAAGGTTCGTTCAAAAAAGCCAATCGCTCTAGAATTGACAGTTTTTCTGGCATTGGAGACGAAAAAGCCTTGAGAATTCTTCGTAAAGTTTCCGAAACTTTTGGCGTTCCCACCGTTACCGATATTCATACTAATGAAGATGCTGTTATGGCTGCCGAATATGTCGATATTTTGCAAATTCCCGCTTTCTTAGTTCGTCAAACTGATTTAGTCGTGGCTGCTGCCAATACTGGAAAAGTCGTAAACCTGAAAAAAGGACAATTTATGAGTCCCGAAAGTATGAAGCATGCAGTTCAAAAAGTATTGGATTGCAACAACCAAAACGTGATGGTGACTGATCGTGGGACGATGTTTGGCTACCAAGACATGATTGTTGATTTCCGTGGAATTCCCACTATGCAACATTATGCAACCACGGTTCTTGACGTTACCCATTCCTTGCAACAACCCAACCAAACTGCTGGCGTGACTGGCGGAAGACCCGATATGATTGAAACCATTGCCAAAGCTGGAATCGCTGTAGGCGTGGATGGAATTTTCATTGAAACCCATTTTGATCCAGCAAATGCCAAAAGTGATGGTGCCAATATGTTGCATCTGGATTACTTTGAAGGGCTGATGACCAAGTTAGTCGCCATTAGAAAAACCATCAATCAATTTTAATTTATATCACTTTGAAACCTAGTTTTTTATATTCCGCGTTTTAAACGTTTTTTGTTTTATTTAGCTCATTTGCACAAAACGATACCCTAAAAAAAGAAAGATATACGGCACACAATAAAGGAAAATTCACTTCTTCTTGGGGTAGAAATCGGGAAAAATATACCGAGTCCAATCGCGCGGAAATTCTTTCCGTGCCCATAAAATCGAGCAAACAATAACTCTAAAATTTTATAATTATTGACGGAAAACTGGAAAATATTGAAAGAATAATAAATGCGAAAAGAATAGCAGCAGATAACCGCCGTTTTGAACAAGTGTATGATTTAGTGGAATTACCGTTTCGCAATAATGTTCACGTTCGTCCGAAAATATATTGCTCAGGATTCCTTGTGTATAGTGTAGCTAAAAAACGTTGGCGAAAGCATTCCAAAAAAAGGTTAGTTCAAAAACATAAAGTTAAATCAGAAGGAAATTTTTAGTAAATTTGGAATATTAAATAAAAAAAAGATGTCAGAAATCGTAACCATAGAATATCCTGACTATTTAGCAAACTCAGTGCGAATGAATAAAAGCTAATTTGGAAGAGAAATTATAATTTCTGCTCTTGTAAAGCTTTTCGAATTGGGAAAAATTTCATCTGGAACAGCTTCCAAGGCATTACAATTATCTAGAATTGAGTTTTTAGAATTATTAGAAAAATACAGTGTTGGTTTTTTGAATGTTGAAGATTTAAATGAAGATTTACAAAATGCTTAAAGTTATTTCTAATACCACACCTATTATTTCCCTTTTAAAAATTGGTAAACTCCCAATTTTAAAAAATTTGTATGGTGAAATTTTTATTCCTCAAGAAGTCTTTAATGAAATCGAAGCAGGAAAAAACAAAGAATTTTATACCGATTTGTCTAAAATCGAATGGATTAAAGTAGAAAAAATAAATAATGAAAAGTCTCTATCCTACTTTTTGGATTTAGATAAGGGGTAAGCCGAAGCGATTGTTTTAGCAACTGAAGAAGAAGCTGATTTAATACTTCTTGATGAATCTTTAGGAAGATTCCACGCTAAACACACAGGACTAAAAGTTACTGGAACAATTGGAGTACTTTTAAAAGCTAAACAGCTTGGACATATAACAGAATTAAAACCGCTACTTTTTGAGCTAAAAACAAAAAACATTAGGTTAAATTATAGTTTTATTGAAAATGTGATGAAACTTGCCGACGAAAAATAACACAAAAAAATGTGTCTTCCCCTAACAGCGTGGCTAGAATAGAATTATAACGGATGTCCCGTTTTTTAATCACGTTTACATTTAATCGAAAAAACACGGTTTCAAATTCGCCAACTTCTCCAAGCACCAGAAAGTTAACCCAACCTTAAATTCTTCAACAAAATGAAAACTAAAATCGGAATCTTATACTCCACAGTTGATGGGCAAACCTTAAAAATCTGCAACGAAATCAAAGAAGTTTTAGTCAAAAAGGGCAACACGGTCGAATTGTTCTCGATTGAGGATTTTGACAGGAAAGTAACGGATTTTGACAAGTTCGTGATTGGAGCCAGCATTCGCTATGGAAAACACAACTTAAAAATAATTGACTTCATTACCAACAACAAAGCTGCACTCGAAAAAACTGAAAACGCCTTTTTTTCGGTCAATCTTGTGGCAAGAAAACCAGAAAAAGCCAGTCCGGAAACTAATCCTTATTTTATAAAGTTTATGAAAGAAATAAATTGGACGCCCGATAAATCGGCAGTTTTTGCTGGAAAACTCGACTATCAAAAATATCCTTTTACAGATAGATTAATGATTCAATTGATTATGTGGATGACAAATGGCCCAACCAATCCCAAAACAAAAATCGAATACACGGATTGGGACAAGGTCAAAGAATTTGCTGTTACACTGAACAATATGTAAGCTCTTGACGATTATTTCAAAACGTTTATATTTTTTTTTGAATTTATAAAAAAATTATTGTTACTTTCGAAAATATTACACGTAGATAATTCCCCAAATCAATGGTGTAGCCTTTTTGTTCTAAAAAAAATAGAATTCCAAATTCAGCTTAAAATATGAGAAAACCTCTAAACTGGTACTTGAGAAGACATCCGCTATTGTACAAAATTAGATTTAGATTAGTGTCTAAAGAAACTTCTTTGGATGCTATCGAAAAATTTTGCTACAATGATTTAAACCTAAAAACGAATATTCCTTCCCTCTTTTTCGAAATAAACAATTTAATATTTGCTAATTCAAACAAGGATTTAAATCATTTTGAAAAGGCTTCAAAAATAGCCATCTGGTTAAAAGACAATGTCAAAGGTGGCCCGGGATTAGGCAAATCATCAGCTGCAGCTTTACAAAAAATGATTAACGGTGAAGGTGGTGTTTGCAGTGATTTCTCTCAAATTTATTCTAATTTTTGCGTCATCAACGATATAAAAGTAAAGGAGTGGGGCATGAAGAGTTTATCTGATGATTCAACCGTTTCAGGAGGACATTCTTTTAATGAAGTATATTGCGAGGAACTTAAAAAATGGATTATGATTGATGTGGCAAAATCCATCCTTTTGTATGATACAAACAAAGACATTCCCTTATCGACCCTAGAATACATTCATTTAAAAAAAGAAAAAAAAGAAATCAACATTTCGAGCATTTACGCAAATGGCGTTGGTGAAAATAAAAATGCAAATACTGTCTTCCTGAATTCAAATTCTTTGCCTTTCATTATAACGAATTACGACAATAAAACGTATGATTATTTCCTTGAAAAACTCGATTTTTTCCCAGAATCCATCGTACATGGACTCATAATTCTCATCGGAAAAAGCTACCATTTTGAGTTTCCAATGGAAAGAAATTAACCAAAAACGGCACTAAAATAGTACCGTTTCTCTATTCCTAAAAAATTAATCCTTATTTCTTTTGTGGCAGCGCAGCCATAATAACCGATTTATCCAAATATTGATTAACCATATCAATTTTATCGTTGGCATCAAAATGGTAAGTGGTGTGAATCCATTGTGTCATTGATTTTCCCCCTTTATATTTGGCTGTTGTTTTATACCAAGACAGCAACCAATAACCATCCATAGGAATATGCCCTTTCTCATTTACTTTAATTGGCAGCCAAATGTCCTTTTCAAAAAAAATGGTCTCAATAGTGTTTGTCCTTCTGTCTCTCCAAAACTTGTCAATGGCAGGTTTACCAATTAAACTGTCTCCATCGTTCCAATAATATTTGGCATTATCAGCATAATTAGACATCCAAGCCTCCATATCCCCTTTTGATAAAGCTTCCAATGATTTTTTTCCGATTTCGGTATATTTTGCATCGGCAAATTCTACGGGAGCAACGCCTTCAGTAGCTACTTGGTCTTTTACTGCAGGTTCAGCAGCGGTTTCTTTTTTACATCCAACGAATAAGGACGCACACAAAATAATTAAAAAAAGTTTTTTCATAATTCAAAAATTTAAGTTAGTAAAATATAAATAGCGCTAAAAAAATTCTTTTGAATAAGTAATTTGAAAAAAAGGGGTGATAAATTTAACAATAAAAAAATAATATATTTACTATTTTTCTAAAAAAATACTTCAAAAAACACTGATTATCAAAATTTTATAAAATTTGCCTTACGACAAATTTCAAAAAAATGAGGTTGCAATTCCGTCCTTTAGAAAAGAAATTAATCTGAACTCGATGAAAATGGTATCCTAGACTTTTTAGTATTGATATAATGAACATCAGGATTAAGCTCCTAAAAATTTGATTACATTTGTATAAAAAATCCAAAATGCAACATATCATAGACCGCTTTATTAGTTACGTCATCATTGACACGGAATCAAATTCAAGTTCAGAAACTACGCCAAGTACCAAAAAACAATGGAATTTAGCCAATAAATTGGTCGATGAACTAAAGAGCATTGGTATGGAGGATGTTAGCATAGATGAAAAGGCGTATATTATGGCCACTTTAGCTTCTAATGTTGACCACGATGTACCAACGATTGGATTTATTTCCCACTTCGACACCACTCCTGATTTTACCGGTGCCAATGTAAAACCACAAATTATTCCGAATTATGACGGCAAAGACATTGTCCTGAATGCCAATCAAAATATTATTTTATCGCCAAATTATTTTAAGGATTTGTTGCAATACAAAGGACAGACTTTAATTACCACGGATGGAACCACTCTTTTGGGTGCCGATGACAAAGCCGGAATCACCGAAATTATGACGGCAATGGAATACCTACTCAACAATCCCGAAATCAAACACGGAAAAATAAGAGTTGGATTTACTCCCGATGAAGAAATTGGTCGTGGGGCACATCATTTTGATGTCGAAAAATTTGGATGTGATTGGGCTTACACTATGGACGGAAGTCAAGTAGGAGAATTGGAATATGAAAATTTTAATGCGGCTGGAGCCAAAATTACTTTCAAGGGAAAAAGCGTTCATCCCGGTTATGCCAAAGGAAAAATGATCAATTCGATGCTTGTCGCCAATGATTTCATCAATGAATTGCCAAAAGGCGAAACTCCACAAGAAACCAAAGGCTACGAAGGTTTTTTTCACGTGCATCATTTAACCGGAAGCATTGAAGAAACGGTTTTGGAACTTATCATTAGAGATCACAGCAAGAGTAAATTCACAAAACGCAAAGAGTTAATTGCTAAAATAACCAAGAAATTCAATAAGAAATTTGCGAAACAATTTGGCGAAGACATCGTAATTGCTGAAATCAAAGACCAATATTACAACATGAAAGAAAAGGTTTTACCCGTAAAACATATTGTGGACATTGCCGAAAACGCGATGAAGCAACTGGGAATCAAACCCTTAATAAAACCTATTCGTGGCGGAACTGACGGCTGCCAATTATCTTACAAAGGTTTGCCTTGTCCTAATATTTTTGCAGGCGGACACAATTTTCACGGAAAATACGAATACGTTCCTGTAGAAAGTATGCAAAAAGCAGTTGATGTAATTGTGAGAATTGCAGAACTTACAGCTAAACCTCAAGCAAAATAAATTAATAAAAACACGCCCGAATTATTAAAAAACTATCTTACGATGGTTTTTTTTTGAAAAAAAAACAAGGAAAACCTTAACATTGTTGAATTGATTTAATGACTACATTTGGTAAAGATTAATTTACAATTAATCTACATTACTAATATTTATTTTAAAAATTACCTGTATTATGGAAGAAGACAAAGATAAAATTGCAAGTAAAATAACCCCAGAAACGGTTAAGAAAGTGGCAACGCCAAAACCTAGAAAACCTAGAACAATCAAATCAACTGATGAAGTTCAAACCAATATTGAAATTCCTGTAGCTGAAGAAAATCAGCAAGAACCTTTTATAGAAGAACTTGATTCTCTTATAGAAATAGAATACAAGAAAGACAAAAAAGACAGGAAAAAGAAAAAAAATAAGATGAAAGAAAAGGAAAAAGAAAAAGCAAAAAAAGCGAAAGCGAAAGAAAAGGCTAAGGCTAAAGCCAAAAAGGCAAAAAAAGCCAAAAAGGCAAAAAAAGCCAAGAAAGAAAAAGCGAAAAAAGCAAAAGTAAAAGCGAAAGCGAAAGAAAAAAAGGCTAAGACAAAGTCTAAAAAAGCAAAGAAAAACAAGAAAAACAAAAGCAATAAAAAATAATTTTTCTAATTAATATAACAGTAAAAGCCCCAATTCTAATAAAAGAATCGGGGCTTTTGCTAATTTTGAAAGCTTTTGTTTATGCTTTTTTATTCAAGGAAGCACTCATTTCCATTGAGACAGCTGAACGCTCCATTTTTAATTTACCGGCCATTGTTTCAACAACAACAGTCGTTTCTGAAAGCTCAGCCACTTTTCCGTGAAGACCACTTTTTGTGATGACTTTATCACCAACTTTTAGCGCACTTTCGAATTCTTTTTCGTTTTTAGCTCTTTTTTGTTGCGGTCTAATCATAAAGAAATAGATAACGACAAACATTAATAGAAACGGTGCGAATTGAGTTAATTGTTCCATAATTTTAAATTATTGTTTTTTGATTGATTATTATTATTGTTTTGATTTTTTAAATTTTTTAGATTTTTTACATCAACCCACGACCTATTTTTTGGATTCGATTATTGGTTTGTAATTCTTTTACTAAATTGTCTAAAATTCCGTTGATAAAAATACTACTTTTTGGCGTGGAATACTCTTTAGCCAGTTCTAAATATTCATTCAACGTCACTTTTACAGGAATCGAAGGGAATTTCAAAAATTCGCAAATCGCCATTTTAAGAATAATGGTGTCAATTTCGGCAATCCTGTCGGTATCCCAATTGGGTGTTTTGTCTTCAAATTCTTTGGCTAATTCCGGTTCGTTCAAAACAGTTTTACGAAATAAGTCTTTAACAAAATCCCGGTCTTCGTTGTCCTTGAATAATTTTGGAACCCTAAAATTCCCTTCTTCAACAGGCTTCAAGGCTTTCAATTGCTTGATGATATGCGTGTTAACCAATGGAATATCATCAATCCAAGTCAATTTATTGTCTTCGAGATATT
>Ga0209702_10008330_pt1 | contig 12129 bp, 11 predicted proteins | sample FRY01_FD_187210 | JGI IMG/M metagenome (GOLD analysis project Ga0209702, IMG submission 187210) | Freshwater microbial communities from Lake Fryxell liftoff mats and glacier meltwater in Antarctica - FRY-01 (SPAdes) (version 2) | ecosystem: Environmental > Aquatic > Freshwater > Ice > Glacier... | reverse complement strand
ACCCTGCGACGGGTCATTGAAAATGCAACTTAATTTTTACAGAACTGGCTCAAAACAGGTTGACACGTTCCGATCTGGGCACCAGATTGATGGGCGCGGAAAAGCCAGTCTTGGGAGGGCATTGTCCGGATTTGATTGGCACGTTTCCACGGACCAATTTGTTGCATCAAATTGCGTCGCATTACCCACAGCGTGGCAGGTACACTCATCCAGGCTTGATACGCGTGAGTGACATTGCAGAGCGCACCACAGATAGAATGTGTGTGTCCGTCTTGTCCGATTGCGAGTCCTTGCCCAAAGATCAAATCTGCACCAGTCTCTCGCAGGCGCTGTATGCTGCGGGCAAGATGGTCAGGCAGCCATAAGTCATCATGATTTAGAAAGGCTAAGTATTCCCCCTTGGCCATTTCTGCACCTACATTATTTGGTCCGCTCTGTTCACCACAATTCTGCTTGAGATTAATAAAGCGGATGCGTGGATCATTGATGCTCTCAATCAGACTTGCGGTGTCGTCCGTGCAAGCATCGCCGATAATGAGCAACTCCCAGTCTTGGAAACTACCAGATATTAGAGATTGAACGGAGTAACCGATGATATTGCTTCGGTTGTATGTCGCCATGACAACTGAAACTGCGGGCTGGTGCTTAGGGGATGCCATGCGGTGGATGCTCGAATTGTCATAGACTTACTAGTATCATATGATACTTTAATTAGTACATGTCGAACTGTAAAGTCCATTATTTGGTGTTAGGTGGAGGAGTGGTTTAGAGCAATATGTAGAGTCACAATTGTCTTGGTTGCACTTATTGAGGCGTTAAGTTTTACCTGCAACGTTTGGATATCAGTAATGATCACTTCTACCAGAAAGTGTCACGCCAATCCGCAGCAGTAAGTAACTCAGTCCATCCGCGATGCGACCTAGAAATGGTCGGCGGCCATAAAGCGAAAGTTCAATTATTCGACTGCCACGCGTCATGGCGTTTTCTAATGATTGGCGCAGTTGCGCGGTAAAGCTCAGATCATCAATCAGTACATTTGCTTCTCTTGCAAGAAGCAGGCTAAAGGGGTCGAGATTAGACGAACCCACAAAAGACACACCATCAATCACTGCGACCTTAGCGTGCAGAAAGCTCGGTAAATACTCATAGATTTCGATGCCCTCACGCAGGAACAAATCATAGATCCAGCGTGTGGCGTGATATTGCATCTGATACTCGATCTTGCCTTGTAAAAGGAGGCGAACCTTGACACCACGATGAGCTGCGTCGATTAAGGCGCGACGTAGTTTTCCACCGGGTAGAAAGTACGCATTAGCGATGATAATTTCATTTTTTGCGGCTGAAATATGAAACAAATATGATGTTTCAATCGTCCGTCGATAGCGAAGGTTGTCGCGCAAGATCAATGCGGCGCGCATGTTGTTGGGTGTTTTGGTGGATATTTCGGTGGACGTATTAGCGGACGTATTCGAGGAAAGTAAGGAAGAAGTGCTCAACGATGCATTTGAAAGTGTGCCAGAAGAAATACCAGAAGAAACCTCAGAAGAAACACTCGAAGACGTACGCGATGTAGTCCAGTTTCTTTTAAAGTATCTCAGTCTTGTCCGTAGATGTTTGAGGTGAGACTGTCGCCAGCTGCGAGCTGTCTTTTGTGATCTTTTGCTTGAGCTGTTGTCTGCCGAGGTCACGCCATTTTGTATATGGGCGTATTTGCGCATGCGCAGCCACAGCAGATCTATTGCCTCCACTAAATCCAACACGATAGGACCCGTTACACGCACCGCATAATCGTAGCGAGCATCAGTCGTACGCACTTCGGGATCCGCTGTGGAGTAGTCATCCTCAAAATTGATGCCACCAACAAATCCTATCGTCTCGTCGATCACTACAATCTTGCGATGAAGTCTGCGCAGACGCATGAAATCAAAAGATTTCATTGTGAAATGTTTTGGCTCTGGCCGATAGATTCTGCATTGCGCGCCCGCTTCACGAAGGGCGCCGGCGATAGCCTCGTCCTCGATAGCACTCCCATAGCCGTCAATGAGCACCCTGACCTTTAGACCGCGCTTGGCCGCTAGTATCAAATGTTGGAGCAGTAGCCGACCCGCAATATCCAAGCGAAAAATATACATCTCGATATGGATGCTAGTCGTCGCGGCATTAAATGCTGCGCAAAGCGCAGGGAAAAGTTGAACTCCATTTTCTAAAAGGGAAATATCGTTGCCGACTTTCCAACGGAGATGAGGGTGAGCAAGCTGCATGATGGTCTAGTGACCTAACAACGGCTGATAAATGCTGTGAAGGACGAGCGAAATCACTGGCTTTCCTTTTGTCATTGGTGCTTTTAAGTCTGAGCCAACATTCCCTCAAATTCAATACTTGCGAAGAACTCCGTAGGTAAACACCACAGTACAAGAATTGCAACGGAAAGTTGCTAGCCTATTGACGCCGATAAGAATTAGGATTTCTGAATCAGGATTTCTTTTTCCCACCAACAAATCCCGTTGCCAGCGCCGTCCCTAACAAAATCACCCCGCCACCCAGCAAAATCCTGAGCGTAAGACTCTCATCCAAAAACAGCTAACCCTAGGCGATCGTCGTACCCCAGAGCGCGCGATCGGCCCAAAATCACTGATTGCGATCTATCAGGCTTAATGGGGGGTTAAATCGAATAAGTCACTATAAACTAGTAGTGATTCAAGTTACTTGCCCACAACATACCGCAACCTTATGTCAAACACAGTCCGCCAAACCCCTTCGCTGGTTCCAACCACAATTGTCTACGACATCATCATCGTCATGCCTGTATACGAAGATCGAGAGGCCTCTGGTCAGCTGTTCCGCACGCTTTACGCGCAATACGGCACCTCCGTTTTTGTTGTCGCGGTCGATGACGGATCACTGAAACAACCGATTAACGCTGAATATCTAGACGAGATTGGTTTGCCAGGAGCGGTTATCCATTTGCGCAGAAATGTTGGACATCAGCGCGCCATTGCGATCGGGTTGCACTATGTTGCAGAAAATTTTCCAAATGCACCCCGCACAGTCGTCATGGATTCTGATGGCGAAGACATGCCTGCTACGATCCCGCAGTTGATCGCGCCACTTGAGTCGGAGGATGTGGATGCTGTCGTTGCGCAACGCAAGAGTCGCATGGAGACTGTGCACTTTAAGTTGTTTTACTTGATATACAAGTTTATCTTTCGTCTACTCACCGGTCGAAAAATCAACTTTGGTAATTTTGTCGCGCTAAAGCCTGCTGCAGTCCAGCGCCTCACCTCAATGCAAGAGTTGTGGACCCATCTTGCAGGTTGCGTGTTGCTATCCAAGCTACGCACCCAAGCCGAGCCGATCGATCGCGGTCGACGCTATGCAGGCAAGAGCAAGATGAATTTCACTGGACTCGCACTACACGGCTTTCGAGCGGTGATGATCTTTGCTGAGGATGTGTTGGTTCGAGTGGGGATTATTTGTACGATGGTGGCCGCGCTCTCGATCGTCGCCGGATTCATCGCAGTCGTGTTGAAAATTATTGGCTTTGCGACACCAGGATGGTTCTCCGTGACATTAGGGATTTTGTTGATTGTGTTTTTACAGACCGGTGCGCTGACGCTTGTGGCTTTGATGCTCAGCGGCGTCGTGCGCGGCGCGCCTGAGTCGCTGCAGCAGTATCGTCAATATATTGATCGGATTAGTTATACGAAGAAATAAAGTACGCAGACATTAAATAATGTGATTCATTCACTCAGTAAACGTCTTAGGATCAATACTCAGCCATGTTTCTGCATGGCTGAAATGAAGTTGTTCGGCATTGACGCGACATCGCCAAGTTTGAATGCGTTCTGGATGTGGTCGATCGAGTGCCGCTGGCGTCAGAGCGGCTGCACATAGCCCCTGGGGCCAGCGTACTGAGGGATAGCGGATCCAATTGATTCCACTCTTTCGTGCCATTTCGGCCAGGACATGACAACCACGGTAGTCAGTCGGGTGACTCCATACCTGCGCTAACTCATTCCAGGGTGACGTCGTCAAGTCGATGCTTTGTCCCTGCACGCGGGCTTGAAAAATAGTGAGTTCAGCCCTGACTTCCTTATCACTCAGGCCCTGACTGTCCATTAGGAAGCGCCAACGCCAATAACCGACTTCAGCGCATGCCGTGGATAGATCCTCCGCCCCGTACCAGATACCACTTTCGTTTGGTCGACGAAAACGCGAGGGGTATGCACTGGTGTATCTAAAAGGAGTGGTCAGTAGATAGTCGGTATTAATCGTCTGTGGGAGCGGGGGCTTACTCCTTTCGAGCATTTGTTCAAGTAAGTGCTGTTCATCTAAATTATCGACAAGACTCATCGTCGCGATTTGATGTTGAGCCTCAACCGCCCGCCATACTTGCCTGCGGCCAACGCGACGATATTGGGTAATCCATTTAGGTTCAAAATATGCCATCGTTACACCGTCGCCCGCATTCCGTCTAGGTAGTTCACGACTGTGACTAGGCCTTGGGCGGATTGTATGAAGTCGCGTGGAGTGGCATTAAAAGCAATATTGTGAGTGCCCATCCACTCTAAACGCAGCTGACTGTCGTTGCCCACCAATGCATCAAGAGAGCGATATAAGCGTACTAATAAGAGCGCCATTTCGCCCTCTTTACTGCTGGGATCGATCAGCTTTAGCCCGGTGCTTAAACGAGAGATTGTGCTGGGACTCGTACCGATGACCCTTGCTAGCTCAGAACCACCCAGTGAAAGTTGAGTCGCCGCGCGTAGGGTCGCTTGCGTGAGGACTTTGGCGGGGTCCGAGCGGATTGCACAAGCGGCTTTCATGTCTTTCTCCATAATTTCTATAGAAATAATAATCAATATTATTTTCTATGGCAATGAAAGAGTTGTAACTAAAAAATTTCAAATGAATCTAACGCATGAATAGATCGACATGAATCGATTCGTTTTGAACAATAGACGTCACATAAGGTCTAAACTTCTTAAGTGGGTGCGACGCCCCCTTGCCCAAAATTAGTGACTTCAAATGAAATTCCTAAAACTCTCAGTCCTCATGTTGGTATTCGCCATTTCTCTGGCGGTGATCTACGTCATACACAGCTGGTTCATCAACGTCGATGTGGTGTTTTACAGCGCAATCGCGGATGGTGTACTCGCCGCAGTGGTCACCCTGATCGTGGCTTCGACCTTCAAATGGTTCAGAAGCTTTAGCGGTTTTGAAAAATTACAGACATTTATGATCTGTTTGCTGTTGGGCTATGGGTTTGCGATTTCCGTACCGACCGTGGTGGATCGCTCATTGTCGATGTACATACTGGAAAAACTTCAACAACGTGGTGGTGGGATTCAGCTCGCCGCTTTTGATGCTGTTTTTAAAGATGAGTACGTTAAAGAGCATCGGCTCGTGGATATTCGCTTAACAGAGCAGCTGCAGTCGGGGACAATCGTGATCGTAGATGGTTGTGTCAAGCTAACCGACTGGGGGCGTGTTGTCGCGCAAAGTACATCTTGGTTCCGGCAAAACCTACTGCCCAAAAATCGCTTAATCGGTGAGGTTTACAGTAGCGACCTCACGATGCCAATGCGCAGTAGCGTTGAGCGTCAGGATTATTTGTGTAAATGATCGGTCAGTTGGCGCTCGTGGGCCATGGTTTGGCGTCCCCAGAGATGGGTACGGCGTTTGAGCTGGGGTTTGTGCGAACGCTCCTCACGCCGATGTGATGTGAGCAACACAAGGTAAGCACGGGCGCAAAAACTAAAAACAGGATAAATGTCACGATTTATGACTATTTTTTTCAGGATACCCAGCACTACAAACTAGTACAAAAACAGTTGTTTCCCCTCATGTCCGAACCACCGACGATTCGTAATATCTATTCTTGAGAATGATTGCCAAATCCGACACTTGCTAAATCAAAAAGTGATCGAGTAAAGAAGCGTTTCTAAAGGAATAGACATGAGTAAGAGCAGTAGCAGTTCAAAGAACCCACTGACACCAACCACCATCAAAATCGCGACCCTAACCGGTGCGGCGAAAGATGACGTGTTTGCGCTCAGTGAAGGAATGGGCACCTACGAGCTAGATGTTTTAGCCAATGACCCAGGATCGGCCAAACTCTATTCTGTTGCTCAAGTCAGTGGCCTTAGTAAAGATCAAATGCCCATATCGAATTCAGCCACGCTCAGTGGTGGCTTAACTCAATTTGGCACAGGTGGCTTCGAAATGGGTGGCGGAACCGTCTCAATCCTAGACGGTAAGTTAAGCTATACAAACGAAAATGCACAAATGCTCAGGGGCGGCGAGACACTAACCCAAACCTTCACCTACACGGTCCAGATGGCCAACGGCGCCTTGAGCCAAGCCACAGCATCTTTCACCATCACTGGTGAGAACGACCTAGCGACCATTACAGGCGATAACTCCGGTTCGCTTGAGGAAGATGGAACGTCCGATGAAGTAAAAGGTCAACTCATCGTTAGCGATGCTGACTATGATGAAAGCCGGTTTGCTGACCTGACCAAAGAAGAGCTCACAGGCACCTATGGTTCGTTTGAGCTCGATGTTGTGACGGGTGTATGGATTTATACACTAGACAATGATTCCTCGGATGTGCAGGCGCTCACAAGTGCCGATACGGTGTTCGACGAATTGGTAGTGACTTCATTTGACGGAACGGCATTCGAGACCATTAAGGTTACGATTGTCGGCAAAGACGAACCACCTATCGATTCTGGCGCTGGGGGGTCTGCAAAGGACACTTACATAGTAAACCATGGTGTTAAAGAAGAAGTTTGGACTATTAAAGATTTTGAGTCTAATTCCATCCTTAAGTTTGCAGGCACGCAATACGATGGTTTTGAGGAAATCGATGTAGACAAAGACGGGTTTCTCGACACGGTGGTCAGCTGGTCTAAAGAAACCGGGAAAGTCGTCAGTAACATGGAAATCATTCTTGACGGATACACCGGTTTTAATCAAAGCACGCAAGTGACTTATGATGGCCCGCAAGTGACTAGCTTCGTAGGGCCTTGAATTTGGGCCTTGCCCGTTCTGATAACCGCGGCTAGACAGAGGTGTCTCGCTGTTGGTTATTCACTATAGGTTATTCGCTTTAGGTGTAGTGCTAGCTGTTCCGTTGTTCAAACAGCTTTGAAATACTCAATCGTCCGCATTAATCCTGTTTTCAGATCAATTGTGGGAGACCATCCCAGCAACGCTTTTGCCTTGGAAATATCTGGGCAACGCTGTTTGGGATCGTCTTGCGGCAGTGGTTGAAAGCAGAGCTTGCTCGATGAGCCTGTCAGCTCCAAGACTTGTGTCGCGAGCTCAAGCATCGTGAACTCACCCGGATTACCGAGGTTGACTGGACCGAGGACTTCGGGGGGAGAACCCATGAGGCGTATGAAGCCTTCTACTAAATCATCGACATAGCAAAAGCTTCGTGTTTGAGAGCCATCGCCATAGATGGTGAGGTCTTCGCCACGGAGTGCTTGAACGATAAAGTTGCTCACAACACGACCATCGTTTGCCGCCATGCGAGGTCCGTAGGTATTAAAAATCCGCACGACCTTGATCGGTACACCGTATTGGCGGTGGTAGTCAAAAAACAAAGTTTCTGCCGCGCGCTTGCCTTCGTCGTAGCAGGCGCGTGGACCAATGGTATTGACGTTACCTAGGTACGATTCCGATTGTGGGTGGACCAGTGGGTCGCCATAGACTTCTGAGGTGGATGCCTGAAAGATCTTTGCACCTGTTTGACGTGCAAGATCTAGCATATTGATGGCACCTACAACACTCGTTCTGATCGTGTGAACAGGATCATTTTGGTAGTGAACAGGCGAGGCAGGGCATGCGAGATTATATATTTCATCGACATGCTCAAGCGACAGCGGCGTTGTCACATCTTGTTCAATCAGTGAAAAATTAGTCTGTGTTTTGAGATGATTCAGATTACTGCGTTGCGCAGTCATAAAGCTGTCAAGACAGATGACATGATGGCCCTGTGCAAGGAGTCGGTCACAGAGATGACTACCTAAAAAACCCGCACCGCCAGTCACTAAAATCGTTTTCATATTTTGCTGTTTATACGTAAAAAAGTTGAGATGCTGTGCATCGTTGTTTCATCGGAGGATCATATGATCCTATTTACACAAAATGTCAGCGTCGACCAATACCCGCATAGGTGAATCCCGCCGCTTTGAGTGCCTCAGCATTCAGTGCATTACGACCGTCTAGTACCAATCGTCCTTGCATCAGGGGTTGGATTTGAGCGGGCAAGATTTCGCGATACTCAGGCCATTCGGTCACGAGCACTAACGCCTCCGCGTTACGTGTCGCCTCAAGCGCGTCCTCTTGAATGACGAGGCTGCCGCTGCGGATCAGATCTGCAAACACTTGTTGAGCGACTTCATTTGCCACAGGGTCATGCGCACTGACTTTGGCGCCTGCCATGCACAAATCTCGGATCAGGTTAACGGAAGAAGCTTCGCGCATGTCATCTGTACCTGGCTTAAATGCCAGTCCCCAAACTGCAATCTTGCGTCCGTACAGATTCTTGCCCATCCGCGCCATCAGTAACTCATACAGGTAGTGCTTTTGTTTTTTGTTACGCGCCTCGATGCCTTGCAACATTAAAGGCTCAACCCCGACGCTTTGCGCAATCCGTATGAGTGCCTGGACATCCTTTGGAAAGCAAGAGCCGCCGTAACCTGCTCCGGCGTTTAAGAACGCTGGGCCGATTCTGGCGTCTGAGCCCACGCCGCGCTTGACGGCCTCGACATCGATTTCAAAACGATCACAGAGCGTTGCCATTTCGTTCATGAAGGAGATGCGGGCGGCTAGCATGCCGTTGGAGGCATATTTGATCAACTCTGCTTCTTTGATCCCGACGCAGAGCAATTGGTTCTCATTTTTGACAAAAGGACGATAAAGCGCGAGTAATTGATCCCGCGTTTTGTCATTTGAGATACCAAGTACGACACGGTCAGGATTGAAAAAATCCTCAAGTGCGGCACCTTCCTTGAGAAACTCAGGGTTGCTGGCAACATCAAATTCAATGAACTGTTTGCGTTGAAATAACTGCCACGCGATTTGGCCTTTGACCAGATCACCTGTACCAACTGGAACAGTCGATTTGTTGATGATGACCGCTGGGCAGTTGATTTCCCGACCAATTTCAGAAGCGGCTGCGAGCACGTAGCGAAGATCGGCAGAGCCATCTTCGCCTTGAGGCGTGCCCACTGCGATAAAGATCAAAACGGGATCTTGGTTCGTACTCACTGCAGAGGAACTGGCTGTTAGAGGCTTCGAAGCGGGTTGACCGAGCTCGGCAAGTCCCGCCCGGATACTTTCTGCAAAAGAGAGTGTTTGACTCGCTACAGCCGCTGTCAGGCGCTCTTTGAGGCCAGGCTCATAGATTGGGATCTCGCCAGCGCGCAGCATATTGATTTTACGTATATCCGTATCGACACAGATAACACGATTTGTGGCGCTCGCTAAACACGTCGCCGTCACCAGTCCGACGTAGCCCGCACCAATCACTAAAATATTCACGCAGTTATTCCCTTTTGGGTGAGTGACTGAAGTTTCTCATATGGATGCGCGAACAGATCCAAGCGATTACAAACGACATCACGACACACAATACCAGTCCAAGTTTGACACCGATCGTAATCGAAATACGCGCAATAAGAATACCGACAAGGGCCGTGCCAAAAGCGCTGCCCAACGCTCGGGTGGTTTGTATGATTGCAGAGGCAGCACCGACATCTCGCTGTTCGGCCAGCATTTGCATGAAAAGCGTGAAATTGGGAAGCATAAAGCATAAAGCATAAAGCCTAGGCCGAATCCGCAGAGAAAAAGGCTGAGCAGAATCCACCAACTCGGGCTGTCAGCCGTAAAAGTCAATGTTAACAAGCAACCGAGCCCAAGTACGAGGCTGCCAAACACCATCAGCCTGCCTGGTTCATTTTGCTTGGGAAACATTCGACCATTGAAGATACTGCCGATGGAGGTGCCAGCCACGAGGGGCGTCATCAGCAGACCAGCGTGCGCGGGGCTGTAGCCAAAAACATCTTGTAGTAGGAGTGGGATATAGAAAATCAGGATAAACATCACTGCGCCGGATAATAAGCCTGCTAAGTTGAGTCGTCGCGATTCTAGGGTTGCAAGCACGCGAAGAGGGAAAATGGGGGTTGTGGCGCGTCGCTCAACTGGGATGAGCAGGACGGCTGAGGTCATCCCCGCTGCAATCATGCCGAGTCCCCAGAGACGATAGGCAGACTCACCTTGCGCAGTCAGTATTTCAATGCCCGCGAGCGGTGCACCGACTGCGATTGTGAGTAAAACAGATCCTAACCAATCTAATCTGACGCGAGCAGTATGCTGGGGTTTGATCCAAGGAAAGTAAAGCCAGGTCGTGACGATGCCAATCAGGGCCGCGATCGGTGTGACAAAAAACGCCGCCCGCCAGCCTAACTCCTGAGTGATGGCCCCCCCTAAAATTGGACCGATCCCGCTAGCAGCGGCGAATGTCACTGAAGTGATCAACATCCAGCGGACTCGACGACGTGGATCTGGGAACAGATCTGCAGGTGCTGCGAAGGTGGTCGCGATCATCATCCCGCCTCCTAACCCCTGCAGTACCCGAAAGATAATTAATTGCTCCATTGACTGTGACAGTCCACCCAGTACTGAGCCCAATACGACTAAGCCCATTGAAATGATCATCAACGGCTTGCGCCCGTAAAGATCCCCAAGCCGTCCAAAAATCAAAATCGCGATAGCGGAGGCAAGAAAGTATCCAGTGCCTACCCAAGCATAGAGATCCATGCCGCCTAACGCTTGGACGACCTGCGGTAGAGAGGTGCTGACAATCGTTGCATCGAAAGCCACGACCACCGCTGAGGCCGCAATACCCGACATCGCCAGAAAAAGCTCCTTGCGTGAAGGGGGAGTAGGCTCAGAAATCGTGCGTTGCATTGGGTGAGGAGGCTCGATAGCCAGAGTAATATGTCAAAAGAGGAAGTAAGGGAAATGATGTACCGAAACAAAGATGGTCGATCTAGGGTTAATACCTATGAATAGAGCATAGCATTGAGTGATGTTGAAATACCCCAAATAGGAAGAGAAAGACCGGATGCGAGTCCTACACATTTTTAAGACCTTTTTACCGGACACATTCGGTGGGATCGAGCAGGTTATTCATAGCCTGGCCAGCCACACACAGCCGTTTGGCGTTGAAAATAGAGTGCTCACGCTGACACAGCATCAGCCGCGCACAGAGATAGACCCGTCGGGATATACGATTGTTCGCTACAAATGCGATCTGTACGTGGCTTCAACGGGGTTTTCTTGGCAGTTTTTTGTTAATTTCAAAAAAGAAATTGAATGGGCGGACGTGGTGCACATGCACTTTCCCTGGCCTTTTGCGGATCTTTGCTATGAGCTCGCGCGTGTGCAAAAGCCGACTGTGCTGAGCTACCACGCCGATATTGTTAAACAAGTGCGCCTCAATAAGCTTTACCAGCCGCTTCTGAATCGCTATCTTTCCCATGTTGACGTGATCTGCGCCGCATCACCAGGTCTGTTGCGCACGAGTGCGGTACTGAACAGATTTAAGGACAAGACACGGCTAGTGACCTACGGCATTCAGCACGCGGATCGTCTCGCTGAAGATGATCCTGACGTCATGCATTGGCGCAATCGTTTTGGAAGCCGCTTTTTTTTGTTTCTCGGTGCCTTAAGGTATTACAAAGGTTTGCACATATTGATTGAGGCCCTAAAAGGTCGTGATTACCCAGTCGTGATCGCGGGCAAGGGTGCTGAGGGAGAGGATCTCAAGTCTCGGGCCCAAGCTGCAGGGCTAAAGAATCTCCATTTTTTGCCTGAAGTTTCACTTGAGCAAAAGCCCAGCTTAATGCGCGCGGCTTACGGTTTTGTCTTTCCGTCACATCTGGCTTCAGAGGCGTTTGGTATTGTTTTGGTTGAAGCCGCTCAGCAGGGCACACCGATGATCAGTTGTGAGCTAGGTACCGGGACCACCTATGTGAATCAGCATGAGCGCACTGGGCTCGTTGTTCGCCCTTCGGATGCTGAGGCATTTGGCAGCGCAATGGATACTTTTTG
>Ga0209702_10008328_pt1 | contig 12133 bp, 20 predicted proteins | sample FRY01_FD_187210 | JGI IMG/M metagenome (GOLD analysis project Ga0209702, IMG submission 187210) | Freshwater microbial communities from Lake Fryxell liftoff mats and glacier meltwater in Antarctica - FRY-01 (SPAdes) (version 2) | ecosystem: Environmental > Aquatic > Freshwater > Ice > Glacier... | reverse complement strand
CGAGTAAATCGTGGTCAGGAATGTCTGTTGAGGGAACATCTCTGATTGACCTGGTGTCTGGTCTGTGCCCAAAGTTTTTTTCATAGGTATCTGCTGCATATTTATCCCATTCATTCACGTATACACATTCGTGTCCCAGTCTGTTTAGTGCTAGATCAAAGCCTCCGCTATCCGATGCCAGCAAAAAGACTTATATATCTAAGCTTTGAGTGTGGCATCGGTGACATCACGCTCCCTTCTCGCCTTATCATATGCCCTATTAAAATTGTATTGGGTGAAAATTTCTATTTCCGTTAGTTCTCTTACAAAAGGTGTGGGGAAGGTCTTAATGGTTTCAACTCTGAGGGTGTGTTCTTTTTCAGGGGTAAGTTCTATTAGAGGGCGAACCTTCCGATACCACATCTCACCATCAAAATCTACTTGCCTAGTGGTTTGTTCTCTGATTACTGAGGGCCAAACGTGAGAGGAAAAAATATCTAACCCACCCTGATTAAAATCGTGGGCAGGGATTTGCTCACCTGAATTAAATCTTCTAAGAATTTCTCTCATTTGTGTACAAATGTTTTAATTCTATCTATATCTTCTTGGGTAAAGTAGTAGAAATGTGTTCTATCTTTTTTTACCCCCATTGCTTTGGCAAGAGATTGTACTTGCCTCAATGTTATTCCCAGTTTTTGGGCAACCTCTTGTGCATAGAAGATACCTTCAGGCTTTATGATTAAATTACTTCGCACCGTACAGCATCTTAATATTGGGAGGTATTCTTTGTCAAGCGGGTCAATTTGCATATAATAAATTGAAAAACTGCTCAGCCCCGAAGCGTCAATGGGCAACTTGACTTACTCCCCTTTATTTGGTAATTTGAGTATGTTATGAATAACCTGCTCGCCCCACTGGAAAAGTTTGATGATTTCGAAAGTGCTGACATTACTCCTGAAAATATTACTAAAATTCCTATTCCCGATGTTAGTTACTTAATAAAGCAAAATAGCAATGTGGGAAGGTCAGAGAGTAAGCCATTGACTAAATATGCTAAAGAATTTGATAAGTTTTGTGAGTGGTCAGCTCTGCCAAAAGATTTAAGGAAACCAAAAACTGCGATGGAGTGGGAACGGAGGAATTTAATGCCAAAAGGTTATACTAACTACTTCAAATCTCGTGAGGATTACATGAATAAGCGGTTGACCTATTTTTGGAACTGGATGATGGATTTGTACCCTGATGTTGTATACGCTGTATATCAAAGAGCTTCTCATGCAAAAGGTTCAGATAAAGCCGCAGGTATCTTTATTGATTTGCTGTCTAAAAAAATGAATTTAGATAAACCACAAGTACAGATACAGCCTATGGTTCTTTTGGGAGTACCACAAGAAAGAATTGACGCATTGTTTGTACCAAAAGGATATCAGGAAGCTATAGATGCTACCAACCAAAGTAAATGAATGCACACCAGATAGAACCTACTCCAAAGCAGTTAGAGTTTTTGACTTCAACTGATAAATTTACCTGCTTTTCGGGAGGCTTTGGTAGCGGCAAAACTTATGCAGGTTGTCTTCGTGCTTTGCTTCTTTCTCAGTATCCGGGGAATGTCGGACTCGTAGGTCGCTTAACCTACCCGGAGCTTAGGGATACCACTCGTAAAACATTCTTTGATATCTGTCCACCAGAATATTATGATGAAGCCCATGGAGGTCAATGGAAACCATCTGAAAATTACCTTCGACTCGTTAATGGGTCGGAAATTATCTTCCGACATCTTGATAATGTGTCAGAGAAAGAGTTGCTCTCCCTCAATCTCGGATGGTTCTTTATTGACCAAGCCGAAGAAGTGGGGCACCAAGTTTTTCGCGTATTGCAGTCACGTCTCCGTCTCAATACAGTACCCAATCGTTATGGATTTATCATCTGTAACCCCGAACCTGGAAACTGGATTGACAATACATTTCGAAAACCAGTCCTTGAAAATAGAGACAACCCAGACCATCACTTCATTGAATCCGCTTCAACCGATAATCCTTATCTTCCACCTGACTACATTCCCACGCTCCGTCAAACATATCCTGAAGAAATGGTCAAAAGGTTTGTTGAAGGGCGTTGGGATGTTATGGAGAACCAAATCTTCTCCGAATACGATTATAATACCCATGTCATAGCTCCGTTTGAAATTCCGAAAGGTTGGGAAAGAATTGTTGCAGTTGACCATGGTATGGTTAATCCTACGGCGGTGCTTTGGGCAGCATTGGATTTTGATGGAAACGTCTTTATTCATGACGAATATTATTCTCCCGGTATTGTTTCAGAACATGCACGACAGATTTTAGGTAAGTCTGAGGGTCAAGAGATTTCAATGTGGCTTATTGACCCTTCCACCACTGCAAAGACACGGGAAAAAGAAGGGCAAATGTGGAGCATTATTGAAGAATATGAGGATTGTGGTCTTTATTTTACTCCTGCAAATAATGAAAAATTGGCAGGAATAAACAGAGTTAAGGAATTCCTTAAACCTCAGAAGACTAGAAGACATCCAATTACGAAGGAAATTCCAAGTCCTCGTCTATTCATTTTTAAAAACTGCATTGATTTAATCGCTGAAATGCCACAATACCAATGGAGAAAACTGAGAGGAATGTCCTCCAGAAACTCTCCAGAGCAACCAAGAGACTTCAATGACCATGCCGTTGACGCTTTGAGGTATATTATTATGAGTAGATTTCCAGCCCCCTTGCGAAGAAGCCTCGGAGGTGAAATGATATTACCAGAGAATCGTAAGAACATGAATCTTATTAACGCTCCAATGCAGGAAGGTTATAAAGATGATGAACTTGGTGATTTTTACGGTACTGATAAGTCTGTAACAGGAATGGATGATTTGACTCAAGGAGAAGATTATGGTTAAGGCAGAAGACATGATACCTACACCTCCGATGAGAGGACCCTTGTATGTTCCAATTGATTTTTGGTTGGAAATTATTTCCTACGCAGACAAAAGAGTTGAAAGTATTGCTGTGGGTTCTGGGTATGGGTCAATTGAAATGAGTCTTAAAATTCACAAAGGAAAAATTCATGAAGTAAATTTTGGAGAGCACATAAGAGTGCGGGATATTATTGGTAAATCTGGTTCTGTTGGTAATCCAAATTCAAATCAAGAGTCAATCTCCAACAATGAGTCTATGCCAGTCGGGGATACAGAATGATTCTTCAACATTATCGTCTGTTAGGCAATCTACCCTCTCATTCCTTTCAAATTTAATGTGACAGACAACGCATCTTAACCAAGGGGTTTCAAGGTTAAGAGCTGACAACTGCCTCTTATCTCCCAAATCAGGTATCATAAACCTATGCTGTAATCCTGCCTCTTTATAGTGTCTCATACTCTGTTAGCCTTGACAAGAGCAACTATGTTTGATAATAATTAAGTCGCAAGTCATAGTAGACAAACTACACGGCAACCAGTAACGGTTGGCGTGTTTTTTTATGGCTTCAAGAAAATGGAAACAGTTGTGGTGTTATTAATTTTAGGACTTTTTGTAATTAATCTTTTTATCATGCGTTCTTTCTTCAAAAAGATTGGAGATAAAATTACTTTTATAAATACCAATACTACTACAACTACTGTTCCTACTCCTTCTATCCCAATTGATAATCCTCTTTTTAGAAAACAACCCGATGGCACAACTGTTGTTGATGCTCCTGCAACAAATACTGTTTTAGAAACTGATGGAAATGAGATTGAATTCAATGAACAAACTTTCAATTTTTTACCGGGAGACTTAAAAGTTGAAGTAGAAGGTGGAGATACAAATGTTCCACCAGAATTTGATGAAAAGGAGGATAAAGTTTAATGGATAAAGAAGAGCAAAAAGAAGACATTGGACCATTGACGGAAGAAGAGGCTAAGGAGATGGAAGAAGAGCTACGCCTTATTCTAAAAGCTAAAAGATTCCACCAGGCGGCTGAGGAAAGTAGAAGAAAATATGACTGGGAATGGCTTGTAAGACAACTTTATATTAGAGGATATCACTTTGCCCGATACAATAGAGGCACAAATACTGTTACCTTCTCCACACGCACAGGAGTCCGAATTCCTGTTAATCTTATAGCCGCTCACATGCGGGGAGTTAGAAATCAAGTTACATCTTTTCAACCAAAATGGGAGGTTCTACCAAAAGTTACTACAGAATCCGCAATGGAAAATGCACGTTATTCAGGGAAAGTGCTTGATTATATTTATGACAAAGCTCAAATCAAGAGAAAAATTAAGGAAATAGTTAATGATGCTCTTTGGAGTTCTATTGGTATTTGGCAATTTAATACTGATAATGATGACAATATAGTTATTAACAGAATTGACCCCTATGATTTCTATGTTGACCCAAACATTAAGTCTCCAAATCTAAATGACCCAGAATATGGAGCTGAATTTGTTGATAAAGTTGTTCAAACATCCTTGGATGCAGTAAAAAAGAATAAAAATTACGACAATACAGAGCAACTCCATGCAGATAATGTTGTTGCTTCTGCTGAATACAAGAAATTTTTAATGCAGGTTACTCGACAAGCCTTTAACAGTAAGAGTGAAAATAATGAGACTGTTCTTCTTCATGAAACTTGGATGAGGGAGAGACAAGACGATGGAAAAATAAAGATGAGAGTTATTCACTGGGTTGATAGCTCAATGAGAACTTTGATGAACCAATTAATTGATACAGATGCATATCCTTTCGAGATTTTGCAAGGAGACATTATTCCGGGAGAACTTTATGGAGAGTCATGGGTTAAGCATCTTATCCCAATTAATCGGGTAATTGATGCTCTTGAATCTCACATTTTTGAATACAATCACTTCTTTGCACGGGGACGCTTTGTCATTGACAAAAATTCAGGAGTTCGCATTATTGTTAATCAACATGGACAAATAATTGAGAAAAATAGGGGAGCTCAAGTAACTTCTCTTCCAATTTCTCCACTTCCACCATCACCTGAAGCACAAATTGCTCGTATGAAAATGCACCTTGAAGATATTTCTGGTGTTCATGATGTTTCTCTTGGAAGAATGCCATCAAATGTCCGTTCTGGAGTTGCTATTGCAGAGCTCCGGCAAAGTGACGCTACAAATCAAGCAGACCTTGTTGATAATCTTGAGGATTTCCTTTCACGTTCAGGAGCAAAAATTCTTAGACTCGTTGCTGAAAATTGGAATCAAACAAAACTTATTTCAGTTAGTTCTCTTGGGGGTAAGCCAGAATATTTCATGGCTGCTGGAGACAAGTCAGATGTTGCTGCAAAAAAGAAAAGAAAATTCACTTTTGGAGAAATGGAACTTCCACTTGCCATTATTGGAGCAGACAATGAGGTTCGAGTACAGGTTGGTTCATGGCTTGCATATACAAAAGAAGCACGACAAGACAAATTGAAAGAATTGTTCCGACTTGGAGCAATTGACCAAAAGACATATCTTCAATTTGCTGAATTTGCTGATATTGATGGAATTGTTGAAAGAACACGGGAAGAAGCTCTTACTCAATCCCGGAGAGGAACGCCAAGAAATCCTGAAACAAATCAGCCAGAACTTTCAGATGAAGAATTGGCAATTTCAGAAAATGAATTAATGCTTGAGGGAATCAATCAACCTGTATATGCAGAAGATGACCATGAAGTTCATCTGGTTATTCATAAAGAGCATCAAGAAAATGATACGGTAAGAGCCCATGTAAATGAGCATATCAAGGAAATGCAATTACTTTCAGCAATGGGAGTGCCTCCACAAGGGGAAACTCCACAGGGTGCAGGGGGGCAAGAAGCAATGGCAGGAGGCGGAGCACCAATGGGGCCTGAAATGTTCCAAATGAATCCAGCACAAGGTCCTGGAGCACCACCATTTACTGAGGGTCTGGATATCATTAAGCAAGCAGGGATAAATATCCCACAATAATATGAGTGATTTATATGCAAAAAAGCCGACAGTAACTCGGTTTACAAGAAAGAAAACGTATGCAGGTCGGGATGTAAAACGAACTGTAGTTTCGAGAAGAGCAAGACCTCTGAAAAGCGGGCATGAAATGAGACCTATGAAAGCTCTTAAAGGGGGGGTGAGGTAAACAAAATTATGAGAATTGTATCAGACAAATTTAACAAACATCAAGAAAGAATGCAGACGGAAAGTTCTATGGAGTATGAAAGTTTCCCTGTAGATTTATATGGAAAACGAGTTTTTCCAAAAAAAAGTGACTCCCAAAACTTAGCCAATGCGGCTAAAGATATAAAGGAGTATTACGGTTTGAACGGAGATGACGGGCTGTCATAGTTTAAATCAAAATGAAAGGAGGTGAAAACCTAAAAAAAAAATGAATGTAACATATATACCATCATCAAACACAGCTACTAATGGAGTCGCTCTTGGAGCGGATTCAAATAGAGATGTCATTGTTCATAAAATTCTTGTTGGATTACCAGTTGATGGGGGAGCAATTGTAGTTTCTACAATTACTAACCCTATTAATGGCGCTACAACAAACCTTGCTGCAAAGCTTGTACAACCAACCGCTGCATCAGGTAAAGATTGGTTCCGAGAGTATAATTTCGGACCAGCAGGTTTACCTCTTAATCAGGGAGGAAATGTAACGATTGACCAAACAATGAATGTTTCAGTTATCTGGGACTACCTAGACCAAGTAGACCAATAGAAATATTGGACGTTTACTTTGCTCCCCGGACATGTCGAGGGGCAAAGATAAATGAATAAAGGATTTTAAGGAGGTGAAAATTAATGTTAAAAACAAAAACTGATGCGAAACTTTCACAAAAAGGGGGCGAACAGCCAACTGGGAGTTTCTCTAGTAAAAGTGATTCTTCTCTAAAACAACAGGGAGGAGAACAAGTAAATGGAGGACTTGGAAAAAAGTCTGATGCGAATCTTCCACAACATGGAGGAGAAAAATATTATTAGCTAAATCGAGAATCTCTTGGGGTTCTCGATGAGGGAAGCGACCTGCCTCGTTTCTCTCATTGAGACCCTCAAGTTTCACGGGTCGCCCACGTTAGAGGTGTTTAGACGAAAGGAGGTGAAAACCTATGGATGATAAAGACATCCGAGACTCAGAATCGTCAACTGAGGGTGAAGGAAACGAAGACATTAATGAGTTCGAAAACGAACTCGGAGATGACGAGGATTCTTCAAAACCTAAGAAGAACGCAGAGAGTCGTATCAACGAACTCGTAGCTGAGGTCAAGGAAACAAAAGCAGAATTAGAAAAATTACGAGCAGAGAAGGTGCCAACACCTACTCCGCCAGTAACTAAAAAAGTTGATGAGAACCCACAAGCCCAAAAAGCTGTGGAATACCTAAAAGGACTTGGCTTTCAACAGTCGGGAGATGTTGAAGAGAAAGTAAAAGCTATCGAAGATAGAATTGCACTCGATAACGAACATAGCAGATTAAGTTCTGGCTATGACGGAGCAGATGGCAAACCTAAATACGATAGGGCGAAAGTCGAAGCATACATGCGTGACCACGCTGTGTATGACCCAGAAATAGCCTACAAATCTCTTAACGAACCTGAGCTCTTAGATTGGAACTTAAAAAAGTCCAATTCAGGTGACAAAAAGAAACCTTATGTCGAAAGACCAGGAAGCGGAAGCTCGAATAGGGGGGACAACACGATAACTCGTGAGAAACTTGCAGAAGTTTCAGCTAACCCTACTCCAGTAAACCGAGCTTGGTATGAGCGTAATAGAGATAAAATCTTACAGCTCATGGCAGAAGGAAACATATAATCCTATAAAAAGGAGGAGGTGAAAAAAGAGTTTTAATAGCGATTGGGGACCTGTCCCCCCATGACCTATTAATTTTCGAAAACTATGGCTTTAGGTTCATTACATCAAACAACAACAACTGGGGGAGTTTTTATACCAGAAATCTGGTCTCCAGAAGTTCTAAGAGCAACAGAAAATGCTCTAGTTATGGCTGGTCTCGTAAAGAGATTTGATAGTCTTGTAACTGCGAAAGGGGATACAATTAATATCCCTAATTTGAGCAATTTGTCAGCAACTGACAAATCTAGTTCAAATCAAGTTACTCTTCAATCTCCAACAGAGGCAAATACTACAATTCTTATCAACAAACACAAGGAATCATCTTTCTTGGTTGAGGATTTGTTAAAAGTACAGTCTAACTATGACTTAATGGCTGAGTACACTTCAAAAGCAGGAGAAGCTATTGCACGACAAATTGACACTGACTTGCTGACAGAATACACCAACTTCACTAACACTGACGTAGGTACATACGGGTCTGACGTAACAGACGCTACCCTTCTTGCAGCAATGGAAGCAATTGACCTTGCAAACGCACCTCTTGAAGATAGATCAATGGTTATTTACCCAACTCAGAAAACAGCACTTGCCAGAATTGACAAGTTTGTTAAAGCTGATTACTTGGGTCAATACCAGAACCCTACAATCGTTAAAACTGGTGTTCCAAGCAGATATATGTGGGGAGATATTTATGGAGTCCCTGTTTACTACACAAAACAAGTAGTTGTAACAGCGGGTACACCGCAACAGATACATAATATTCTTTTTCATAAGGAAGCATTGGCACTTGCGTTACAGCAAGCTCCAAGAACACAGTCTCAGTACATTCTTGAATACCTTGCAAATCTAGTTGTCGTTGATACCATTTATGGTCTCAAAACAATTAGGTCTGATTTTGGGATAGAGATTCGCAGTTAGGTCTTAATAAGACTTAATCTGTTTACAATCAATAGATTGTATGGTACTATACTCTGGTAGGGGAAACCCTACCAGAGATATGCCATTTAAAAAAGGACACATACTAAATGTAGGAAGAAAAATGAGTGAAGAAACTCGTCAGAAGATGAGTGAAGCTCACAAGGGCCAAAAGCCTTCTCGATGGGGAGCAGGTTTTCGGAAAGGGAATGTTCCTTGGAACGCAGGAACAAATTTCGCTCGCAATGCTTATTTTGCAGGACTGTTTGACGGTGAAGGCTCAGTTTTTACAACAAATACAAATTCAACTGGTGAATATGAAAAATTAGTAGTTGCAATTGCAATGAGGGCTGATAAAGCACAACCATTGCCAGAAGGACAAAAAATATGGGGAGGTAGTTTACATTTAAGATTACCAAGAAAGAGCAATCATAATGAAGTTTTAGATTGGAAATTGTATACACGTTCAGCAGAAAAATTCTTATTAAGCATTAGGCCATTTTTAAGAATAAAAAAGGAACAAGTAAAATTGGCAATAAAATATAGACAAATAATAACAGAAAAAAGATATATAACAAATAAAATTCCTGTTGCACAAGAAGAGATAAGACATGAAATTGAAAGAAAGATTAAAGAATTAAATCACTAATGAAATTCAAATGCGATTATCATGGTAAGAAGCATGATGATACGAATTGGAGGACATATTTTCCGTCAGGGGGGAAACTATACACAATTTGCTCTGAAGGAATGAATCCACCATCTCCTTCATCAGTAGGACCCACATTGGGAGTTTCTGCTACAGGGAAAAGACTTTCTCATTGGGGAGATATTAAATCAAGAGTCACAACCCACGAAGGAGAGATGCTCACTGGTGCAAAGGGAAGAGATTATCAAAAGAAATATAGCAAACAGTATTTGGGTAAAGATATGTCAGCTCCTTCTCAATTTAATACTCAAGCTCATTTGCAAGAATTATCAAAAAGAAAATGACGAACTGTAAGATTTGTAAGAAAGAATGGGAGTCTTATTTTAATTTTTCTTGGGAGAATAAATTATTATGATAGCAATTGCTTTACCAAGTAGGGGATTACTTTTTACATTAGTAATGGAAAGTCTTGAAGAAGAAAGAATTGGAAAAGATGTAAAAATATTTTTTTCAAATGGTTTACCAATACCTGATGCTCAGAATCAGGTTGTGGAAAGAATACTAAAAGAAGATAATGTTGAGGCAATTTGGTTCGTGGAAGAAGACACTATTCCTCCCCCGGAGGCTTTAGATAAATTGCTCCGTGTTGATGCAGATATTGCTTTTATTGACTATGGTGTAGGTGGTTGGAGTTGTTCTGCAAAATTTAGAAACTCTGATGAAGTTCTGTGGTGTGGTTTTGGATGTACTCTTGTTAAAAGAGAAGTTTTTGACAAAATGGAAAAACCGTGGTTTAGAACAGACAAGTCTCTTCGTTTAAATGATTTTAAGTGGATTGATATTCCTATGAAATATGGAGGTCAAGATATTTGGTTTTGTTGCAAAGCACGGGAATTAGGATTCAAAATTATTCAAGTTGAGGGTGAATGTAAGCACATGAAGATTGATGCTCTTGGAACTCCTGAGACAAATGAGGGGAGACATCTTCTTTCTCAAAAGCCAGTTATTGAAAAATGGCAAATTATAGAAAGACCTGAGTTGACAAAAGACAATGTAATTGATAATGTAAGCATCATAGGGAAACTCCCACTGGCTTAGAGAGTCGTGGGATTTTTTATTATTAAAAGGAGGTGGATTAACAAATATGTCTTCAGATAGAGCATCAGAAACAAGAAAAATATCAGTAACAACAACTGCAAAGGAAGAAAATTTTGTAACAGGGTGTGTAGGAGCGATTGTTTCAGCAGATGGAGATTGTTTCATTGCGTTTGATGAAAATGCAGATAATGGTTCATTATTCATAAAAGCAAACACAAATACTGGATTTATTCCAGTACAATTTACTAAATTTTCTGTAATAGCATCATCAACAGCTAATGTGTATATCTTAGCTGTACGTTAATATGGTACAAGTTAATCCTAAACTTTTGCAAGAGGTTAGAAAGCCTCAACGACTTCAAAGAACTTCACAAGGAGTAATGACTGGTTTGATTAAAAATGTTGTCTCTTCTATGTTTAATGGAAATGCTATGCAAGAAGAACTCCAAAAAATGAGTAAGTTTCTTGAAACTCTTGTGCTTCAGCAGAAAACTATAACTGTTGGTAAAGCTTCACTTGATACTCAAAAAATTGATGAATTCCGTGTCAATAATTTAGAAGAATTAAAGCTTGAAAATGTAGAATCCTTGTCTTTTGCTCTTGAACAATTAGAGCCAATTATTGAGTCTCTTGCATTGTCTAATAAAAGCGATGCACAAGCACAGAAAATTTTTAATACAATTACCGAAAAACTTACATCTTTGTCTTCAGAGATGGCAAAATTAGCAAAAAAAGAACTTACTATTCCAGATACTCAGAAGGTAACCGGGAGTGTTTCTGTTATTAATATGCCAGAAAGCTCTCAATTAGCAAAATTAATTAATTCTTTTAGTGAAGTAAAATTAGAACTTTCTGCTTTTATGAAGGCTATGCCTAAAGAAAATAATAAAATTGAACTTGCAGAAGGAAAAATGATAGAAGAAAAGCTTGATAAATTAGTTTCTACTTTAGAGAACCTTCCTGATAATATGAATTTTCCGTCAACAGTTGAAGTTACTAACTTCCCCCCTCAGAAGTATCCAATGCCTGTAACCCACATATCAATTAATTCTCTTGGTGGTACAGTGAAATCGAGGGCTATTACAGTAAATGCAACTACACCTACACCTTTGCCAGATGAAGTTCTTGCATACAGACGTTCACTGGTTATTTATAATAATTCATCAACAGTTATTCTTTATGTTGGAGGTTCAGATGTGACTGCTACTAATGGGATGCCAGTGCCCCCAAGTTCTTATTCACCATCATTTGACGCAGGACCTAAAATGATAGTGTACGGAATTGCAGCATCAAGTACAATTAATGTTAGAGTCATCGAAGCAAGTGATGAAAATTCAGGTAGATAAAATAGGCAGGGAAGGAGGAATATGGAAGAAATATTAAAAAAAGAATCGAATAATAGAGCAAACGAATGTATGGATAAAATCATAGCTATTCTTGCGGAATATAGATGCACACTTGAGCCATCTATTACATTTGTTGGTAACAAGGTCAGTGATACACGGGTTTTAATTTTTGCTAATACAACACCAACTACAATATCAGAAGTAGCACCACAGTCAGAAGCTTTAGTGAGTGAACCAACTCCAGAAGTACCAGTAGAAGAAAAGGCAGAGGAAGGGGTGGTGAGTTAATGTCGAGACTTTCTCCAGGTGCACC
>Ga0209702_10008327_pt1 | contig 12133 bp, 8 predicted proteins | sample FRY01_FD_187210 | JGI IMG/M metagenome (GOLD analysis project Ga0209702, IMG submission 187210) | Freshwater microbial communities from Lake Fryxell liftoff mats and glacier meltwater in Antarctica - FRY-01 (SPAdes) (version 2) | ecosystem: Environmental > Aquatic > Freshwater > Ice > Glacier... | reverse complement strand
CTACAGTTCACCCGAATAAGTTCACCCGAATAAGTTCACCCGAATAAGTTCATCGGCCATACGGCCTAGTGCTGCGAACCAGAAATCGCCCGCGAATCGGAGATTACCGGGCGAAGCAGAAGGAGTATTGCGGAGAAAGAGTATTGCACTCGAAGAGGTGCGTCAGGCAACACGGCCCGCGATGGAAATCTCAAGTGCGACAGCCGGCAAACGACTCTTTGGAACTCCAGCGGAAATAATCTCCACCAAATATCAACCACGCCAAACCCAGCTCTAGCCTTGCCGCTGGTAACTGGGCCTTGCCGCTGGTAACTGGGCCTTGCCGCTGGTAACTGGGCCTTGCCGCTGGTAACTGGCCCTTGCCGCCAAAACACGGCGTAGACTTCAGGCCTGAACATTCCCAGCCTGTATTTCGCAGGCCCAGTCGTATCACAGGCAATGCTTGCGTTGTCCATCAACTAAAACGGCACTTCTCCCGAACCGTTGGTTCCTGGCTCTTCGTCGTCGTCATCCTCATCGTCAAATTCATCAAATGGATCTTCGTCTTCATCGAAACGATCTGGGTGCAACGGGTCATCCGAATTAAAAAAGAAATCACCCAACCCTAAAGGCAACGACTCGCCTCCCAATGAACGCTTCTTCCGTTCGGCCAAAGCTTCCAGATCCAATGCGTCTTGTCCAAGGCAGCTTTCTAAGGCCTCTCGCCAGGCAGCGTCGCGGCTAAGTGGATGATCCGCATCCTGCTGCAAACGCTTCAATGCGTATCGCAACATGTTGATTCCGTCGCGTGGCGAAAAATTCAACTTCAATTCATGACTGCGTTGCAAGAACTCAGTCGTCATCGCCAACAATTCGGTCTCGCAAAACGGTAAGTGATACTTCAAAATCGACATTTCGTCTTCACGATTTGGGAAACCAAGCTGCAACGTAGGCTGCAACCGACTTAAGATATAGTCAGGAATCTCAAACGTAGAATCATCCTGATTCATCGTCACAGCGCACCGAAAGTCAGGACTAGCCTTGATCGTGATCCCGGCCACAATCGATTCGACATATCGTCGATGATCCAATAAGGGAGCCAACGAAGCCCAGGACTTTTCATTCATCCGGTTGCCTTCGTCCAAAATACAAACGCCTCCGTTGATCATGGCACTCACCAACGGTGAGGCATGATAAGCGATTTTACCGTTTTCACTAAGAACCGGCGTCACCAAAAGATCTTCGGGCCGAGTATCGCTGGTGCATTGAAAAACGTAAATCGGCTTTCCCAATTCATTGGCCGCAGCCATCGCCAAAGCCGTTTTTCCAATACCGGGCAAACCTACCAAGCGAGGCGAAAGTGGAACATCACGAGGATCAACCACTAACCAACAAGCCAAGACCTGTTTAAGGATTTCGCGTTGCCCGATCCACTGCCCAATCGCCTCATGCGGCGCACTTATTTGAAGGCTGACACCCTGAATTTGAACTTTATTTTGCATCAATGGACTCGAAAAACTGCGAACTCGTTAACATCACAAACAATTCAACAACCATGCTACCAAAGCCAAATGACTTCAAAGCAAAGTGAACTCGTTCCCATTCTACCCAATGAAGTTGCCGCGAACAGCCAACCGAATCTCCGCTAACCTGCGTTCAAGACCACCGCATTGCTAACCAAACAGGCCATGGCCCGAGAACCAACCACTCCGCCATTCTCTCAATTCAGCATCCCAGTAGCCCCAAAATGACGCTGCGGTCAAGAGCACTGCAGTCATAGCAGAGCAGTCATAGCACTGCTGCAATCGACAAGATCCAATCGTCCGATCCAAAAGAACTCTTTGTTACTTTTTAGCATCATTTCACTGGTTTTAGAAAAGTCCCCAATCAAAGCAAGTCCTATAGTTTGTCACGGCAGTTGCGGCGATCCACTTTCAGAATCTCAAGGGGTCTAACCGTATCTGAAACAGATCGCGTGTTGGGTCTGGCAAGACGAAGTCGCTTGCCGGGCGAATTGTATTGCAAAGTAACGGCCATGATAAACATCGCAAACACAGCATCCAACGCGAACCACCAACAATCCCAAACGGTCGTCGGAGGGTTCACCTTCTTTAGAATCTTCCTCTGTGTTTTAACTGGCTGGTTTAGCTACGTCGCCGCCGTCAACCTGCTGATCGCCAGCCAACAACCCCAAAACTGGGTGAATCCAATGGCGTTCCAAATGGACCATTCTGGCTCCCCAAATCTGGCGTCCGCAGCGGCAATCTTAAACGGTCCCAGGACGCAATCCCCAACACCACAGGCGACAGTTGCGGTCCTAGCCCCAAACAAAATCCGCTAAACCTTACGAAAAAATACACCCTACCATTAAGCCATTAATTCAGTAAACACTAAGGCTTGTCATGAACGATTCCACAGCTTCATCTATCGCTGCAAACCAACACACTCAACGTCCAGGCAAGCCAACGGTGACAGACCATCCAATCGATTGGATGCAACGCGTTGACCAACAATTCGATTTACTTGACAATCTTCTGCGGGAGAAAAAAAGGCCATTCTTTCCCAATCACTTGGTGTCAATCGTCATCCCGGCGTTCAATGAAGAGAAGACCATTCTGAAGGTCATCGAAAATGTACTGCGTCTGCCTCTAAATCTAGAAGTCATTGTTATTGACGATTGCAGTCAAGACGAAACTTCGCGACTGCTGGAAACCATCAACGGATTGCCATGCATCAAAGTTGTCCGCAATGAAAAAAATTCAGGCAAAGGTGCTGCTTTACGCAAGGGCTTTGCGATGGCACAAGGCGACTTGATTGTGATTCAAGATGCTGACCTGGAATACAACAGCAGCGAAATCACGGCCTTGCTTCTGCCATTAGTCACTGGTAACGCAGACGTTGTTTATGGTTCGCGATTCATTGCCGGCCCCCCTAAAGGATCATCTTGGCTGCACGTTGCGGGCAATCGCTTACTGACCGCTTTGTCCAATCAAGTCAATGGCTTGCAATTGACCGACATGGAAACCTGCTACAAAGCGTTCGCAAGATGGACGATCGATTCAATCGAAATCCGTGAAAATCGATTTGGTTTCGAACCTGAAATCACCGCGAAGTTGGCCCGAATCGGCGCACGATTTACCGAAATGCCGATCAGTTACTCGCCACGTCATTGGTCCGAGGGCAAAAAGATTGGCGTCAAAGATCTCTTCCGAACACTGTACTGTATCGGACGTTACCGTTGGTGTTGATCGCACCCAAGGCAAGCAGCCATCACCGTCCGGGCCAACTTTACCTGTCGAAGAAAGTTGCTGATTGATGCGCCAATCGCTTGACAGTCAATTCAACGCGAAGCAAACCACCAAGCTAGATTCCGATGCCGTCGTGTACCGATGCGAACACCTGCATGAACCACCGTTGGTTCTATTACTTGCCGCGGCATTGTGCAGCCTATTCGCATTGGTCGGGAACCACTTAAACTCGCAAACGATCGATTACAGTGACGACATAAGCGGCATTTCACTAAAATCGTGCCTGGCACTGTTGTGGCTTTGCTTTCTGCATTTGATCATTCGCCGCCGGACACATGATTCGCTGGCCAGTTGCATTCTCTTGATCGCCAGCAGCTATGCGGTGCAAAACGCGTGGCGATCTCTCGATCAATCAATCACCCTAACACTTTTTACAGGCCTGCTTTGGATTCTTGATCAAGCATTCGCCAATCACCTAAATTATAAGGGTCACAGCCAACTCAGCCGCACTACCAATCAACATTGGCTGATGTGCGAGATTCCAATCGTGGCTGCCTGGTCCATTGTGCAGCGTGATTTTTTGATCGGCATTCTTATTCCAGTTCTCTTCCAAACCGGGAAATCAATTGCAGCTCCATCGTTAAAGCTAAAACACAATTCGCTTACGATTCAATTGTATTTCACCACATGCACCTTACTTTGGATGTTGCTTGGGGCGTTCGTGGCTGAACTACCCCCTATCAGTATCGGCTTATCGTTCCTGCTGATGGTATCGATCCTACTGTCAAAGAAGCCTAAAGACTTGGTAGAGTCCTTTGCTGTGGCTATCCTGGTCACAATGTCATTAGCGAAAGTCATCGCGGTTGACTATTTGGTTGTTGCACTCACCGCCTGGGCGTCTCCGCATTTGCGTAGCGCCTGCCAACAAATCCAATCGTTCCTGTCTGCTTGTTGGCCAAAAAACTTAGAACCCGCCTCAGCGACGAACACTCCTATATGGACAAAGTCCAGTATCGCAACACATGCTTTTGTCAGGAACAATCGTTGGCTGCATCTTTGGCTGACAGCCGTTTGTTACTGGTTTGCTGTCTTGGTTTTTTTCTGTTTCTTCGCTTAGGCTCCGTGCTCATCGAGGAATTAGTTCCCTGGCACAAAGTTAGTTGCCGATTGGTGAATTCAAGGCTCTGGCCATCACACCTGGCCATCACACCTGGCCATCACACTGCGTGAAGGAATCTCGATGACGAAAGCGCCATGATGACTTCAAAGCCAGCCCCTACCTGCAAACAAAAAAAGCTCGCTTGGAATGTTTTCCAAACGAGCTTCTTATTAATTTAATCAGTTTTCACCGATTGGATTTTGACTAGTAACGATCTCGGCCACTTCGGCCGCCACCACCACCACCGCCGCCGCTGCTGCTGCGACCACCGCCGCCACCGCCGCCACCGTAGCCGCCGCCACCGCCGCTGCTGCGACCGCCGCCGCCGCCGCCACCGTCGCCGCCACCGCCGCCGCCACCGTAGCCGCCGCCACCACCGCCACCACCGCCACCGCGACGATCTTCGCGCGGACGTGCTTCGTTGACAGTTAGATTACGACCATCATGTTCGGTTTCATTCAAACCGGAGATCGCAGCTTGTGCTTCTTCGTCAGAGCCCATTTCGACAAAGCCGAAACCTTTGCTACGACCAGTTTCACGATCGGTAATTACTTGTGCACTTTGCACGTTACCAAACTGAGAGAACAACTCCTCCAAACTTGAACTGTCAACACTAAAGCTCAAGTTGCCACAATATAACTTCCGTCCCACCATCAAACTCCTGTAGGGAGGAACAAGGCATCATTCTTTAACTTTCCGAGCCAATTAGAAAGGGGCCAACGTGGCAGCCCACCAGGAGGGACGGACGAGCATGGGAGAAGCACAGCCAGGGAGCAAGAAAACACTGAGAACAAGCCCTGAAAATTTCTCTACTTATTGCCGGCAGCAGACACATTCCAATCAGATTGAGTAGTATCTTTCCTTCGATCATCGAACCAACCGTCGCTGAGTATAAACTATGCAACTGGGCAAATCCAGTGCAATAACATCTACTTCTTAATTCTCAGGCGTTCGTTTTCACCCTGCATAAACAGGTAAAATGCACATTCTACCCACCCAGAAGTCTGTGTTTTTTGCCGTTCAGGGACTTGTTTTGAATCGGTACACGCCTTGCAACGCTTCCCACACGCCACGACTGCTACCCCTTACCCTCCTTCGATTTCACTTGACTTGGCCCCTTCCACGTCCTTTCCAAGGCACTTTTCGGCCAAAAATCGATGCGGCGTTAAGATCATCGGTCGCCCAAGGCCCTTTGGCGAGCAATCCAAAGCGGCCACTTCGCGAACGACGACGTTCCCCTAACGACATTTCCGCTGCACGGACATTTCAATTCATGACACTTTTCGCAGGAGGGCCGCGAAGACAAGTACTTTCTTGCCATTGCATCCCTCGAAACTCCAGCGAAGCCCCAAACCAGACTTAGCCTTGAAGTGCCCTCCGATTCCCAAGACTACGCCGCTTGATCCAGGCAATGCCGATCTCAGGCAACACCGGCCGCCGGCATCCCCAGGCTACGAACAACCGCTCAAACGATAAAAAATTGATTCGCGTTTGCCGAGAAATTCAAAATTGTGATCGGTCAGGCGCGAATCCAGGATGCATGCAGACAAAGCAGTTTCCGACTATCATATGCGTTGAACTTTTGTCGCTTGACCCAGCGGGCCGTTAACTTTCAACAACGGCTTTATCAATGGAAACAGCCTTTTTATCTTAGGCAGCATCACTCCATGCGAAAAATTGTCATGACCCGGCAAGCACGATCCGAATGCCTGGCTACTTCGGGGTCGCCAAATTGGCTGATGCTCGTTCGGCTAACTCTGCTTTGCGTGACTGCGATCTGCGGTTTGAAAACGACCTCGGCTGACATTCGACTACCGAAAATTTTCAGCGATTCAATGGTATTGCAGCGACAGGCCGAAGTTCACGTGTACGGCTTAGCGGATCCAAACGAAAAGTTGACGATCACTTTATCAGGCAAAGATTCTGAAAAGAAAGAACTGAAAACCAGTTGTAATCCGGATGGCAAATTCAGCGTCAATTTTCCTCCACCGCCTGTGGGTGGACCCTACGAACTTAGCATCGTAGGCAACGCGTCGTCGGTCATCATCCGAGACATTCTTGTTGGTGATGTCTGGCTGTGCAGCGGTCAGTCAAATATGGAATGGCCGCTGTCCAAATCGGAAAATGGCCAAGTAGAAGTTGCCGCGGTGGACAATCCGCAACTGAGATTTCTGACGATCGAAAAAACCGCCAGCCCACAACCGCTTGAAGAATTCCCCGGAACCCTCTCTTGGGCGAATGCCAATCCAGAATCTGCCAAGAACTTTCCCGCAGTCGGCTTCTACTTCGGTCAGCAAGTTCAGACCGAGGTGAACGTGCCTATTGGTCTGATCAATGCCAGTTGGGGCGGAACGCTGTGCGAGGCGTGGACATCCAAGGATGCGTTAGCATCCGAACCGAAACTGCAGAAACTGGTTGATTTTGGCGAGAGTGCTGCTGACGGAAGTAAGAAACAGGATCGACACTCGTTTTTGTTTAACGGCATGATCTCTCCACTGAAAACATTCCCAATCAAAGGCGTGATTTGGTACCAAGGTGAATCGAACGTCGGGCGAGGCCAGCAGTATTCAGTGCTGTTTCCAACAATGATTAACGACTGGCGGCACCAACTTCACTCGCCGCAAATGCCGTTTCTGTTTGTGCAACTAGCACCCTTTCGTTATCAAAATCATTTGCCCATCGACTTGCCCGAACTTTGGGAAGCTCAACTGAATACGTTGAAGCATACGCCTCACACCGGAATGGTGGTTACGACCGACTTGGGGAATCCCGAAGACATTCACCCGGTCGCAAAAGCACAAGTGGGCAGAAGATTGGCGACTTGGGCGATGGCGGAAGTCTATGGCGATCAACAACTATTTCCGCACCCCAAACAAACCAGCAATGATTCAACCGCAACACCTAATTCATCACAGACCCAAGCCAAGGTGGATTCCCAGCCTAAAGCGAAACCGGCCTCTGCAGAGAAGCCGGAAGCACAGACCACTGATGCTGCACCAAAGGCCTCGAAGGCCCCGCTGTATCACGGTCCTATTTACAAGGAATTTCAAGTGGCTGGCAAGAAACTGGTCCTCCATTTTCACGGTCAGCAGCAACTTAGCAGTTCCGATAACCAACCTTTGCGAGAATTTTCCATTGCCGGGGATGACCATGTCTTTTATCCGGCACAAGCGGTGATCATGGACGGCGTGATTCATGTTGGGTCACCTGAAGTCACCGCGCCGATTGCCGCAAGGTTTGCTTGGACGGATACCCCTTCTGCAAATCTTGTGAATGAAACCGGCATGCCAGCAAGTCCTTTTCGAACCGATGACTTCCCATTGAATTCGGTTGGGAAAGATTACTAGGTTTGGCTGAAGGCTTGCAGCAAGCAGACCAGTCCCGCCGGGGCCAACAAACGCTGGGGCAAACGCTGGGGCAAACGCTGGGGCAAACGCTGGGGCAAACGCTGGGCTGATTAAATTCGCTTGCGACCTGACCTAAGACAACTTGCAGTAACCGCGAATGAATCGTCAAACCTTCACTTGAATGGCGTTTGCAATCGGCCGCGGATCGACAACTCAGCCGCTGACTGGAACCGCTCCATATCTTGGTCAATTGCAGATTGACCAGATTAAAAATATTTATCCCGCTAGAAAGTTTCGAAATGTCTGACTCAACTCAAGATAATGCCGTCACCAATGACCGTGAGCTCTTGAAAGCAGCACACGCCCACGGACCTGTATCAACGGTCTTGGCGTACTTTCGATTATCAGGCCCAGGCTGGTTGCAAAGCGCGATCACCTTGGGCGGCGGGTCGTTGACCTCTGCGTTATTTTTGGGAGTTCTAGGGGGCTACCAAATGTTATGGCTGCAATTGATCGCAATCATCCTTGGCGTGATCATGTTGTCCGCCATTAGCTTCGTGACGCTGGCCAGCAAGATGCGACCCTTCCAAGCAATCAATCAACATATTAACCCCATATTGGGTTGCGGTTGGCTGTTAGCCACAGTCATGGCGAACGTCATTTGGTGTATGCCGCAATTTTCCCTGTGCTACGATGCCTTGAACAAAGGCCTCTTGAATTCACGTCTGGAAGTTGCTTCAGTCGTCGCACTGCCAGTTGAGAGTGCCGAAACCACAGAGCCTTCGACAGCACAGGCATCATCGACACGAGCCGACACAGCGATAGACGTAGCTGCGATAGAAAATAAGGGCACTGTTTCGCTCAACCTGTTGGGCAAATCGATTTCGATCGACTTCTTCTGGCCCAAAATGATCGTCTCGTTCGTCTTGCTTAGCCTGGCGTTCACGATGGTAGTCATGAGTTCATCGGGTGGTAAAGCAGGATGGTGGTTCGATGTTTTGTTGAAGGTCATCATTGGGGTCATTGTGTTGTGTTTCTTCGGCACAGTGCTTTACCTGTCCGCCGAAGGCAAGTTGCCTTGGAATGAAATTGCCAACGGTTTTATTCCCAACCTGTACCAGTGGACGACACCCTCTTCTGACTTAGCTGCCTTACTAGAAACCCTCCCCGAAGACATTGCTAAATTCTGGAATGATCAGATCGTTCAACAACAACGATCGGTCATGATTAGTACGATTGCTACTGCCGTTGGCATCAACATGACATTCCTTTTGCCCTATTCTTTACTGGCGCGCGGATGGGATCGCACGTTCCAAGGGTTGGCGCGATTCGATTTGATTTTCGGAATGATGATCCCATTCGTATTGGTAACCACTTGCGTCGTGATCTCATCTGCCGCAGCTTTCCATGCGAAAGCTGATCGCAGTTTCCTTTCATCCGACGCCGCGATGGTGCAAAAGAGTCCACTTTTCGGCAAAGCCAAAGGAATGATCGAAGCTGGATACGCGGAAAAGTTGGGAGCAGACTATTCGTCGCTAAGTGCACCCGAGAAGACCGATCGATTGGCGTCCACAATCGCTTCGCTTTCCGAGGCCGAACGAAGGTTGACCAGTTCCCTGGTGAAACGAGATTCTTTCGACTTATCGCAATCGCTTGCCCCGTTGTTTCGCCCTAGCCGAACCACCGTTGATTCAGATAACGCGACAGATGAAGATGCAAAAATCCTGGAAGATATCGATGAAACTCCGCTTCTGTTTGGCCTTAATAGCGGTCAAGTGAGTAGCTTGGTATTTTCCGTCGGTGCCCTCGCGATGGGATTTTCCACGATCATCATTTTGATGTTGATCAACGGCTACGCGATCGCCGAACTGTTCCAAGTTCCCGCAGGCAGCAAGACATTCCTAGCGGGGGCACTCTTGGCGGGTATTTCAGGCGCCGCGTGGCCGTTCATTTGGCAAGGCGAATCCAAGTTGTGGCTGGCAATTTCGGCCAGCACTTTCGGATTCCTACTTTTACCGATCGCCTATTTTTCGTTTATCCTGTTGATCAACAGCAAGAAGGTATTGGGCGACGATCGCCCTGAAGGATTAAGCCGTATCATTTGGAATGTACTGCTGTGCGTGTCGTTAATCGCGACGGTGATCGCGGCGGTCGCGGCGTTGATTGAAAAACTTAGCACCGATGCTCAGCGCGGTGACTTGATTTTGGGTGCAATCCTTTGCTTTGTGGCTCTGGCCGTGATTGGCTTCTTCGCCACCAATCGCAACAATGGGAGCACCGCAGGTCACAATGCTGGCCGCAGTGAGAATATTGATCTGGAATAACCTCACTTGTTTCCACAGGAAAACCCTTTGCACATACCCCTGCCCCAAAGCGGGAAGCGGGACCTGGATGTTCTTACCCAAGGCAATTCGAAACCGCAACAACCGCCAGGGATGGGAGTTGCGGTCGACTAAACTAAGAACTTAGCAATCAGTTTAAGACCCCCTTATTGAAAGCCCGATGATGAAGTGGCACATCTTCGCATTCGTCTTGACCGTACTTGGCGTTGCCTCTCCGGTAACGGCGTTCCAGCGTCCCAACGTCGTTATCATCATGACGGATGATCAGGGGTGGGGAGACCTTTCGATTCATGGCAATCAAAATCTACAGACGCCAAACATCGATTCATTAGCCAGAAGCGGAGCAGCCTTTGATCGCTTTTTTGTCTGCCCCGTTTGCTCGCCAACTCGCTGCGAATTCCTGACCGGTCGGTATCACCCTCGAGCGTCCGTGTATAGCACTTCGACCGGCGGCGAACGAATGGATCTAGATGAGGTGACCCTTGCGGACACCTTTAAAGCTGCCGGCTATCGAACGGCAGCCTTTGGCAAATGGCACAATGGCACTCAATTACAGTATCACCCCAACGCGCGAGGCTTCCAAGAGTTCTACGGCTTCTGCTCGGGCCATTGGGGCAACTACTGGAGCCCGATGCTGGACTATAACGGAGAAATCGTCCAGGGTAACGGCTTTCTGACCGACGACCTAACCGACCACGCGATCCAATTCGTACAAAACGAAAATGTGGCACCGTTCTTTGTTTACCTTGCGTTGAACACCCCCCATTCGCCGATGCAAGTGCCTGACGCCTTTTGGGAAAAATTCGAATCGGCTGACCTAAAGATGCGTGGTCGCCAGCCCGATTCCGAAGACGTCCTGCACACTCGCGCAGCCTTAGCTATGTGTGAAAATATCGATTGGAACATTGGCCGACTGATGAAGACGCTGGACCAGACCAAGGCCGCCGACAATACCATTGTTCTTTTCCTTAGCGACAATGGCCCGAACGGAGCACGCTGGAACGATGAAATGAAAGGCATCAAGGGCTCAACCGATGAAGGCGGCGTCCGATCCCCCTTGTTTGTGCGTTGGCCCGCAAAAATTAAGGCCGGCTTGAAGATCAACCCGATCGCGGGCGCGATCGATCTTTATCCAACCTTAACCCAACTTTGCGAAGTCGTGCCGCAGAACAAATCTCGCCTGGACGGAATTAGCTTGGCACCTCTCCTACTAGAAAAGCAAGACCAATGGCCGGACCGGATCATTTTCTCGAAATGGGGCAACAACGTCAGTGCGCGTAACCAACGTTTTCGACTCGACCAAAGCGGCAAACTCTATGACATGGTAGCCGACCCCGGTCAATACAAGGACGTTTCTCAACAGCACCCAACCGTTGCCGACGAAATGGCAAAGGCTGTCGTTGAGTTTCGAAACACGGTGATCGGTCCGCCTGAACTAGACGACCGCTTGTTCCCAATCACACACCCTGATTTTGATTTAGTGCAACTTCCAGCGCGTGACGCGGTTGCCGACGGCGAATTGAAACGGTCCAGTCGCCACCCCAATAGTTCCTACTTCACCAATTGGACGTCAACCGACGACCGCATCACTTGGAAGGCAGAAGCTCTGGACGATGGGCAATACCAGGCGGAGATTTTCTTCTCCTGCCCCGAAGGGCAACAAGGCTCGACGGTTGAACTTCGCTTCAACCAAGCGACGTTATCAGGCGAGATTTCCAAATCGACGCCCATTAGATTAATCGGCGAAGATCAAGATCGTTCACCCAGAACCGAATCCTTCGAACAAGATTGGCAACGCCTGAAACTAGGCACCATTTCGATCACAAAAGGGCAGGGCGCCCTTACCCTACAGGCAACCCGAATTGCCAACCAACAAGTGATGGACTTCCGCTTGCTAACCCTACGCCGAATCAAGTGAACCAAGGGCAGCAATTTACGGCAACACTCCCGCATCCCGCATCCCGCATCCCTCATCCCTCATCCCTCATCCCTCATCCCTCATCCCTCATCCCTCATCCCTCATCCCTCATCCCTCATCCCTCATCCCGCATCCCCCGT
>Ga0209702_10008326_pt1 | contig 12134 bp, 22 predicted proteins | sample FRY01_FD_187210 | JGI IMG/M metagenome (GOLD analysis project Ga0209702, IMG submission 187210) | Freshwater microbial communities from Lake Fryxell liftoff mats and glacier meltwater in Antarctica - FRY-01 (SPAdes) (version 2) | ecosystem: Environmental > Aquatic > Freshwater > Ice > Glacier... | reverse complement strand
GTGATCAGCCCACGCAGCGCGTCGGCGAATGAGTTTCGCAACGCGAACCCACGAGCCCGCAGAGCCAACATCCTCGCCGGATATTGTTGCCACGGGCCGCTCTTTCCAGCGAGCCCGGCCTTCTCAGCGTCGGACCACGCGAACCTCGTGACGCTCGGCGATGGATATCCGCGACGCTTCACCGTGCAGATCGCCACCATCGCTCTGCCCTCTCCCTCTATCGTCTCTGTGACGTACTCGCACTGTGGGCTCGTCTGCACGAGCGCGAGCGCAGCATCGCCCCAGATTGTCGGCCTGCCGTTGATCACGGCGATCGACTGTAGGCTCTGCATCGGCGACAGCCCAACCTCAGATCCATGCTGGATTGCCAACATACAGCTCTCGGGTTTGCCGCGAAAATCCTTCGGGGCGAACTCACTATTCGCCACCATTTTCGAGAACCGAAACGCGTCGTCGAACGTCTGTAGTGATATGCCCCTCGGCTGTGTCTGCGTGCTAATTTCCATTGTCAGATCCTCCTATCGTGGTTTCCAAAATATCGCAAGGATCAACAGCGATCCATGCCCCGCCGCAATCGACAGATACTCTACCGCTGCCAATCGTAATCACTCGCCCGGCCCAGCGTTTGCCGGCAGTGAGCCCGCGAACGTAGTCGCCGACAGCCGGCAGTTGTGGCTGCGGTGGCCGTCCGTAGGTCATCTCCATTCCGAGAGTCGCAGCGTCATATTCGCGAAAATGTGCGTCCATCGTATCTCCTAGTTATTTTCCAATCGGTCCACCCGCCTGCGGAATGCAGGCGGGCAATCGTCAATCACGCCAAAACCTTGTCGATCGCCGTCCCCACGTAGCTCGGGAATCGCGGCACTCCGTCGTCGGTCAGCTCCTGGTATCGGTAGGTGATGATCGAGCCGATCGCCGGCGGGCAGTCTCGGTCGGCATCGGATAGCCCGGTGCCGACCGAGAACCTCGTGCCGTCTGCGGCCTCGCAGAGTAGAGCCCCTGTCCTGCTGGCGTTGCGGCCCCTGCCTGCGGTGTGGCCGATCACTGTGGCCTCGGCGTCGCTGAACGATTTTACCTTCAGGAGGCTAGCGGATCTGCCGACCTCATATCTGCTGCCGGCTGCTCGCAGCATTAGCCCTTCGCCGCCCAGATCCTCTACGCGGGCCAGCTCTGCCTGTAGGTGGTCGGCACCCAGGCACAGATCCTGTGCGACGATCTCGACATGTGCAGAGTCTCGCAGGCTCGCACGCCAGAAATTGAGGCCGACCTGCCGCTGCTCGAATGTGCCGGCCATCTCTGGCGCGTCGAATACGAGGTACGTCACCTGTCCCCACTCCAGGCCAGCATCACGCCGCCGCACGATAGAAACGCATCGCTGAAACTCGCCGCGTCCTACCCACAGCTCGCCATCGAGCGGATAGGACGGCAGTTCGCGAGTGAACCATGCTGGTGCATGGTAGACGTTGCCGAGCCGCGAAACGAATCGCGTGCCATCCCACCAGGCTCGCACGCCGTCGAGCTTTTCCGACATCCAGTAGCCTGTGGGATCTGTGTCGGTCATCCATTTTTTCGCCAGCAGCACGGGCGGTGGTGTTTTGTCGCTCATCGTTATCTCCTCGTTGATTTCCAATCGGTTCCACCCGCCTGCAACACACAGGCGGGCAATCGTCAATCGTCAGGCTGCGGCCGCTGCCGCGACCACCTGACTGAATGACCAGACACGGCCGCAGTCGTTATCGTTCACGGCGTAGCACTTGGTGGCATTCGCCCAGGGCAGGTCGGATGTCATGTCCGGGCACATCTGGATGCCGATGACCGTGATGCCCAGCTTGGCAAGGCGTCGCACGGCCTTGGCGGAAAAATCCTTGGCGGCAAAGTCGGCTGAAAAATTGTTCATCGTTCTCTCCTCGTTCTCATTCTCTCGGTCTCGCGTGGCTGATCGCCACGTCATGCCAGTAGTATAGCTATCGGGACAATGCCCGTCAAGGGGTAAATAAAGATTTTTCGGAATTATTTCCAGCCCTCAGAAACCCTAGAAAACAGGCCTTTTCGCTCAATCCGCCCGGAATCCTCGCTTGGGCCTGCCTACTATAGGAGTGCCGACTGATCGCCGGCTGGCCCGGGCCGCGAGCTCGGCCCGATCGAACACCACGCTGCGCGCCGAGATAGTGTACGCCCAGACAGTGCCGAGCCGCGCGAGCTTGCGCACCTGCGACATGCTCTGCCCGAGGATCGCTGCAGCCTCGCGGCAGGTAATCGCGTCGCGGCCGTCGATCGTTATTTTTTTGCGGTTCATTACTCCACCCTATTTCCGATCACGTCGTAGCCGACGCGATCCTGCAACCGTGCGATCTGCACGAGCAGCACCTGTCGCTCTGCCAGTAGGTGCAGCACGTCGCCGGCTAGCGTGCCAGAGGTGCCCGTCAGCGCCCCGGAGAATCGCTGAGCCAGATGGCTGATCATAGCAATGTCATTTTCGGACAGCATGTAGCGTCTCCGCTCGTAAAAACGCCAGGCAGATCATCGCCCAATTCGCCGCATCGACGAGGGCATTTTCGTAGTCAACCTCCTGCCCGTGCGCGAATCGCTGCATCCTCACAACGCAGTCACTCAGATCGCAGAGAGCACGACGCCACGGCTCGACTCCGCACGCTGCCGAGGCTGTGACGTTGGCGAACGGGTCTGCCGCGTCGCCGTAGGCTGCGGTCTTCGCTTTGTGGATCGCGAGTAGCTCAGCGTGGATCGCGAGCCAGTCTGCACTGGTTGGTTGCGTCATGTGGGAACCATACTCCCGATACAGGCACTTGTCAACCAGCAGCGGATCTCGCCAGCGTAATCGCCCGCGAAACGAGCAGCGCAGCGGCGATGGCCGAGAACGGCAGGCCGCGATCCGCCGCTGCCTGCCTCATCCATTCGACGATTTCTCCCGTGCGGCGAACGCACTCGTCGACGCCCCAGGCGTCCATGCGGGCCGCGAACGCCTTGCAACCACAGCCCTCGATCTCAGTGATCCAGAGAGACGCGAGTATTTCGGAGAGGAATGCGCCAGGGCCTTTTGTCCGTGGGCGTTGCGGCGGCGGCGGCACGAACGGCTCGACGAGGGCGTCGCGAGTGATCGCGTCGGGCAGCGACTCCAGGTACTCGGCCACCATCGCCAGCAGACGGTTTTTTCTCGCCATCAGATCCGCGTCGATCGAGCGGCTCATTTTGTCCAGGTGCAAAAACGGGCCGGCAATCAGCGATCGAGCGGCGACAACGGCCTCGCACAATTGCGGCGGCAACCACTCAGGACAATCGTTGACTGTGGGCACACCTCGCTGGACGATCATCGACCGCTGCCCGTGCGGCTGTCGCTTGAGCCAGATGCTCGGCCACAGGCCTCCTGCGTTGGCGTGCAGTAGCGTGATCGGCCCAGGCATTGAGTCGATGCTCCACGGAGCGAGCGCGATGAAGTCCTCCTCTAGATAGAGGTTCGTGGCGTCGGTGTGGAAATAATTCGCCATGATATGGACCGGCACAATCAACCCCATGTTTTGCGTGAGCTGAATTGCGTCGGCACCATCCATCTCTGGCAGCGTCACGTCCTGCGACGCAATCGCCAGCCGGTGGGTGTCTAGCAGACATTTGCGTAACGAGAGCCGAAAGACTTTCAGCACGTCGTGCCGATCATGCGTGGCGGTAAATAGGTGGAGCATTATGACGTTGACCAGAGCAGGCAGTGATATTCAGGATCGCCGTAGCCGGGATTTGCCTGCACCCAATTCCAGTTGCCGGAGCCGATGATATTGTCCCAATCCGTTTGAGAAAAACATTGGCCAGCCGTGCCGGCCGTAGATGTGCCGTTGGGCAACGCTTCTGGGAACGGGTGCTCGATGAACATCCACTGGATTTCGCCGAACGACGGCCCATTTGTCTCGCACTGGCATTGCATGAAGACGAACATCCAGCCGCATTTGCCGCTCGGCTGTGACGCCGGGAATGGTTCTTCACAACCGAATGGATTCGATCCGTCCTTCGTGCAGTAGGCGTAGAGGAGGTTGCCGAAACTGCCGCCGCACGACTCGATCAGCGTACCTGCTGGATTGAGTGACGCGAAGGTAAAGAAATTGTCACCAGTCGGGTAACACGTTTCCGGTGTGTTGCAGTCTGCCAGCATCACCGCAATCGTCTGCTCGTTGAACGTGCATGCCTCAGTCGGGCAGCAACCGCAACACGGAGAGCACGGGAGCAGCATGGCCTAGCACTCCGCAGAAATGACGTAGTGCCGGCCCTGATTCGCACGGGCCACCATTACCCATTTGTCAGTTTTAATCGTCGCGAATTTATTTACGCAATCGACGAGTAATACCTCTGGGTCTGAAATCGTTTCGGCATTAGGTTCGCCAGCCTCGTAGACTTTTACTGTCGCCAGATCGCCCTTAACCCATTCCGTGGTTGTTTTGCACAGACGGATCGTAAACTCTTCTTCGACGACGGGCAGCTTGTTGACGGCCATGCTGCGGTCGCCGCGCTCGTGCGCCGCCACCGCTCGGCTGATTCGCTGCATCGCGTCGAGCGAGAGCGTGTTGATTTTTGCCACGGCCCGCTCCTATGCTGGATTCCTGAGCTTACCGAATCGTGCGAAAAAATCTCTCCGCTTGTAAAGCTGTATATCCAGCGCACGTAGCGGATCGCCAGGTGCAATAGGCTCGCCATTAAACAGGCCAACGGGCGTTTTGATTGGCCTGCCATCGTCTCCGAGAATCGACTTCTTCTTGTAGCCATCTTCGTTGACGAGCTTATGGAATCCAATGTCCCACGGTTTGAAATTCCAATTTTCTTCGCGATATGCAAAGTCCCACGAAACCTCCCACGTCTTATTAGACGACAGCCATTTGCCAGAGCAGCCCTGACATTTCCACGTGTTGATGTCGCCGCCATTCCATACGACTGAGTTCGTTGTGTTTGTGTAAAATAACGACCACGGCCACCAGACATCGATGTCGGCCTCGTACATCGTGAACGTCACTTTCGGTTCAGCCTGTTCTTTTTCGCATCCGTCAACGAGCGGCTCTTTTGCTGAGTTTGCAATGATGGCGCCATCCACGTCCTCGAATGTCGGCACTGTCGTAACGCTGGACGAGGCAGACCAGTAGGCGAATAGGCCAGCGACAGGATCATCACCTGGGGCAGGCTCTGCCGGCGGATCTTCGACAGGTGGTTCTTTGTCTTTCGCGTCAAGCGGAGCGTACTGAAAGCGCACTGTATACGCCAAGCCAGAATCGTCTGCGGCCTTCACGTCGATTGATTTGACGAATGATTCGGCATTCTCCGGATGCGTCTGCCCAAATGCACCGCACGCTGCAACGATTGATTCGAGCGACTGGAAATTGTCGTCAGTGCGGACTGTCCACTCGCGATCATATTTCGCGACGGCCTTGAGCTCGTTGCTTGCGCCGCGGCCGCGTGGCACCTCGTAGACGTAGACGATCGCCATGCTGCTAGACTCCTGCCGACGGTGCCAAATCGTACTCGTCTACCTCGACTGCATCATTGTCGAGCTTGTCGTTGATTTGTTCTAGCTCTTTGAGCTGCTTGTCGGCAACGGTGTTTCCGCCGTCGCCGCGCATGATGCGGAACATTTCCGTGATGCCCTCACGGCTGCGTGAGTCGATCCCTCGCACGGCCTCCTTGACGCCCGTGGTGTCGAGTTTGACGGCAGGTGCATCCTCGATCTTTAGCGTCGTTGCCGTGGCTGTGTCGATCATCCCTGCGGCGGCACGAGCCTTTGCAATTGCCTCGTCAATTCCTGTGACGAGCGGGCCTGCGATTGCCTCGCCGGCAGTCGCGGCGTCGCGGCCAAATAAAGCGTTGCCAGCGTTCTCCGCCCACGCGGCCCCGGCCTTTGAAATTTCACCGCCGACGCCAGCAGAAAAACCTTGCAGTTGCTTGATCCCCGAATCTAAATTAGACGTGTCGAATCCCATCCGCTCACCCATGAATGCGGCTGCCTGGAGCATCCTCTGGATGATCGGCGCCAGCACAGCGCCAGCAACGAGGAACGCGACATGAAGCGCCCGAGCAACGGCCGAAAAATAGTCTGCCACACGCTGCCCGTCGGCCCAGACAGCAGACCAGCTCTCGCCGACGCTTGCGATATACGCGAATGTGCTGCTCAGATTTGCAATCAACCAATCGCCGATGACGGCCAGGAATTTAGCACCCTGCAAAATGCCCTCGCCGATTGCCTGCCCAATATTCGCGCCGCCACGATCGCCAATCATGTTTGCGAATTTAGTCGTAACCGCAGCGATGGCCGGAGCTAGGAACGCGTCAATCTGGCCGACGACGCCCTTGATTGCGGCCGTGGCGCGGGTGAACGCGTCGCGCATTTCCTCGACGTTTTTTGTCTGCCCGCTCGTGAGTGCGAGCCCGAACCGTTTGGCTTCTTCAGTGGCTGCTGCAATACCTGCGGCACCGCCTGCAAATAGCGGCAGCAATTCTGCGCCGCTCCTGCCGAAAAGTTTTACTGCCGCTGCGGCTCGCTCGACCTCTGAGGGTAATTTTGCAATCGCATCTGTGATTGCGCTGAATCGCTCCGCCGCAGTCATGTTGTTGAGGCTTTCGACAGACATGCCAACATCGTTAAATGCTGCGATCGCCGTTCGCGATCCACCTGCGGCCTTGGCGAACGCCACGTCGGATTTTGTGGCGGCCTTGCCAATGCTTTCCATCGACACGCCTGCGAGATCACCGGCCAGCACTAGCCCGGACAGCTCGCCATGTGTCATGCCGAGCCTAGCGGCGAGCTTTGCCTGAGCGTCAATTGTGCTGGCTGCAGCCTGGCCCATCGAGATCAGGCTCGACACTGCACGCGTTGCCCCTGACGCAATCGAGCCGAACAGCATGGCTCCCTGAATACTGGCCAGCCCGCCGAGCCGTGCCTTGAGCGACATGATGCCCGACTCCATTCGCCGCAGCGAGCCAGTCGCCTGCCCGATGCCGCTCGTGAGGCCGCTCGTGGAGGCTGTGAAAACCGCTCGTACTTTGCCAATGGTTGCCATGATTTATCTTTCGCACAACTTCGCGAATTTTTCTAGCTCTGCCGCCATCTCTTCTGGTGTCTGTCGCGGCCTCATTGGATCGTAGCCCGGGAGAAACATTTCTTCGGCATCGCTCTGCATTTTCGCTCCCATCGACGCCGCAATCATCACCGTACTCCGTGCCGTTCGCCGCCAATGCCTGCCGATCGTTTCGATCCGATCAAAAGCAATCCATTCCTTGAGCTGCTCGACGCTCATCTCTCGCGACAGCCTATCTACGTCCCATTCGCCGCACTCGAGCGCCAGCCTCATGAGGAACTGTCGCATGGGCTGGCTTCTGATTTTCCCTCTAGCTCGGCAATCTCCACCTCGCTCACGGCCATCATTGAGGTCGCCTTGTCCCAGATGCGCTGTAGCGCGGCAGCGGGCTGGTTGCCCAGCGCGAACGCTTCGGCGTCCTTGAACAACAATTTGCTATCCGCATCACACAAGAACATGCTCGCGATTTTGCCTCGCCAAATTGTTTTGGGTGTTTTCTTGTGATCTTGGCAATAGATCTCCCACGTATCTCTGGTGTTTGCCGACGGCCACTTCAGCAGGACGGTGTCATTCCACTCTGGAATAAATAGCTCTACCGGTGGCCGAGCGTCTTCTAACTTAAAAATAGCTTCCTTCGAGTCGAGCATTCATCATTCTCCTGTTAATTGAAACGTTGCTGTACCTCTAATTTTGTCGCCCACGGTGCCGCGAACGCGCGAGTCCTTCACAAACGCGATGCCTGAAGCAGCACCTACTCCAGCGACAACGAGCGCGCCGCGAGTGCCAATCTGTGGCACGGCAGACGCACCGATAAAGCTGATTGATATTGTGCCCGGCGTGAGTCGCAGCACGTCCTGGTACATCCACGCCACGCTGCCGATTCCTCCGCCAGTGACAGCAGAATGCCCCGACTCGAACGAGTCTGCATCGCCGCCAGACACATCGATGTCCAGTAGATTTCCGAGAGTTGCGCCAGCAAAACTGACGGTTGATCCCTGTGCTGATTCGGCCATGTTATCACTATGCGGGAATGATGTCCTTGACTGCAGTAACCGACGTTTTGATTTTGTCGCCGACGGCGTAGCCATCAGAGACAGCAGTGATTTTACAAACGACGCCAGCAATCGTGATGGCGGTGCCGGCAGCAAAATCGCCGCGACCAAAGTACGAAAATGTGCAACTGAATCCGAGCCCGTCGTTGTGCGTCGTGCCTGTATCGACGAGGCCACTTGGCTCGAAAATTCGGTTGGATCCCTCGGCCAATGAGAGAGTAGACACGTCGATCATGTTTGACGACGACGTCGTGTCAGCGACCGTGGTGTCGATTTTTACGTCGAACGCTGAGGCCGGCAGGCCCGACGGTAAGTTGCCTTGACTAGAAGGATATGGCATTTTGAAAACTCCTATTCTTCCCACGCGATCGCGTAGGTCTGATCGATCTGATAGACGGGGCTGGACGATCCGTCTGGAATGTCTGCTGCTGCATCGGCCTCGTCGACGAGACGCACACTTGAAATCGTACTACCATTCGACGAGCCGTTGAAGTTGTTTACCTCGCCGCGAACTTGCTCGGCGAGATCCTTGAGATCGGCATAACTCTCGCCGATTAGATGGACGAAGAACGTGCCGACAGGTGCCCCAATCAACACGTCGATAGCGTCCTCTCGGGCTGTGCCTGTACGCTCATATACGGCGTAGGGCATGACGGCATCGGCGGCGGCCAGTACCGGATAGGCGGCAACGCCTGACTCTTCGATCGATTCCTTTAGCCACGCCTCTGGGCTGATCATTATTTCTGATACCCCTTGTTGTACGGGCTGTCGAGTTCTCGGGCTGCCATCTCTAGTGCGTCTGCCATTTCTTTTTCCAACTTGCCGACCACAGGGCCGCTATACGCCGCGAGGAATCTCTGCAGAATGCCGTGAGGCTTGATGCCGCGATTCGTTCCGAACTCCAACCAAAGTGATTTGCGGCTTTCAAAGCCGGCCTTATATCCGATTGTGCCGAATACAACGCCGTCCTTGTTTCTGCCAATGTACCGCGACTTCGCTATAACGGCCCGCCTCAACGCGCCGGCGATGTTCTTAGGCTTCGCGCCCTCTTTCGCGACCACCATTCTCCGCTTGCCCTTTGGAGTCACGCCCTTGAGCACCGGCACGCCGCCTTTCATCGCTCGTTTCATCGACGCCTGCAAATGCTTCTTGGCAATGTGTCGCGGCAGTTTTGCGTACGCGGCCATCAGGTGAGCAACATCTTTCCGCGTGCCCTGCCAGTCGAGTGTGATCATACGGCCACCTCTTCGCACGTCAGTTCATGTTCCTCTCGATTATTTTTTTCGATGATGCTGGAAATGTAGAGCACCCTATTCGAGCGGCTCGTCCATATCAGTCGCATCTCTGCCGTGAGCCCGTCGAGGAACCTCATGCGAACCGTGTAGCTCGTTGTCCCGGAAATACGTGCCATACGATCGCGCTCGGAATACGCCACAGCCTCGACGCTCGCCCATCGCGTTGCCACCTCTGCCCAGGTATCGACGGGCTCGCCTAGAGCGTTGCGATCCTGCAACGCAATCTGAATCGAAACCTTTTCGCGCAGCGTGCCAGAAGAGATCATCAGTAGGCTCCGCTGTGGCTCTCAGAGGCCAACAGCACGTCGATAGCTATCGGCATATCGGACTGCTCGGCACCACGATTCGCGTACAGGTGATCCACCAAGATTAACAGTGCAGAGCGGATCTGCGGAGCCACTCGCACCGACGGCAGCACGCCGGCCCAATAAGTGATCTTTAGACGGCCGCTAGGAATACGGCTGAACTCGATCAGCCCAGGCATGGAGTCTGTGTCGATCGTGTAGTCGTCCGCGTCAACGTCCTCATCGTCGGCTGTAACGACGATTGGATAGTCCTCGCCGTCGAGCAACGGCGGATTTGGCATCTGGACGCACGCGTGAGCGTGGTCCCACGTGGCGCGGTACTGCTGTGCCACGAGTGCCACACCCATGCGTCGCTCAATGAGCCGCCGCCCGGTGGCGATCAGCCCGAGAATGTGGCCGTCGTCGTCTGTCTGGTCGGCAGTCATGCGTAGCTGGCTCTTGGCCTCCAGCAGCGACACAGGCTCGACGACAGGCCCCTCGATTAGTACGACGCTACGGGGTGTCACAGTCTGCTCCTATCGCCGGATGGTCGCTGTCCGAATCTCTCGCACGGCCGTCGCCGTCTCTGCTCGGCCGAACCCCAGCGGCTGCTGCGGGCCGTGTTCCATGATCGCCGTGCCACGCATTGCCAGCATCTTCGCGAGGCCATCTGTCACGTCCACTACATCGCCGGCTCTATAGGCCCTGTAGGATTTCAGAAATCTAATCTGCACATGTACCTCGAAACAAAAGCCTGGGCTCGCGGCCGTGCGGCCCAGGCTCAACTGTGAATTAGGACGTAGCCTTGATCAAAGCCGACACGTAGAGGTCCTCTGTGTCGTGATTCGTCAGGCCGAATCTTTGGTTGGCAACGAACAGCGTTGCCGCCTGGCGGATCAACAGCTCTTTCGCGGCAGTCAGAGTGAACCCTGTGCCGTTGTGTGCAATCGCCGTGGTCTTGGAAAAATCTCCATAGAGTGCCCGCACATTTGCCGGCAGCGATCGGACCTTGAAAACTGGCACTCCCCAGACCGTGGGAACGATCTTCCCGCCGCCGACCGCGATCGTGCCCTGCTGCGCACCAGCAACGTGCATGAGGTCGCCCCAGCCAGCCGTATTTACAATCCACGCCGTCTGGTCGACGATGCCATCGACCTTGCCAATCGTGTTCACGAGATCAGCAACTGTCGCATCTGCGCTCACGCCGAGCGTGACCTTGTTGCCCGACGGAATGCCGGCATAAATACCATCGATTCCGACATTACTGGAGCCGCCGAACATCGTCGAATCGAATTTTGTCGCGAACGCAGTAGAGACCGCGTTGGCCAAGAACTGAGCAATCCCCACAGGAGAGTCGTCGAGCAGCGCGTTGGAGATCGGGATACTCGCCATTGCGTTCTCAACAGTCACGAGCACTCCGCTTGTTTCAAGAATCTGATCGGCCACCTCTTCTCCCTGCACGACAAAATCAGCCTCTACCTCGCCCGCCTTCGGAAGCGTTAGCCGGCCCATGGATGTCGTGAACACCTGTGCAATTTGCATCGCAACAGACTTCCACGAGATCTGATTGATTATCGAGGTGTAAAGCTCGATGGCCGTCAGCTCTGCGCCTTCGAGCGCCTGGTTGGAACCGCTCTGCGGGACTGCAGCTCGCATCGCAACCTGTTGAATGAATCGTCCCGCTCGCATTCCTGCGGCAGGCGTAAAAATGCCTCTGATGTCGCACATGGGCTCCGGCAGTGCGGCCGCGCCGTGAGCGCCAGAGAGCGGATCGCAGCGGTCCGTTACGACCGCAGACCGGAGCGATGCCAGCCGTGCGTCGAGAGTGTTCTCTCGCTCAAGGAGCGGAAGGATTTCAACAGCACGCGCGTCGAGCACGTTCAGCCTTTCCTCGGCCGTTGCCCGCAATTCGTCGGTCTCGAATTTCGCGTCGCGAAGATCTGCGATTTCGGTCGTGATTGCGGCAACTTCGTCCTGGAGAATCCGGCGTCGCTCTGACATTTTTTCGCCCTTGAAGTAGAGTGAGGGAACGCCCTCAACCTATTCACAAAAACAATGCCGGCGAAGTCTGCCGTTCTACGGTAGAAATTTAGTCCAACCCCTTCGAGTTCAACGGCCGCGTGAGAACGTGTTGAATTTCCTTCTGGCCGATCGCCAACTCTTGCAGCGTCATCGTCTGCCGCAACTGCGTGTCGGCGATTTCGTGAAGCGTCTCAGACGTTGACTCGAGGAATTGTGTGTGTGATTTCACCACGGGAATGACCACCGTCGCATTCAACGAAATGCACGCCTCGCGAATGAAAAACAAAATCACGAACAGGATGGCCACTGGTACGCCGAAGCGTTCCATGATTCGCAGGATTGATTGGCTCATCTCGGTTTCCTCGACTCCTGCTGCCAGGCATCTATGGTGTTGCGATTCTCGACACGCTCACGCCACCA
>Ga0209702_10008323_pt1 | contig 12137 bp, 11 predicted proteins | sample FRY01_FD_187210 | JGI IMG/M metagenome (GOLD analysis project Ga0209702, IMG submission 187210) | Freshwater microbial communities from Lake Fryxell liftoff mats and glacier meltwater in Antarctica - FRY-01 (SPAdes) (version 2) | ecosystem: Environmental > Aquatic > Freshwater > Ice > Glacier... | reverse complement strand
GTTCAGCTCTTGCGCGACCGACTTGACCGTCCTGACGCCACGTGAATATACCTTAATTAACGCCTGCTCAATAAATGCTTCCGAATGACGTGATCCCATTGCTTCCTCCAAAATTTAAATAAAATTTCGAGGCGACAACTAGCCTGACACAGGGGGATATCGGTGATACAGATATATTCGATCCCATCTTTGGTATCGGTACCAACAACCCGATCTAATACCTTGGGTGACCAGTTATTCATCATGATCAGCTCGGGATCGTTGATCTCTCCCAAGCGCATCATCAAGAGTCGCGGATTATCAGTATCGTAGCGGAGGCGAGTCCTGAGTTACCTTGACGGTGCGAGTGCAGGCGGTCGCACATTAGCCTCTCGGCGTTGAGCGTGCAAACGCGCCAGCCTCACGGACAAATTCCAAGAGGAGTGTCAAGCGGTTGCGTTTGCCCGGCCGGGTGTTTATGCTCGCGAAAAACCTGATAAAAAGGATCTTCCCCGTGACCACAGCAGCATCACAACGCATCAGTCCCTCATTGGAGTTAGCACGTCGACTGCGGTTATGCAGGATCCCTGCGATATTGTCCAATTCTTTCTAACGCATCAGACAAAAAGACCCTTCATACCAGACTATTAAAAGTATGTTGCTAAGCCACCTTCATACGTGGAGCGGTCATCTTCAACAGGAATTAAGTTCGCAATAAAAATAACGAGGTAGATCATGTCCAGAGCTGTAAATATCAGCACCACACTCGCCAAGACCCTGATCCTGTGCACACTCATCGGCTGTGCGGCTGCAACCCAGGCCGCCGAATTGAAACTTGTCCGTTTCGGGCCAGCGGGACAGGAGAAGCCCGGCCTGGTCGACCATGACGGTCAGCTTCGCGATCTCTCTGCGCATGTGCGCGACATTACTCCAGACGTGCTTTCCGACGAAGCGCTGGAGCGCATTGCTGCGATCCCGGTGGACCAACTTCCGCTGGTGCAGGGCGATCCCCGTCTTGGCGTGCCGCTGACCGGGATCGGCAAGATCATCGCCGTGGGATTCAATTATGTGAATCACGCTGCCGAGATGCAGGTCGAGCTGCCCACTGAACCATTGATTTTCATGAAGGCGACCTCTGCATTGAGCGGCCCCTTTGATGATGTGATCCGCCCGCGCGGCGGCGACAAGCTGGACTATGAGTCAGAACTGGTCGTGGTAATCGGCACCAGGGCGCAATATGTTTCCGAAGAGGATGCGTTTGACTACGTTGCCGGGTATACAGTGGGGCATGACGTTTCCGAACGGGCGTTCCAGCGCGAGCGCGGCGGTCAGTTTACCAAGGGTAAGAGTGCCGATACGTTCGCACCTCTCGGTCCCTGGCTGGTGACGCGCGACAGCATCGATGATGTACAGAATCTCGCCGTCTGGTCCGAGGTCAACGGTCAGATGCGTCAGCAAGGCAATACTGCGGACATGGTGTTTGGCGTTGCGCACATCGTAAGCCATCTCAGTCAGTTCATGACCTTGCATCCCGGTGATGTGATCTATACCGGCACACCCGCGGGCGTGGGCGATGGCATGGTGCCGCCGGTCTATCTCAAACCGGGTGATGTGGTCAGGCTCGGTATCGAGGGGCTGGATGAACAGCGTCAGGTGATTGCACCGTCGCCTTAGAGCCGGCCACGGATAGGGGCAAAGACATCGGGTCGCTTTTACGGCGCCTTTGAAGTCAATAACCTTACCATCGGGCACGTCGTCACCCCAGTATTCAAGGATACGAAGCGCCCCCATTCCGATAAACATCTCATCAGCCATTCTGGCATGATCGATAAAAGCCTGTTTGTTGGTGCAGGGCGCTGCTATGACAAAACCATTTATATAGGACGTGCTGTTATTTCTTTGTTGTTTCAATGGACAGGAAGTCTCGCTATGATCGTATCTAATGATAACAATAGACGGCCCCGACTACGTGCCGTGTAAATGCGTCACGGATACCACATGGATAAGTTGGACCGGATTCAGAAACTGCACCAACTGCTCATCACCCGACGCTACCCCGTTAGTCTACGCATCCTGGCCGACAAGCTTGGCTGCGGCGAAAAAAATGCCAAACGCCTGATCCGCACCCTCGAAGACTTGATGCTGGCCCCCATTGAGTACAACAAAGAACACAAAGGCTGGGCCTATGCCTGCGGTCCCGATACCAAGAGCCAACTACCCGGACTGTGGCTCACCGCCGAAGAACTCCAATCCATGGCCCTGCTTCTGCACATGCTGCAGAATTTCGGCAACGGTCTGCTCAACGACGAGCTCAAGGTTGTGGAAAAGGAAGTCCACAAACTGTTGAAGGCCCGCAAGATTTCCCCTGAGGTACTGAAGAACCGCATCAAGGTGTTGCCGATCGGCCACCGTTCGGTTCCTAACGATATCTATCTGCGCGTGAGCGACGCCCTCCTCAAAGGCAAGCAGCTCCTGTTGCGCTACACCGACTACAGCGGCAAGCAGACACAACGCGTCGTCAGTCCGCAGGATCTCGTCTACTACCGCGACAACTGGTATCTGGATGCGTGGTGTCACACGAAAAAAGATATCCGTCAGTTTCTGCTGGCACGCATGGCAAAGGCTGCGATTTGTGATGAGCCAGCGCATGTTGTCCCCATCGCGAAACTCGAAGAACACTTCTCCGGCAGCTACGGTATTTTCGCCGGCAAACCCGAACACACTGCCATTTTGCGTTTCTGCGGAAACGTTGCGCAGGAAGTGTCGCAGCAGGTTTGGCATCCGCAGCAAGAAGGCCGGTGGGATGGGGAAGAGTATGTGTTGCGATTTCCGTATGGGGATGACCGGGAGTTGGTGCGGGATGTGATGCGGTATATGCCGGATGTGGTGGTGGAGGGGCCGGTGACTCTGCGAGCAGCCGTTGTAACGCGTCTGGAGGAAGGGCTGAAGGCTTTACGCAAACCCGGATAACACTGTACAAATGAACAGTTAGCGAATTGTCCGGGCACCTATGCGACTGTGTGTCAGTGCGGACAGCGAGTCCATCATCACCGTCAGGGAGTGATAGCCATGAAAGCCGAGATGACCTTGTTTGAAGACTACAAGATTCGCCGTGTGTATGACGAAGGCAGCGAGACCTGGTGGTTCTCGGTGATCGATATCGTGCAGGTGTTGACGCAGCAAGGGGATTATCAAGCAACCCGCAACTACTGGAAGGTGCTGAAGAACCGTCTGAGCAAGGAGGGCAGTCAGTCGGTTACAGAATGTAACTGACTGAAATTGACCGCTGCGGATGGCAAGAACTAGATGGCTGACGTTGATCCCTAGAACTACAAAGTAATTGAAAAACAACAAGGACGACATTAACTGATGCGAGCACCAGCCTCCAAGAACATCAACCTGCCAACGATTCCACTAAATCAGTGTCTTGCGAAGTCATTCAAATGTGCTGACGGCTCCATATTGCCAGGACGGCTGGTCTTCAACCATTGCCAAATTGTTGGGGAAGTAGCTCGTGCGATGATTTCCCGCATGCCAGACTGGCTTCGCGCAGACTTGTTTCCAGCAGGCTCAGAATTAATCGCAGCTGCTCACGATATCGGAAAGGTCAGTCCAACCTTTCAGAAAAAAATCTACAACGCACTCTCTGTAAAAGATGAACAGATCCTGGACCAATTAAGATCGATCAACGAGAAAACGGAGAACTTGTGGGGAGGACATGCTGGTGTCAGTCAGGCTACGGTGGAGACCCAGAACTTTGGCTCATTCGTCGCTGAAATTCTCGGGCAACACCATGGTAAGTCACCCAACCTAGCGCTATATACCGCGAACAGTTCTGTGTTTGGAGCACAGCCCTGGCACGACCAACGTCTCGAATTACTTGCGCAACTTAGAAGTGACTTGGATGTCGAGAATTTCCCTGTGGTGAAAAATGGGTTGCAGGCGCGAGTACTGGCAGGGCTCACCACTGTGTCCGATTGGATTGGCTCTGGTTCTCTTTTTGAAGACCCAAGTGCCGATTGGCAGCCAAGGATCGAGCAGGCATTGGACAACGCAGGATATGTCAATCCAACAGTAATCCCCGGGTTAAGCTTTAGCGATGTGTTCAACGACGGCATTACCGGGTTCTCTCCACGGGAAACTCAAGTCAAACTGATTGAGACCATAAAGGAAGATGGTGTATACGTGCTCGAAGCGCCAATGGGACTGGGGAAAACCGAAGCCGCTCTGTATGCAGCGTATCAATTGTTGGAGAAGAAATTAGCCACCGGAATTTATTTCGCACTGCCAACACAACTTACATCGGACAAAATCCATGAACGTGTCAATGCGTTTTTAAACCGAGTTCTAGCTGATGACTCGCCACACAAGAAAGCGCTGTTGGTGCATGGCAATGCTTGGCTAAAACAGTTCGAGATGGGTGAGGAAGGTAACCCCGGTGGGGCGTGGTTCACGCAAGGAAAACGTGGCATTCTGGCGCCCTTTGCTGTGGGCACCGTAGATCAGGCATTGATGGCAGTGATGAACGTTAAACACGGCTTTGTGCGTACCTTTGGCTTGGCCGGAAAGGTAGTCATTCTGGACGAAGTACATTCCTATGACAGTTTCACGGGAACGATTCTGGACGCTCTCATCAAAGCACTGCGTCAACTTCATTGCACGGTTATCATCTTGAGCGCCACACTGACTCAAGAACGCAGATCGAAACTTCTTGGTGTTACTGCTCATTCAGCCGCTTACCCATTGATAACAGCTCAACCTAAAAATGGACCGTTTTCTGAAATCGAAGTCACATTGATCCCTGATGCTGTAGTCAGCATCAGTCATCAGCAGGATGCGAAAGCGATCGAAGAAGCACTCTATAGAGCAGAGAGCGGGCAGCAAGTTTTGTGGATAGAAAATACCGTCAACGAGGCGCAAGCGATTTTCAATACACTTTCCGCTCGTGCAGCGGGTACCGGAGTGGCCTGCGGACTACTGCACTCTCGCTACACAAAGAATAATCGCGCCCACAATGAAGACATCTGGGTGAGGCATTTTGGCAAAGAAGGAGCGAACACACGTAACCAGACAGGTCGAATACTCGTAGGCACTCAGGTACTGGAACAGTCGCTGGATATTGACGCAGATTTTCTGATCAGCCGAATTGCTCCAACTGACATGCTTCTGCAACGCATGGGCCGTTTATGGCGCCATCAACAAACACAGCGTCCATCATCTACTCGGTGCGAAGCGTGGATACTTTCTCCTGACCTGGATTCAGCAATCGCAACACCAGATGTCGCATTTGGAAAAAGCGCTAAAGTATATTCTCCGTACGTTCTTTGCAGGAGCCTGGCTGTTTGGCGAGGCCTCTCACAGGTAAGACTGCCTGGTCAGATTCGCGAGTTGATTGAGGCAACTTACGCCAGACAGGAAGAAAGTGCGGACATGGCGAAACACTTCCATCAATTGGAAAAAACACGAAGCAAACTTGAGAGACTCGCTTTGGTCGGACTTTCGAAAGGAGGAAATACTCAGGCAGAAGAAAATGCTCAAACTCGGCACAGCGAATTGGAAACAACGGAAGTGCTATTGATTCGTGCCTACCAAAACGACCGAAAGAACCACGGAACAATCGTTACTTTTTTGAATAATGAACAGGTCCTCATTCCGCTCAACGGACGCTCCATGTCAAGGCAACGATGGCGTGAGATCAGCATCATCCTTACTCAAAGCACTTTGAAAGTGGCCGATTACCTGGCTCCCAATCCGGTAAGCAGATCTAAGATCAGTTGGCTGGGCGACTATTTTTATCTGGGAAAGCCGGAATATGATGAAAGTGTCATGCTGCGCCTGGGATTAGTTTTAGACGACGAAAGTGTCGCTGGGCTAGATGGCGAACCAGTCAATGAGCAGTACCACCTTTCTTACAACACCACACAAGGTTATGTAGCGAAAAAGAAATGAAACACCAGAAAATGACTGTATCGAATACCTTCATAGAAAAGAGAACACTATGACTATAGAAAACCGCTATAACTTGATCGATGAACCTTGGATACCGATTGTAGACGTCGGCAAAGTCAGCTTAAAACAATTGTTCAGCCATTCTGAATATCGCGGTATAGGTGGAAACCCTGTGCAGAAAATTGCACTGATGAAATTGCTTTTGGCGATTGCTCAGTCGGCGTATACACCGGAGGATGACGAAGAGTGGAAGGCACTGGGCGCTCGTGGTATAGCGCAAAAGTGTCTGGCGTATTTCAAGCAGTGGCATGATCGTTTCTACTTATATGGTGACATGCCATTTCTGCAGATACCTGAAATTAAAGGCGCAGCAGTTCAAAGCTTTGGGGCCGTGCTTGCCGAAGTGTCGACTGGAAACACAACCATTCTTACTCAATCTCAGGCTGAGAAAGACCTAACAGATGCAGACAAAGCATTACTAATTGTGCAGTTGATGGGATTTGGTCTAGGGGGAAAGAAAACTGACAATTCGGTAGTTCTGTCTCCTGGCTACGCGGGGAAGTTCAATGACAAGGGGAAACCGTCGACTGGAAAGCCGAGTGCATCAATCGGATTCCTGGGATTTTTGCACAATTTCCTACTAGGCGAATCCCTGCAGGAAACACTATGGCTGAATTTATTTACTCAGAAGCAGATTTCCGATTTAACTTATTCTGAAGGAATGGGGATTGCTCCCTGGGAGAGGATGCCTAAAGGTGAGGCTGACTCAACTGCAGAAGCGCTTAAATGCAGCCTGATGGGTCGGCTTATTCCGCTGTCAAGATTCTGTCTATTAGCAGAAAGCGGTTTGCATTACTCCGAAGGAATCACTCACGCTGGATACAAAGAAGGTGCTTTCGACACCAGCATATCCGTGAGTATGGGCAAAGATCCCAAAGCAATCTGGGTTGATCCCGAGAAGAGACCTTGGCGGCTATTGACAGCATTACTCAGCTTTTTTTCGCAGTCGAGCACCAGCGGGTTTGACTGCTATCAACTGCGTCTCAACATGGGACGAGCTATCAAGATAACTCACCACATTGGGATATGGTCTGGCGGCTTGCGTGTCAGTAGCAACGCAGGAGAGCAATACGTTTCGGGTTCGGACGATTTCGTGGAGTCAGTCATAACTCTCAATTGCAGTATCTTGGGCGAACCGTGGTTCCTCAACCTTCATCTGGAAATGATTGAACTGGATCAGCTATCAAAAATTGTATATGGCTCAACCCTTAGCTACTTTAAGAGTCAGAACATGGATGGCAAAGGGCAAGCGGCTCTTGCCAGCAATCTTTTCTGGCAACTTTGTGAACGTCGATTTCAAGAGTTTCTGGAAGCTTGTGGTGACTCAGAGAGTACACGCGCCATGCATCCCACCTTCGCTACATTTGTCCACAAAGCCTACAACACTTACTGCCCCCGGAACACAGCACGACAGATTGATGCCTGGGCGAAAAGCCGCCCCAACTTAAGCAAGTACCTGAGAAAGACCACTGAGGAGATCGCATGATTACAGAAACGGATCAGGCAAGAATAAAGACAAACGCGCCTCGCAGTAAAAGTCTGAGCTTTGTCGAGTACATCATCAATCGATGCCAAACCAACAACGGCCTGCGCGCCGCACTCAAACGCGCTGATAACCCTGCCACCGAGTACCAGAGCTGGGAAGTCTTAGCCGGATTCCATATCAATCTGGAGTACGAAAATCAGCGCCTTCCCTATGCAACTATCGCTGCCGCCATCGCGCGCACAGATGTCACGAAAAATGGCTCTGTAAAAATTGGCCACGCAATTGCTCGTTGTTACGAAGACGGCAATGCCAGTGATCAGGCTAAAGCAAAATTGCGCCGCCTATTAGCCTGTGAAACTTCTGCTGAAGCTTGTCGCATACTTCGCCCCCTATTCAGTTTAATTGAGGCGAAAGGCAATACTTCTTTGGACTATGCGAGCTTACTTGGTGATTTGCTATGGTTTAGCCGTGAAGAGAGTCAAACCCAGATCAAGGCACGCTGGGCACAGGGGTTCTACGGAAAGACCACTGAAGGAGACAAGGATGACTGACCAATCCCCTAACGACATTCTGGCTTACGCGAGCGTATTGGCGCTAAGTCGCAAGGACGTGAAAATCTTGAATATCAAGGATGCGTACTCCCTGCATAAGGTTGTGTATGGCTTGTTTGCAGATGTGCGCTCAGAAGCTGAAAAGCAGAACAGCACACCTAGCGGCATTGTTTACGCAGACAAAGGCGGTGACTTCAACACTCGGCGCATCCTGATACTGTCGAATCGTAAACCACACCAAACACCGCAGTTTGGAGAAGTGCAAACGAAACCCATTTACGCAGACTTTCTCGCACATCCGACCTATGCATTCGAGATCACACTGAATCCTGGCAAGCGCGATAAGCACACGCGAAAAGTTGTACCTATTCGCGGGAGAGAAGCCATTGAACAATGGTTTAGGGAGCGCGCGCCTGAATCATGGGGTTTCAGCGTCAGTCCAACCAGCCTGCAAACTGAAAATCTCAGCGTGCAGACCTTCGAGAAAGCTGGGCAGATCATCACGCATGGGAGTGCTGTTCTCAAAGGAGCGCTTACTGTTGTTAACCGAGAGCGTTTTTTGCAAAGCTTTACGCAAGGGCTAGGACGCGGCAGGGCCTTTGGCTTTGGACTCTTGCAGCTACGACCTCTTTAGATAAATCGGCTTAATTTAAAATTCACTCACTTAAAAGGGTAATCAGCATGACGATTAACAACTCATTAAAAAACGTGCGTATCGAATTTCACATCCTGCAGTCTTTCCCCGTGACCTGTCTCAACAGAGATGATGTAGGTGCTCCTAAAACCGCCATGGTTGGCGGTGTGCAAAGGGCTCGCGTGAGCTCACAGGCCTGGAAGCGCCCAGTACGAATTGCAATGCACGAGTTTGGCGCAAAACTAGGTATCCGCACCAAGCATGTTGGCAGCATCATTACGCAAGCATGTGTGAATCTGGATGCGAATGAGGAACAAGCGAAAGCATGTGGTGAACTGATAGCCTCCTATCTAAGCAAAGACACATTACTATTTTTTACGGAAAGTGAAGCCGTCGCCTTCGCTGAGTACGCCAAAGAATTGGGATTTGACGAAAAGAAGCTTAAAGAAAAAGATGTCCACAAAGTTTCAAAAAAGGCATTGAACCCAGCAATTGATGGAATTGACATCGCACTTTTCGGTCGTATGGTTGCACAAGCGGCCGAGTTAAATGTAGAAGCAGCCGCTTCGTTTTCCCATGCAATCTCCACCCACAAAGCTACTAACGAAGTAGAATTTTTTACTGCCTTAGATGATCGCGCCACGGAGCCAGGCTCAGCGCACATGGGAAGTCTGGAATTCAATTCTGCTACCTACTACCGTTATGTCAGTCTCGATCTGGGTCAACTTTGTCAAACGCTGGCAGGGCATAATCTGCCAGATGCAGTGGAGAACTTCACCAAAGCCCTATTTGTCGCCGTGCCTGCCGCACGCCAAACCACCCAATCGGGTGCATCACCCTGGGAGTTTGCCAAGGTGCTGGTGCGTAAAGGTCAGGGCCTGCAAATCCCTTTCGAAACTGCAATCAAGTCGAAAGATGGTGGTTTTATCCAACCAAGCATAGAGGCCATGACAGCGTATCTGGCAAAACAAGAAAAACTGCACGGCAGCCTGTTTGGAAAGTTGGCGGAATATACATACGGCCAGGATGAGAGTTTTAGTATTGATACTCTCATCACGGCCCTCAGGACGCACACCGACGGGTGCGTCGTAGAAGGCAAAGCGGATGCCTAATCCTTACCTATTGTTGTGGTTTGAGGCTCCTCTGCAATCCTGGGGTTCCGATTCTAAATTCGGACGACGGGATACGCAGATTTTTCCAACCAAGTCAGGCGTGCTGGGACTGGTGTGTTCAGCGTTGGGCGCTGGGGGCGAGCAACGTGCGCTTTTGGCCGAGTTTGCACCATTAGATCAAACGGTACTGTCCTTCACTCGCTACCAGCAGAAAGCAGAAAGCATTGCGAAACAAGATCGTGAACCATTGTTACGCGATTTTCATATGGTCGGTAGCGGCTATGACAAACAGGATCCGTGGGAAGGCTTGCTAATTCCCAAGACAAGTGAAGGTAAACCTGCGGTCGGGGGCGGCTCCAAGATGACCTATCGCTACTACTTGCAAGATGCTGTTTTCGCTATTGTGCTGGAAGTCCCCGCCGATAGAGCCGACTCCATCGCTTCAGCCTTACAGAGTCCTGCGTGGACTATTTATCTGGGACGAAAAAATTGCACGCCAACTGATTTTGTTTATCGTGGAATATTCGAGACTGAAATCCTTGCAATTGAGCAGGCGGAATCGATTGCAAATGCAAAAGGGCGAATGGAGGATTTCAGGGTCGTGCATGGAGTCTTGGGCGAAGATGAAGCGGATGAAATTTTTACTCTCAACGATGTTCCTGTGCAGTTTGGTGAAGACAAGCGCTACAGCGATCGGCAAGTGAGTTTGATTCATGCCCGCTGAGGCCCTAATAGAAACTTCACAGACAAAGGCGAATTCCAACCGTCTGTTGATCAAAGTCACGCGTGACAGTCTGCCGCAAGTAAAAGACAAGTATCCGTTTATCTACCTTGAGCGTGGACGCTTGGAGATTGACGATTCCAGCGTCAAATGGATAGACAGCGAAAGGAATGTTGTACGCTTGCCTATCGCGACCCTGAACTGTCTTCTGTTGGGCCCAGGCACGAGCATTACCCATGAAGCTGTGAAGGTTATTGCACAGTCCAACTGCAGTATTTGTTGGGTGGGCGAGGACAGTCTGTTGTTCTACGCCAGCGGGCAAACACCAGCCTCTGATACTCGGAACATGCGTGGACAAATGAAACTTTCGGCAGATCCCAAAAAGTCCTTAGAAGTGGCACGACGCATGTTCACCAAACGCTTTCCGGGGGCGGAGCTAGCAAACAAATCCCTAAAAGAAATGATGGGCATGGAGGGTTACCGTGTCCGAACCATTTATGAACAAAAGGGACAGCAGTATGGAGTCGGTTGGAAAGGACGCAGCTATACTCCCGGTAAATTCGAGTTGGGCGACATCACAAACAGGGTGCTTACTGCAAGTAATGCAGCGCTCTACGGAATTTTGAGTTCAGCTGTTCATAGCATGGGTTACTCACCACACATTGGATTCATTCATTCTGGCAGCCCTCTTCCTTTTGTTTATGATCTGGCCGATTTGTACAAGGAAAATCTTTGCATTGATCTGGCGTTCTCACTCACACTGGATATGGCTGGCAACTATAACAAACACAAAGTCTCTGCCGCTTTTCGAAAGCGTGTCATTGAAACTGACTTACTTGGGGAAATTGGCGCGGATATTGAGTTCGTATTAGGAGTAAAAAATGCTCGTAGTGATAGCCAATGATTTGCCCCCGGCGGTGCGGGGACGAATGAAACTCTGGTTTGTTGAACCACGCCCTAACGTGTTTGTCTCTGGGGTCAAAGATGCTGTCGCCAATAAAGTGGTGGCGTATTTGCACGGGCACTGTCCTCGTGAAAGCGGTTTGATGGTTTTCCGTCGTATACCGGCAACGCCTGGATACGAGATCCGCGGTATAGGTGATACAAATCGCGGTGTTACGGAGATATCTGGATTGCAGTTAGTGATTGAGAAGGATGGACAGATTGACTCTGCAGTTGTGTCGAAGTTGTGAACCACAACTGATTGTGGTTATGTAACGTTCTTTAACAATATGTTGGTGTCTTCCCCACGCCCGTGGGGGTGTTTCCAGATTACTTTCTTTGCCAGACTGCGCAGGCAAGTCTTCCCCACGCCCGTGGGGGTGTTTCAATAGCAATCATGCTCTTATGCCAGCAAGTGGTGTCTTCCCCACGCCCGTGGGGGTGTTTCCTGTGCCATGTCTTAACTTTGATACCTGCAATCGTCTTCCCCACGCCCGTGGGGGTGTTTCCTTATCGGGCAGATCAGTGAGCAGTTAGGTGACGTCTTCCCCACGCCCGTGGGGGTGTTTCTACCGCGCGCCATGCCCGCCGGAGTCGGCTGAAGTCTTCCCCACGCCCGTGGGGGTGTTTCTGAGAAGCTGGTCGCTGATTTTGTCGCTCTAAAGTCTTCCCCACGCCCGTGGGGGTGTTTCCCCGTCCGGGG
>Ga0209702_10008319_pt1 | contig 12143 bp, 10 predicted proteins | sample FRY01_FD_187210 | JGI IMG/M metagenome (GOLD analysis project Ga0209702, IMG submission 187210) | Freshwater microbial communities from Lake Fryxell liftoff mats and glacier meltwater in Antarctica - FRY-01 (SPAdes) (version 2) | ecosystem: Environmental > Aquatic > Freshwater > Ice > Glacier... | reverse complement strand
GATGGCTCATGTCCGGCTTTCGGCGGACGAAATTGTCATGCAAACTCAGGGCGAAATCGCGACCAATCATGCCATGGCAGCCAACTGGACACCGCGAGCGTCCACGAAACGCTAACGCTTCGGGTACGTTTTTTTGACGGACGAACGCGTTCTGCTTTCGACGCACCCCATTCCCACTTGCCATCGATGGCAAAAATGTTTATTTTGTGCGACCCGCCGGATCAACTTGACCGGTGAACTGATTTGCAAACCCGACGTTTTGCTAACGAATCATCAATGGGAACGCGTTCAATTCGCGATTTCCGACGGAGTTTTGTGTTGCCATGACCATGGATCGTAGCCTCAAGGTGCAAGCCGGGGCAATTAAAAGCCGAAATGTGCTAACCCGCCCCGAGCGGATTGCGCGACTGATGGAACTTGGACGCTGGGATGACGAGATGAACGTCGTCGGCATGGCCAAAGTTCGCGTCGTCAAAGTGTCGCTGAAGAAAAAGAAGAAGGTCAAAAAGGCCGACGAAGTAGAAGAAAAGAAGGGCAAGAAAAAGAAATAAAATCCCGTCGATCCTTGGATTTCGACGCGAGATTACTGAAAATTCGAAAACCGCGTGTGGCTGCCCCAGTGACTCGCGGTTTTTTTCGTTTTCGTTGCGTTCTTCAATTTCCCGCGATCGCGGCTTGATTGCGGGATCATGAGTTAACTTTGTCGATTTGCGACGGGATACCCTCTGCGCAAGCAGCGTGTAATAGTCGACGAATCAACCCTCAGTCGCCTAGTTCGGCGCTGCGGCGGAGAAGGCGAATTGACTAGACTATCTGCACATCTCCCTGGCCTTTCCAAAGCGAAATCATGTCTTTAGCACCTGAATCGTCTCAATCCGTCTCCACTGAAGGCGTTGTGCCAATTGGCAGTTTTTCGATTGCTGACGAAGCTCATGATGTGATGAGCTTGGACCAATCGAAAAAGTCGAGACTCGACTTCCCCGAAGCAACCCAGCCTCTGCGGATCGTTTGGTCCTACGTGATCGTTCTGACCGGTATCCATTTGATCGCTTGCTTGGCCTTTGTGCCCTGGTTCTTCACTTGGTCAGGATTGGTGCTCGCGATCCTGGGTCACTTTACCTTCGGAATGCTCGGCGTTACGGTCGGTTATCACCGCCTGTTGACGCATCGTGGATTCTCCTGCCCGAAATGGCTGGAGCACACACTCGCTATTTTCGGAATGTGCAATTTGCAAGACAGTCCCGCGCGTTGGGTTGCGATTCACCGTTTGCATCACCAGCACAGCGACCATCAGCCCGACCCGCACTCGCCGCTTGCCAATTTCCTCTGGGCGCACGTCGGTTGGGTCGTTTGCCGGCACCGCGACTTGGATCGCACCATCCACTACGAACGTTATGTTCGTGACTTGCTTCGCGATCCGTTTTATCTGCGAATGGAACGCAAGGGCGGTTGGTTCATTGTCTTCGCGACGCATGCGCTGCTGTTCACTCTCGCCGGTGCAGCATTCGGTTATTTTGTTGGCGGATCGTCCAGCGAAGCGTTTCGCTTCGCGGCCAGTTGGTACGTTTGGGCCGTCGCCGTCCGGACAGTGTTCGTGCTCCACGGAACTTGGTCCGTCAATTCGCTAACCCACGTGGCCGGCTATCGGAATTATGAAACCCGTGACAACAGTCGGAACAATTGGTTGGTCGCTTTGGTAAGTCATGGTGAAGGTTGGCATAACAACCACCATGCCCAGCCGCGCGCCGCTCGTCACGGGCACCGCTGGTGGGAGTTTGATATGTCTTGGTGGGTGATCTTGACGATGGAAAAGCTTGGTCTCGCCAAAGACGTCGTTCGCCCCAGTGAAAATTCTCATTGACCAAGTTTTTTTCCGCGTGAAACGAATGTAAAAAAACAGCGGGTGGTAGGCTCAGCGTCGCCACCAAACTATTGTATTGACGGCTATCGTACCCCGCAGGGATCAAAGCTGAACAGCGCGACTCGGGATCAAATTTGTCTTGATTCGCGGCATTTGCGAATAGATGGGCAGTTGTGGCAATTGCAACGGACGCCATCGCAAAAAAGCGGCTGACGCGTCTCGATCAATCCAAAGTGGCGCTGCCCCTCATTCTCCTGCCACAACCATCTTCGGAGTTGGCAATGATGAGAAGCTTCGCCGTGAGAAGCTATTGATTGGCGAATAACTTAGGACGGGGTAGATTAGGCACATATACCACATCATTGTGCATGGCCCTGGAAATGTCTCCATGACGGTATCTTCCGTTAAGCAACTGAAGAACAAAAAGATTGCGACCCCGCGAACCAACAGATGAGGGCTTTGAAACGCAGTCCAGATCAACCAAAGCTGAAGGCATAGCATCGCCAAGCCAGCGAAGATTCCTCCGGACAATGACGCATTCATGACCGCGTTATGTGTGGCTTGCGAATGGTTAGGAAGCAGCGCAGGGCCGCTATTGAGTCCCCACCCGGTCAAAGGACGTTGCGCAACAAACTTGGATGCCTCTGCCCAGATATCGGTGCGACCGGTAGCGGTGGTCAATTCTTGCAACGAGCCGCTTTTCGCAACCAGCCCAACCACTTTTTCTACTAATCGCTGCTCTTTCCCAACGGCAAACAAAGCAAAGACACTCGCCAATCCCAAAACCGTGAGCATGACAAAGGTGCCAATGGCGCGGCGAGATCTTAGACGATCCGAATATAAGAGCAAAAGGCCAAGCCCACCCGCGATAAAGGCGGTGCGAGATTTCGCCAACACAAAAGCCCATCCGAGGACGAAGATCAGCGTCAAAGTGACAGGGACAGAGAATTCTTTGGTTCGTGAAAGGTATACCGTCAACAGAATCGCCATGATGCTTGATCGCGCAACACTGTTTGGATGTGCGGCGCCACCGAGTCTTCCTAAGAATTGCCCACCTTCAATGGGCTCTAAAAAGACACCAGATTCGGGAACAAAATAAAACAAATAGAGGCCAAGTCCGGCGGTTCCGAGCGAGCCCAGAACGATTGCGAGCGAAAAAATCCTTGGACCCGCCACCGTCAAAATGGTGATCACAAAAATGAAGGTAGAAATATTGATTAACGATGTCGGCAGCGCGGCTCCCGTTAATCCGCTGGTTCCACCAACCAGCGTCATCCCCAAGAGAAGCATCACCAACGTTCCAGGGATCGTCATGATGGCGTTTCGAACCTCTGAGAAATTCCATAAGCCCCACACAGAAGCCACCGCCATCAGGCCGGCTAGTACCAGTTTGCAAGCAACTGTCTTGTCCAGGCCCACCACCATTCTCGTGCTCGCGTCCGCCAAATCCAACGGACCAAGAAATGCCTGAAGCGCGGCAAGGAAGAACAGAATCCGTGTTGCAGTATCGCTGCGACGTTCCTGAATAAAGCGAATCAAGGATTGCATGACCAAGGCTGTCCAGCTAGGAAGTTGGCTGACCACCAGAACACCGGAACAGAGTGCTTACTGCGCAACCGAAGAGCTATCCCCAACTGCCCTGGTTGGTCATATTACCCGATCGAAGCCCGCTATAAATGTCAAAATCGCTCTCGAAGGACTGAACAAATCGAATCAAACCATTTTCGCAATACGGTGTTCCCCATTGCGACAAGAATTTTCGAGGAACGTCGACTGGCATTCGATGCGTCGCAAATCACCATAGGTCGCAAATCACGATCGCACGATACTCACTTGCTTTGCTCGGCCATTTTTTCCTGCAGCAATTGAACGGCAACTTTGAAGTCTTCGACATCAGGAGCAAGTTCGGTCGCTCGCCGCAATTGCTTCATCGCACCGTCTTGATCACCATCCAAATACAACGCTAACCCAAAACGATATTGGATCATCGCATTATCGGGAGCAAGCTCTGAATCGCGTTTGAGGAGTGGCAATTCCTGTTTTCTCAACTCTACGGCGAGCTTCGCAGCCTGCTCATTCCCTCGCTGAGCAATTTGCTCATAGACGGCCGCCAAGTTTGTGCGTGCCCCCGCGACCGTCGGTTCGACGCGAATCGCATTCTCATACGCCTTGATCGCTTCGGGGACCATGCCGCGCTGTTCGCATAGCATCGCCCATGAAAGGTGCGCACCAGACCGATCCCCGACTTCCGCCAATGCCTTTTCTACTTCTCGCAAGGCGATGTCTACCTGGGTTCGCTCATTTGCCGAAAGGTTAATGTAGACCTCAGGCGATGCGAGCATCTGCGCGGCTTCCTGACGCACCTGACGTGATTTGTCTGTCAATTGCGGTATCAGCGTCCGCCGAATGGTCGATGCGGGCTCCGTCGCAAGGCAGCGCACCGCTGCCGCCCGGACTCGCGGATGATCGGTGGGGTCATTGAGGATTCTCATCGCGGCCAACGAACATCCCGATGCACCGGACATGGCAAGATTGTCAAATGCGGTCGCGCGAGCGATGTTGGGTGTCAAGTCATCCTTCTGCATTGCGAGACTCAGCATCTTTTCGGCGGCGCCGGATTCTCCCCGACGGAAGGCGGCGAAGATTTGTCCGAAATGCTCAGGCTTCTTTCGTTCGGCGCCATACCATTTCTCGCATGCATCATCACACCACTTGTCCGTCTCGTCGATCAGACTCGCGATCACCTTGTCACCGGCTTCGGCGGCATTGATCCAGTCAGCGTATTCGCGGAGCTTAGGACGTGTCTCCGCGGGAACTTTATCGAGTTGATCTTTGAGATGGCAGTCGGTGCAGGCGTTGGGTGTTCCGAATTCAACTGACATATCAGGCCTCGGAACTCGCAAGCTATGGTCGCGGCGAAAATCAACATCCATATATGTGCGTCCGGGCATATGACAATTCACACACTTCGCGCCCTCGCTTCCCACCGCGTGGCGATGGTGACTGGGCACGTCATATTTTCCCGCGGGGTGTTGATGACAGGAAGTGCAGGTCTCATTGCCAGGATGTTTTAATTGCAAGGAGTGGGGATCATGACAATCGGTGCAGCGGATGTTTTTGTGATACATCTTGCTCTGAGTGAATGAGCCATAAACATAAACTTCGTCTTTGATTTGTCCGTCATCAAAGTAAGTTTCTGGCTGCAATAATTCCAATTGATAAAAATCGTGGTAATGCGGGCCACCCTTGAAACCGCTCTCCATCATGCCACGGCGACTGTGGCATTGGGCACAGGTTTGCAGTTGTGGTTCGGTGTCTTCGCCCTTGAGTTGGTTCAACCCGTAGCCGACCTTTCGATCCCAAAACAGGCTCGTGGCGTTGGCGAGCTCCACATGGGTACTGCCCGGTCCGTGACACGCTTCGCAGCTAACATCGATCTCTGAAAACGTCGTGTGGTAACTGACGGTGTTGACATCAAAATTCGTCTTCAAGTTGGTCGAGTGGCAATCGGCGCACATCGTCTGCCAACGCTGCGCGATGCCGGTCCAGTGCAACGGATCGTCGGGCTGCAACTTGTCCTTGACATCGGGCGGTCGAAGATAAAACCATTGTTTCTTTTGTGTGTCCCAACTGATGCGAAGCACCTGGACTCGCGCAAGTTCCCCGGGCAACGTTTTTTCGTCGCGATCGAACTCAACCATGTACTGCTGCAACGGATCGACCCCGAAGACATATTTGACCTCGAAGTCTTCCATTTTTCCGGTTTCACCATCCGTGTGAACCATGAACCGTTTGCCATCACGAAACATGCGGTTTGTCAGGCCGTCGTGTTCGAGAGTTGCATTGTTGAAATCGCCGATGACGGTTTCGTCCGTCGCCAGGTCCATCGCTTTGTCGTGATGCGAAGCCGTAAACGCCTGAGCTTCTTTCTGATGACAATCGATGCAAGAACTGCGGCCAACATAGGCTGCGACCACATCGCTGGGGACGGTCCGCCAGTAATCCGCAAAGACGACGGAACTTGCCATCAGCGCAGCGGCGACCATAATCCATCCGGCTCGGCCAAGAGAGAGGCGCCGGGAGACCTTCGATGTACCGTTTGCAATATGACGTTCAGATTGCGGAGACGAGACGGATTTCGGCTTGTTTTCGTTGTGTTTCAAGGGAATTGAGAGGGCATTTCTTGGGAGATCGCGTCGATCAGTAGCTTTGCGGCGTGGCTTCGCATTGCACGAATGAGTTCGGAACGGTCACCGGACGGACCTCCGAGCCTCTCTAGCGTACGAGACGCTCTTAAAAGCTGTTCAGCGGCCAGGTAAACCGAAATGGATGGGCTGACTTCACCGCCGGAAATGGACCGCAGAGGTTCGTCGGTCGTAATGATTGAGATCTTGGGAATTTGATTGGTATCCTCCAGGGCAGACCCGCGAAGAACGCTGCCTCGCCGACGGATGATTTCCAACACATCGTCGAGAATCGGATCTCCCGTCGGCTGCTGGTTTTGCGATTGATTTTCGTTACCGAGCGATTCGGCAATTTTTGATTGAGCCGACGGACTAAGCGGCTCATCCGCGGGAACTGGGACGACTGCTCCGCGAGGAACTTCGAATTGGGCGACGCTGACCGATGACGCCGAGATGGTGATGGCGACGCAGACGATCAACGACACGTTTGTCCGCAGAACAAGCAGGCTTCTGTTCAAAATACTGGTGAGCAAAATGCTGGTGGTGAAAGTCATAATTGTCCCGAATTACTCATGCCGGCGAGGACAAACAAGCCAATCGCAGCGGATAGGCTGATGACGCAGAGGATGAATGCCTTGCCGACGGTTTTGAATCGAGTGAAGGCATAGTAAAAAACGTACAAAGGAATCAAAAGAACAAGCATTCCTTCCTTGGGGCTCTCCTTGAACGCTCGATAAATCACGAGGCATTGCGACCCAATGTATAACGCGGCAAATGCGATTCCGGCGAGCAACAGCATCGTTGCGACGGCGTTGAATGAGACCTCGGAATCTTTGCTGCGCCGAGACACATTCACGGCGATCACGGCGACGGCGGTGCATGAAGCCAGCACGAAAAGGATCATCGCCATCATCCATGCCGGCATGCCTACGGCTTGTAGCTTCAGGTCCATTTCTTTGGCACGCTTCATGTCCGAGTCCGCTTTGCGTAAGATTAACTCGACATTGGCGACGTCCTCGAACTCGGTCTTGTGACGCGATAACGTTGCCCCGGTTTCGACGTGAAAACCACAGTTGATGCAGAGAACCGCGCCCGGCAAAAGCAACTGAGAACAGTTCGGACAGAATTTCCCGGTCTGTACGGCAAAGCCAGCTTCTTCAAACAAGTTGTCCATCGACGTATCCCCTGCGCTCGCCATCGCAGGTGCGGGCCGCGAGGGTGCGGGCCGCGAGGGTGCGGGTGTCTGTGCCGGACGGGCTGCCGGAGCACCCTGTCGAGTTGGTGGAGCGGCGGTGCGTGGAGCAGGAGAGGCGAGCTTGATTCCTTGAGCGGGAACGCGGATGACACTCTGGCAAGCGGGACACTTGACCGCCTTACCCGCCAACTCATCTCGGACGTTTAGCTTTTTTCCACATTGGCAGGAAACGACAATCGGCATCTAACTTGGCTCGTAAACGGATAGGAAAGCAACGCAGGTGTGATGAAGTTTAACCAGCAGCCGCATTGGCTTACATTGCCAACGTGCCCGAATCGGTAACCAGAAAGGCGTTAACTCGGTTTGGCTGTCACGACCGACACAAACGTACCCGATGCGAAAACCTCGATTTACAACTGCAATGTAACAGCAAGTCTATATTTATAAACGACTTGCGACTTGATATCAAATGCGTGGCACGCGGCTTGCTACCTGTTGGCCTCGATGCACGAAAGGCTGCCGTTTTGGCTGCTACGTTCAACTCAACTCAATCTGTTCACTTCAAAAAGGGAATTGACGCAATGGCGACTGCCACGAAGACCAAGAATTCTATTCGCTTGCAGCCGATGGGCGAACGTCTCGTGATCCAACGCGAAGAAGGCGATTCGACGACCGCCGGCGGCATCGTGCTGCCAGATTCGGCTAAGGAAAAGCCCGCCCGTGGCACCGTTCTGGCTATCGGCACTGGAAAGTTGCTCGATGATGGCAAGCGTTCGAAGTCGCAATTGAAGATTGGCGACCGCGTCCTGTTCACCAGCTACGCCGGCGAAAACGTCGAAATCGATGACGTTGAATACTTGCTGATGCGTGAAGACGACATCCTCTGCGTCGTCGAGTGATCGCACGCTGAGTCCGTCGCGAAGAGCGAATCAAAATACTACAAACGAAAAACCACCCACTCATTACGGAAAATTAGTCTATGTCAAAGATCATTGCCTTTGATCAAGAAGCCCGCGAAGCGATCCGCCGCGGCGTCAATAAGCTTGCACGAACCGTCAAGGTCACATTGGGTCCAAAGGGCCGCAACGTGATTCTTCAGAAGAGCTTTGGCAGCCCAACGGTCACCAAGGACGGCGTTACCGTCGCGAAGGAAATCGATCTGGAAGACCCGTTTGAAAACATGGGCGCCCGGATGGTTCGGGAAGTCGCCAGCAAGACCAGCGACGTTGCCGGTGACGGCACGACGACCGCAACTGTACTGGCCGAAGCGATTTTCAATGAAGGCCTCAAGGCCGTGACCGCCGGTGTCAATCCGATTCAAATGAAGTCGGGCATCGAGAAGGCCGTCTCGGACATCACTGTTAAACTTCATTCCATGGCTGTGAAGGTTAAGAACAAGGAAGAGATGGCCAACGTCGCTTCGATCGCTGCGAACAATGACCGAGAGATCGGTATGTTGCTCGCCGACGCGATGGACAAAGTTGGTAAGGACGGAGTCATCACCGTCGACGAAGGCAAGAGTCTTCAGACTGAACAAGAATGGGTCGAAGGGATGCAGTTCGATCGCGGCTACTTGTCGCCTTACTTCGTCACCGATGCATCCAGCATGGAAGCCGTCCTCGAAGACGCTTACGTGCTTGTCTACGAAAAGAAGATCAGCAACATCAAGGACATGGTTCCTGTTCTCGAGAAGGTTGTCCAGCAAGGCAAGCCGCTGCTCATCATCGCTGAAGATGTCGACGGCGAAGCACTCGCAACACTGGTGATCAACCGTCTTCGTGGCACCTTCACCTGCTGTGCCGTCAAGGCTCCTGGTTACGGAGATCGTCGCAAGGCGATGATGGAAGACATTGCGATCCTGACCGGTGCAACCGCGATTTTCGAAGCGGTCGGCATCAAGTTGGACGGCGTCGATCTGACTTACCTTGGCCGCGCCAAGAAGGTCATCATCGACAAGGATAACACCACGATCATCGAAGGCGCCGGCAAGAGCGACCAGATCAAGGCTCGCATCGACCAGATCCGTCGCGAAATCGAAAACACGACCAGCGATTACGATCGTGAAAAGCTGGAAGAGCGATTGGCGAAGCTCGCCGGTGGCGTTGCGAAGGTCAACGTCGGCGCCGCAACCGAAAGCGAAATGAAGGAAAAGAAGGCGCGCGTTGAAGACGCACTTCACGCCACCCGCGCTGCGGTTGAAGAAGGCATTCTGCCAGGCGGCGGCGTCGCACTGCTTCGCGCAAGCGGCAGTGTTAAGCCTGCCGACACCCTCACCGTTGACGAAAAGGTCGGTTACGACATCGTCGTCCGCTCTTGCCGCGCTCCGCTGACCATGATCAGCCAAAACGCGGGCAAAGACGGTGGCATCGTTTGCGAAAAGGTTCTCGGCATGAAGGGGAACATGGGCTACAACGCGTTGACCGACGTCTACGAAGACTTGGTCAAGGCTGGCGTCATCGACCCAACCAAGGTCACCCGTACTGCTCTTGCCAACGCAGCATCGGTTTCGACATTGCTGCTGACCAGCGATGCCCTGATCGCTGAGCGTCCGAAGGCTCACGGTGAGAAGAAGTCAGCCGGCACCGGCGGCGACTACGACATGTATTAACCGTCATTGCGGTTAATGTAAAAAATTGAAACCCCGCGAGATATCTCACGGGGTTTTTTATTGGGCGGGTCGTGATGGATAACCGTCACAGAGAAACGTACGTTCTTAACTCATCCAGCTAACTGTTCTAGCTTCGCCTTCGCGGCTCCTGAATCGATCGCTTCGGCGGCTTGCTTGGTACCTTCCAACAACGTCTCTGCCTTGCCGACCAACCATAGCGCGGCCGCCGTTCCCGCAAGCACGATGTCGCGATGCGGTCCCGCTTCTGCGTTCAAAATTCGGCGAATGATCTCGGCGCTTTCGTTCGGATCGAGCGCCTGCAGTTGCGTCACAGGGACTCTCGCCAGACCAAAGCTCTCCGGAGTCCAGCGATGAACGTCGCGTTGGTTTCCTTGAATCTCAAACACCTCCGTCGCACCATCGAGCGTCACTTCATCTTGGCCATCCGAACCACGAATCACTGCCGATCGAACCGTGCCGAGACGCTGTAGCGCCGCCGCGATCTTTTCCTGTGCGTCTGACTTCGGCGTTCCCAGCAATTGATGTGTTGCGCCGGCAGGATTGCAAAGTGGACCGAGCAAATTGAACAGCGTCGGAACGGCGAGCGAACGGCGAATCGCAATCACGTGCTTCATTGCCGGATGCAGCTTGGCCGCAAAACAGAAACATAAACCGACTTCGTTCAACGTCCGCTCGACCTGTTCGGGATCGCTTTCAATGGCGACGCCAAGTTCCGCCAGCACATCCGCCGAACCGGTCAAGCTTGTCGCTTTCCGGTTCCCATGCTTTGCCACCGCGACGCCGCAGGCCGACGCGACGATGGCTGCCGTGGTGCTGATGTTGAACGTGCCCGAACCGCTGCCGCCTGTGCCGCAGGTATCAAGCAGGACGGTATAGCGATGACGGATCGGCGTCATGTGTCGCCGCATCGAAGTCGCTGCGCCAACCAATTCGTCGACCGCCTCGCCTTTCACACGGATGGCGAGCAGCAATTTCGAAACTTGATCCGCATCCGCTTGTCCAACAAGCATTTGATCGATCAGATGACCGGTTTGCTCTGCGGTGAGATCGTTTCCGGCTTGGACGTGAGCGATGGCGGTGGGAAAATCAATCATGTCATCAACCATGAAAAGCGTCGAACGGTCGTCTTGAGCAATCGGGAAATTAGTCAACAAGAAGAATTACGGTTTTAGCGAAGCTGGGGTCGTTCGACAGCTTACCAATGAATAAAATCAAGAGATGGCAAGAAAAGTAATTATCGACTGTGACCCTGGAATCGATGACGCGGTCGCAATTTGCATGGCGTTGTTTGACCCCCGGTTGGATGTATTGGCGATCACCGCGTGCGCGGGCACCGTTGCATCGGACCAAGCAACCGCGAATGTTCGCGGCATCGTTAACCATCTCGACCCCCCACGCTATCCGCGGATTGGGGCGGCGAGTCCTTGCGAGGGCGGCCCGGTCAGCGATGATACGGAACTTCATGGGCCCGATGGCTTAGCGGGTTGCAAGTTTAGCGAGGCAGACCGTCAACATCGGCATCCGAGCGACAAGGTGATTGGCGAATTGCTCCGTTTGCACCCCGGCCAGATTACGCTTGTTTGCTGCGGCCCATTGACCAATGTCGCTCGCGCGTTCAGCCGCGATCCGGGCCTGATGGAGCTTGTTGATAAGGTCGTTATCAGCGGTGGAACTTACACGCACAGCGGCAATGTGACGCCGGCCGCGGAAAAGAACATGCACTTCGACCCGACATCGGCGAGAGAAATTTTCGCCTCCGCGACGACGAAGAGTCTCGTGCCGCTGGATGTGACCGAGAAAGTGGCTTTTGACGTCGATTTGTTGGAATCGATTCCCAAGAAGTTCACTCGCGTCGGCGATCTTTTGCACCGCATTTTGCCGTTCGCATTTCGCGCTGCTCATGAGCGGTTGGGCCGCGAGGCGATCACGCTCTATGATCCAACGGCCCTGATCGCGGTGCTTGAACCGGATTTGTTCAAGTGGCGAGAGATGGCTGGTGATGTGGAGACCCAAGGCGAGCTAACGCGGGGAGCAACAATCTTCGACCGTCGCATTCGTCGTCACTGGCAATTCAACATGGAAGTCGCGATCGATGTCGATGCGAAGGAAGTTGCCGAAAGAGTGGTTCGCGGTTTGCGTTACGCCGGTCAACAAACTTGATGTCGTCACGCTCCGGCCTTTGAGCCAATTCCGTTTCTTTGATGCACGGCCAACGCACACGATAGCACGGGAATTCCCAGTACTTTGGCAAGGTAGTCTCGGTTCCAGCCAGCA
>Ga0209702_10008317_pt1 | contig 12145 bp, 13 predicted proteins | sample FRY01_FD_187210 | JGI IMG/M metagenome (GOLD analysis project Ga0209702, IMG submission 187210) | Freshwater microbial communities from Lake Fryxell liftoff mats and glacier meltwater in Antarctica - FRY-01 (SPAdes) (version 2) | ecosystem: Environmental > Aquatic > Freshwater > Ice > Glacier... | reverse complement strand
TCTCGCCTGAAAGGTATGCAGCCACTTCATGCAGGCTTATCCCCAGGTCCCGAGCAGCGTCCTCGGGCCGCCGCTTTAGATCATTGATCATCGATCTAAAGTTTGACGCCACCATTTGGCTATCTCTTAGGCCAGAACTACTCATCTGCACCACTTCCTCACTCGGAAAATCTTCGTAGTAAATCACCTTCGCCAACTATATCTTTTCATGGGGAGGGTTCACCACCTGGTGCGCGAGATCCCTTCCAATTATTCCTCAAAGCGCGCAGGTACATCTACTCAGGCCGCACTGCGAGCCTTTAGTGGTCTCAAATTTTGGCCCCGCAATGACCGCGAAGGTGTTGCAGACATCTCCATTTTACGAGGTGCAGATGCCTGCACACATGGGGCCGCACCCCCTCCCCACAAGTTTTGATCTCGTGACCCCCTGATTTGGTGTGCGGTTTATGAAAATTGACTGCGGACCCTCTATCCCACTCGCACGTTTATGGCGGATGCACAGGTTTGGTCGACAACAAATTTGGGTTTCCAGCTAGTCCTTGATCGCTTCAGCTGGCAAGCGCAACCTCCCTTGCGGCAAGGTATGTTTCCACGACATCGTGCCGGAGCACCCGATCTCTCAAGGGCATAAATTCATACTGGATCCCAACGTTGGCCGCCGACCTTCGTAAGTCGAAGTTTCTGTATGGAAAAAATGTTGGAGTAAAGCCAATCCACTCAGCCAAAATAGAGAGGGATTTCTCATGATGCAGAACGAGGGAATCAAAGTCTACGATGGCCACTTGGCTTGGATACCTTTTGGCAAGGTTCGTCATGCTCTGATTAAACGTAGCTCTATCGTTCATCCAGCCCTCCAGCTGAGAAAAAAAACGGAGTTGCTCCTTTTGCGAGCGGACTTCGCAGCGAAAGAAGTCGGCAAATTGGTCGAGAGGGTTTCTAATTACCAGGATGATTTTTGCCGGACTCGCCATCTCGAGAAGTGAGAGAATCAGCTGAGGGTTGGTTGGAACGCTCTTGTCGATCGCAATGATGTCTTGGATGTGCTCCACCCAGTCACCGTCCCAGACTTTTCCTCGATAAAGGCCCGCCAAGGTCTCGGCTACGCTGAGAGAATCCGTCCGGTCTTCGTCCTCGGCAATCTCACGAAAGATCTCAAAATCTTTGACTAGGGCGCCTCCTGGCTGAGGTAGAGACTGTATTTCCGGATTCCAGAAGGCCTTACCTCGGCGCGACACGAGAGAAATAGCGCGTTTCGCGCGTCTGAACGATTGAAGTGCTGCTGGGGCCAGTATCTGAGGACCTGAGCTTGCCACTTGTTCAAGTCGGGCGCAGATTTCTCTTGCGAGGGCTCGAGCTGTTGTGGAGTTTTTCTCGGAGAAAAGCTCACAAATCTCATTATGCAAGTATGTGCGACGATCTCCGCACGCATACCTAAAAGGCCTGAAGGGCAGGATATAGACGGATTCCTGCTCCCTCAGGAAATCCAAGACGAACCCGGAGCCACTGTAACCGGACCCAGTTACGAAAACTGAGCACTTGAGAGACTCTTTTCGATAAAACTGCTTGTTCGCCAACATTTTTCACTAACCTCATGGTTGTCGTGCAGCGACATTTGACTGGGCAAGTCTAATACTCAGCCAAGTCAGCCCCCTTGCAGACCAGGCCCGCCAAAGTTTTCTCGTACCGGGAGCCCAGTAGCGCTATAAGCCTCCGGATCGCTGGACACGGAATATGGTTCTGGTCAATGCCCCGAGATTGGCGTCTAGCCAAAGTTTACCGTCTGCGAATTGTCCCATCGTAAGAAACTCGAGCAGCAATTCCGGAAAACTAAGGCTTGAGCCCAATCTGTGAGATAGGAAGCTTAGGTTACCGACAAGAGTCCATGGACGCCTTGGCCGTTGAGCCCTGCAAAAAGACCTAGTTTTAGAGTATGCAACATGGCAGTGAGCTCTGCGCCTCGCTGCGGTCACTGCAAAGTCTTGACCCGACCAGGGTGGCCCGGCAATAGAGAGCTAACCCCATTGGGGATTTTCCCACACGTCCACATCCCCACTCCAGCCGGGGCCAGTCTGCACGCTAAGTTTTGTCCAATTTTCGCCGGCGGGGCTTGTGAAACACGACTCGGGCAGGTGGTACGAACGGACGAGGACAAAACGTACGCCAGAAGCCTGGATTATTGAGCAATATTCTTCTACATTCCTCGGCAGTTTAAAAGATGCGAACTGCTGTTTGCTTTCCCAATTCCCATCCTTTATCGCGCTGAGTGCCTGTCCGCCGGGCAAACCTACTCTCGACTCAGAAAACACCCAATGCGCGTGCATTTCTCGCGGAGCAATAAACGAAACGTTCGCTCGTCCATAATGTTGGTTAAGCCAGGTTACGTTTGTGACGTAGTCAAAGGCTCTTGAGGGCGGAGGTTCCCTGAAGAGGGCGCCTTGGAGTGCGGCTGCTGAGCCGACAGAAACTAGCAATGAGGCGGCCAAAACCGCTCTTTTCCGGGACCATTTCGACCCTAATGCCTCCGCTGGAGACTTCAACTTACTCGACCATATTGTTAGCATCAACGCAACTATTCCTGCAAAATACCAAGCGTAAAAAGCCACGTAATGGTTCCAAAAATGTTGTGACGAGATTATTGCCGTCAGTGCCACGACACTCAGAGAAAAAAAAGTACCCAGTGGATATTTTCTTCGGCTCGAAAAGTAAATCCCTGTAACCAGGGCGAAAAGAGCCGAGAGGGTCAGGAAGAGAGCGGCTTTCAGGGTGAAATCTGGCCGAGTCGCCCCGCCAACGGCCGAAATTCCATCGAGAAACGCGGGAAATTCGCCCAAAAAAAGGTAAGGACCCACATTCATGAGCAGGCCACCTGCGCCAGTCCATAAGAAGACACCCACACCCGGATTGCTAGCTATGTTCCGGAGAGACCAAGACCTTCCCCTAGAAGAGGAAAACCCTACCCAGACTGCAAGGACAAGAAAGACCGGAAAGAAATAGGGCCTCAGAGAAATTGCTAGGGCTAGGGCCAAGCCTGAAAAAGCCAGTGTGTTCCATGAGACTCTTGATGGCGTTTCGTATCGGTCCGAATAGAGCGCGACACTCGCGCCCATTGTGAGGCTCGCAGAAATCGAGTTCATCGACGTGAAGCCTCCTGGGATAGCAGTCATCATCGTGAAGTACAGAACGACCATCAAGTGGGACGAACTCCAGCCTCTCCGGGCAGAAAGTCCCATCTCGTGGGCAAGAATCACAGGGAGCCGCCAGAGAATAATCGCCGCCGTTAGGGCTGAAGCGGTCAGAGAGATTACTCTCCAAGCAGTTATTCCCCCCAGAAGAGAGGGTAACGCCATGAAAATTTGAGAGGCAGGAAGCTTGTCGAAGTACTCATCGGTCCAAGGCAAGTCCCCGAGCAATACTCGCTGACCGAAGTAAATCTCGTGTGTAAAGTCACCGGTCATCGGGTCAAAAAATTCTTGAACAATCGCCCATACGACCCATCCCCAAAGGAGAGAAAAAAGCACATACCTCCAAGCTTGGCGTGACCCGCTGATTTCGGTTATGCGGGGTTTCAAGATTGCCTCCTCTAGGGAAAATATTGCTGTTCACGCAACCCAAAATCTAGTCGCTGCCCGGGACCTCAAAACGGCTGTCGACCATGGTGCGTAAGGCCCAAGAACCCATTAGGCTAAAAGAGTAACAGCATCGGCTACCCATGATCTGTAGCTCTCGATTTACGAGAGTAAAATTTGGAGTGAAGCAACATTATTCTTCGGCTCACTAAGCTAGTGAACAGGCTCGCTCCGCGGGGCCTGAAATTTGTAATGCACGGATTAGGGCTGGCAGTCTTTGGAATATCAGTCTTTGCTATCTCTCTGGAGTTGCTCTGGTGGTTCCCTTACTGGGCTACATTCTATTTCTCGGCGTTCCTCGTGTACTCGTGCAATTATCTTGTCTACGCACGTCGGGTGTTTAGAGTCAAACTATCCCTCGCAGGCTACGGCAGCTACCTATTCGGTTCGTCCGCCAACATAGTCGTAACTAGTGGGTTGCTAATCCTCTTTGTGGATTTTGCTGATTTGGAGCCACTTCCTGCGCGTCTCCTCATTGCAGTATTGTTGATCCCCTTGGCCTACCTATTTCATACACGTCACACATTTTTGGCTCCCGCTGCTCTCTCCGGTGCACCAAGCAAAATGTTCGAGCCAGCAATGACTAAACGCGGGGGAAGACAAAAGAAATGAAAACTGCGCTTTCATCGGAGTCACTTAACAGTGCTATGGCCGCAGTGACGGACTACCTCCTGCCAGATCTGCCTTTGTTTCCTTTTTTTGGGAGCCTTCTGGGCTACACGCGAAACGGTAGTTTGATTGAAGGCGACGATGACCTAGACTTTTTCATTGATCGCCGACGTTTCGATGAGCTTGTTGGCAAAATTTCTAACTCTCGGTCGTTTGAAATCTTGATATACGACTTAAGGTCGCCTTTTATCGAGTTTCGTGCAACAGCTGTGCCGGAGGTGCCGATAGCCGTGCACGGGTATCGGACGGAGACCCACTCAATTGTCGACAGGTGGAATTTTTCCGGGCTCCCGCACTTCGGGCTCTTGAGTCTGAGGGTGCCTAACGCGCTTGTCTTCCCGCTCGAATATCGTTCAGATCTTGCCTTGTGGATGCCATGTCACTCAGAAGCCCTTTGTCGCTTTCTGTACGGAAAAAAGTGGCGCACTCCCCAAACCAAGTTTGTCGATTACAAAGCCGTCGCAGTCTTGGGTACGCCGCTAAGGCTTTACGGCAAAGCCGCACGGCTTTCCCAAATAATCATCAATAATCTAAAAAAATTTGCTCCAAACCGTTCGGTTAAGGCTTAAAAAGGTAGGGATTATTGGGTTGCGAAGTAACTGGAAACTCTTTGTGGCAGGTCCTCGGGGCGGGCAGATGGGGTTTGCGCTTGTGCTCGAAATCGCGCCCCCCACCCCAGGGAGAGTTTCCACCTCACCAATCACTAGGTGTGACAATCCAATGCTCGCTTTGGCACGAACGTATCTCCGAGATCTAATTCGTCAGGAAATCACGACTAGAAGGTGGCCCCGCCGCTTGCATCTCCCCCTTGAACGCAGAGAGAACTCACAACGCTCTCAAACGAGGTTACAGTCGGCTGTTCCATCTTCATTGCTTCGAGAACACAAACTATGTCTCTGGGCATCAGCGAGTACCGGACCTGAACTTTCTCAGCTATAACCGTGGCCTGCATGGGCGCCGTGATGCTTCCAGCTCTGGTGCTGGCGATATCCGCCGAAGACCGCCGTCGCGGTGGTTTCACCAAGCTTACGTGCTCACCAGCCGCAAATATGCCGGCGGGCACACCAACCGTTAGCCGACGTCCCCCAACCTCGACGACAACAGTGCGATAGGGATCCTGTGCATGTAGACCTTCCTAACTTGCTCCGTTCGATCGTTCAATGTTGGAGGAAACTTCGGATTCAATCCAGTTCGTATGGACCAGGAAGTGAGTGGAGTCGTGTGCCGCGAAGCTTGGTTCGGTGACTACCACTCTATGGAAAGGAATCACGGTGGGGTGCCCGTAAGTCCAAATTCTGAGAGGCTCGACTGGCCTTCGCTAGTGCATTTTGACGTGTTGCACCGGTGACAATCAGTTTTGGGAGCACTGAATCAAAAGCCTCTGTGTGACCCAAAACTGCTCTTGGGGACTACGTCGGGGGCCTCCGGCGCGAAAGGTTTTCGCCAGGCCTCCTACTATCGAGAATGCTCGAGAGGTAATCGCATATCTCCGACGCTGACTCTTCGAGAGGGCGCGAACCGTCCACCGTAAGTGCTCGGACCTTTTGCCGTGCCCCCATCGTAGCGTTCTCGAAGCTTGCGAGATACTGGTTCCGAAACTCGGGATCTCCCGCGATTGCCCTTGACTCCGGCCCTTTTCTGAGGCCGCGACTATGCAGTCTCGAGACGACCTCAGCCTCAGAAATCTCAAATACGATAACGGCCTCAGAACGCAAGGGAAGAGTGCAGGACGGATTCTTTGAGTAGAGGGCTCCATCGATCTGAAAAAAAACCTCACCTTGTTCAATCAGGAAGATATCGGGGGCCTTGGCCCAAACGATGCTCATCCTCCTCATGTAGTTTTGCACCCGGGTCAATAGCAAGTATGCGCGGAAGCCATTTTTCCCAGCAAAGTCTCGGGGGATGATGAAATCGTTCCTCAGCCGCGAGTAGATAAGCATTAATTTTACGAGAGTCGATACGGTTCCCCACGGTTTAAGAAATAGTCCTGTCCATGAGACCTTTTGAAATCGATGTTCCACAATCAGCCCCTTTGCTCCCAGACGGGCAGAGATTTCTGGAGCGATACTGCTCTTCCCCGACCCGCCTGGGCCAAAAAGTTCGACAATCAGAGGTTGTTTCACAAAGTCAATACCGCGACCTGGCGGTTTGGGCTATCGATGAGCCGTTAGCGACCCCCTGATTTTCGTCTAAAGTCTCGTGAGATGGCACTTTTAAGAATAGAGTCACGCTTCTTAGTTTAGGGTGCAGATAAAGTTTGTGGCGGAACCTCCGGGCTTTTTTGAAAATGCATGTCAGGACAACCGAGAAAACGTCCCGGGACGCACATACTTTGTGTCGACGGGGAGGAATGGTCCTATGACCCAGGGGCTGACGAACATTTTGGTGAAACTTTCAGTTATTGCCCCGGGCCCACTTCTGGGAGGTAGGCACATTTTTGGTTATTTCATTCCAGCCGACCTTTTTGGAAACTTGTTCGCAGTACTGAACCGCTCTTCAACTATTTTCGGCGGAATACAACTCGGTAAATGAACCGGTGATGACCAATGGCAAATCTCGATCTGAGCTGAAACTAACAGGACATCTATTTGCAGGACTTTTCGACACCATCCCAAGATCACAGCATAGAACGTAGATTTGAACTGCGCAGGGGAGTGCTTGGGGCTGATGCAGGTCTTGGTGACAGTTTTAGTCACGCGGCCAGGGCGGCCGGTGTTGCCATCATGGTCTCGAATTCAATCGGCGTCAAACAGCCGAGTGCTGCCTGGCGGCGTTTGCGATGAATACGTCGGTTCAATCCACCACACAATCGCTGATCTCAGTTCCTCACGGGTGGCCCAGGAACGCCGGTTGAGAACGTTTTTTGCATGAGCGCGAAGAACGATTCCATCGCGGCGTTATCCCCGGCAGCACCCACTCTCCCCATAAAACCGACCAGCGCGTGATGGCTCAGGGCAGTGATGAATTTTGTGCTTCGAAATTGACTACCTCTGTCCGAGTGAACGATGCACCCACTCACATTCCCGCGCCTGGCGATGGCGTTATGAACCGCGTCAACAGCGAGGCGGGCTTTCATCCGGTCTGACAGCGAGTAGCCAACGATGCGCCTAGAGGACGCGTCTTTGATGGCGCAAAGGTAAAGTTTTTCCGCTTTGGCCCCATGCTCCGTGATGTCGACAAGCCATAACAAGTCCGCGCTTGCCGCGGTGAAGTTTCGTTGCAAGAGGTCGTCACACACCGGAGGTCCGATCCGCCATCGGGAAGCCCGTTTGTCTGGCTTCGTCAGCTAACAGCCGATAGCCAGACTCGGCATCATCCGCATGGGCTTCCCGGAGGGCAGTAACTCGTTTCCTCCGGAGTGTCTCTGCTGGACCGACTGGTTCACGCAACCACCGGTGATATGGGGCCTTGGCAGGCTTTAATACCCGACACGACACCGCGACGGGAATCCCATCAGCAGCAAGCTCGCTTACGAGCGGGTAGAACCTTTTCCCGGGAGACTGCCCTGCGATACATAGGCCAGGGCACGTTCCAACACTTCCGCTTCTTGCGCCAACAAACGAATACGTTTGTTGGCTTCCCGAAGCTCAGCAGACTCAGGTGAGGTGACACTAGGTCGGACACCGTCGTCGATGTCGACTTTTTTCAACCAGGTCGACGATGTGATCGGGTGAATCCCAATATCATGGGCAATCTTCTCCGGGCTGACGCCTGGCTCACGGTTCCTCGCGACTTGGACAACGTCGCGACGGAACTCACTTGGATAAGTGTTAGGCATGGTGAACATCCTTCCAGCCAACCCTCCGGGTTAGCGACCTCAGGTGTCACCTAAACCTGCATCAGTCCCCTTCTCTCGCTCTGGATTGAGTACCTCTTCCTCAGATTTCCCTATATTTTCCTAGATGCGTGCACCCTGTCGGCTAATCTGGCCAAGGGTCGATATGCCTGTCAGTGAGGCTCTCGCACTCGCATCCCAGACTGTCGCCGAACCCTCGAATACCCCGTCGCGGCCATCAAAGTTGGTCGCGGCTTGCTTGCTGTCCGAGGGGATTATCACCGCAGACTGCAAGATGGATCGGGGCGGTGCGCGCGAAAATCAGCAAAATGCTCGGAGAGCGCAACGGCCCACTTTGGTTCGATTAGACCTACAAATTCGTTGCGACTATATTGGTTTGAACCATCACTCCGGTTGTTGCTTCCGGGCGGGGAGAGGACAAACTAGATTTTAGAAAAAACCGAACAGAGCCTGGCCTTTGTAGTGCTAGTTGCGCGCCTAGAGATGGCAATTGAAACAATCCAAGAATTTATTTTCCATAGTGAGCTTGCTCGCAGAGCCCCAATATTTGCCTACTATTTCCCGGGTTCTTTGTCAGAAAGTGCACTTGCTCGGCTTGGCGACGCTGGGCAAAATGTTGTTGTTATTCCTACATCGATACCGTCCCCGCGCTTTGAAAAATCTGAAATGTTTTATGCGAGGAAAAATCAATATGCGAAACGATTCGGGAAAGGTCGCATTGGTTATCTCGACATGTGTCACTGGACGACAAACTTCTTCGCGGAGCCGAGGCTGTCGAAATTCGACTTTATCCTCAGATTTGACGACGATTCATGGCTGAAGGCGTCTCCGGACATCAGCATTACCGCTGCCTTGAGAAGCTCAGACTGGACAGTCGCATCGGCGGGTTTGAACTCCACGTTGAGCCAAAACAGTTGGGACACGAGGGAAAACTTTTTCTCCTTCACGAGGCGTTTCGTCGAGACGCACCACGTGCGGGTTGCAGATCAGCGCATGAAGTTCGCACTAGACACGAACGATGAGGCCAGTTTTCATTCCCTTCCGCGGAGCTTAGGAAACTTCAATCTTTACCGCGCTTCAGACTTCCGTGGCGACACTTGGTTGAGTTGGGCTTACGCGGTCAACCTCTACGGGGGCCATCACCGATTTCGCTGGTCGGACATCATCGTAACTGGCGCGTTTGCAAGGTTTGTCCGTACAGACGCCCTTCTCGATCTGGGCTTGGTTGCCAGCGGGATCTATTGGAAAAGCAAACTGGGAACAATGCCTTTGCGTCACGGGGTTTATCGGATCCTCACACTTGCGCGATTGGTCTTGAGAACCCTGGGTTTTCGGGGGCGGAGCTGATTTCTGGAGCTCCGAGTTTTAAGGCTCTCCCCGAGGTACATTGTGCGGTGCCAAAAATGAGGCCCGCAGGAGGGGGGGCAACTGCTGATGGCAGAGACGGGGCGGCTTCATTAGCTTATGCGACCAGTCACTTCGAATGATGAGCGTCGCGGGCTAGGCTGCAGCCGCATACAGTTCTTCCCCTAAAATCTGTGAAGGCGCTTTGAGGTGTGTTGCCTACCTCCGCCAAACCAGCTGCTGTTGCTTCAGCCCTCCTCCTCTTATTTGGTCAGAGGATACCCTCAAGTTTCATTTTTTTCAAAACCCTAGACTTCCATGGGACCTCAATTAGTCCGCGCTGGCGGAATAAATTGGAACCCAGCTTCCGGCGGGGGCGGGGCGCGAGAAGAGCAAGAATTCGACCTGCATTCCAGGCTATGTGATCGCCAATTGGCAGAGGAGGTACCAAGTTTCCAATCTCCTTGAGTGCTGGCGGAGCTCTGAACAGTTTCTCTCTCGGTTTCAGATAGTGGAACCCAAAGTTTCCCATCACTTCCTTGCGGACGTCACTGGAGAACATGAATTCCTCAAACGATACTGTCTCAACGCCACGATGAAGGAACGAGGTGGCCAGGCGTTGTAAACGAATAGTCGTAACTGCGACATAAATTAGTCTCCTCATTCCCTTCTGTCTCTCGAGTTCACCCCGCAAGGAGTCCCGAGCGAGACGGTCAGGAATTATCCCGCGGATGTCACGAGTGACCGCCATAACCTTGGCACTCCTCACAATGTTCGCGCCCCAGAAATGCCTCGCGGGCGGATCGTTGTTGAGGACTAAAAGTGTCGTGTCCGCAAAGGAACTAGCGATGAGGCTCTCGACAAGGCTGAAATATGGCCCAGGATTGCCCAAACCAATTGCGGCTAAGACGTCCTCGCCATCTTTCGCAACCTGTTCGAACCTCTCATACGTGATTCCCGGGAAGTTGCCGCTGTTGACGGTACGATTCTTCGACACGCCGCTGCTTACGAAAGTCTCAATCAGGCCTCTATGTTCAGATTGGTCCAGGCCAACTCTTCCCTCTGTGATGAGCGCCAGCAGTCCGGGTAGGTCCAACTCCTGTGGGTACTGTCGGAAGTACCGTAGCGGGGAGTGAGGGCGCCCCGGTGAGAAAAGCGCGGTTTCATCCGGATAGCCACCCGAGAGCCCCACCGCTTGACCTTGGTCGACCAGAGCGTCAACCAAGGCGCTCGAACCCGACCGCCGAAATCCCATCACATGAACAATCACTTTAACAACCTTCAGAGGACGGGGCTCGTTCGGAGGAAACTAGTACATTAACACAATCTTACCGTGGCCCAACGTGATAAGCAGACTCTCACACTTTAGCAACGAGGAGCGAGTCATGCAACAGCACGACGTGCCTCACGTCTTTTGCCGGAGTAAGGGTGCCGAAGCCTCACCTAGGACTGCGGGCGTGATGATGCGGCCCTTCCGCTGTGGAAAAGGAACTGTCAGTGAGCGCTCGAACACAAACGATACGGAAATATGCGATGGCCTATAAGGAGGTGGCCCGTTCGGGTAAATCAACCATGCTGGCTGGATTGTGTGAGGTTATGAGTCGGTCCAGGGATAAAGCCCGCAGGCGCCCGACCGGTCACGAATATGAAACCCCGGGCAGGGAAGTATTCCTCCAACGCGATCAAAGTTTCGCAAGCCGTTTGGGCAGTACCCGGTGGTAAATGCGGAAAATACCTCGCCAAATCGATGCCATTTCTTCTCGATGCCTGGGGAAGCCGCGGGAACTCGTGCCGAGCAGGCGACGCTTCAGGGACACGGTCCGGTCTGAACTCTGAGCGAGGAGCGGTTAGTGCCGCGACGATTGACCGTATTTATGGCAACAAGGTCCAAGGATGCCCTCCACGGTCTCTTCAGGACAGCACTGTAACCACTGTTGCGCTCCACCATCCAGACCCCATAGCAGGCGACGAAGTCGAAGCAGCACCAGGGTTTTTCGAAGTGGATACGCTCGCCCACTGCGCGCCGAGCCTGAAAGGTGAGTTTCTTCGTAGCCTGTACATGACTGACATGTTCACCGGTTGGGTCCACGCCCACAGCGCAGGCAGTAGCACCCATATTCTCAAACGTCACGCCGTTGAGATGATTCCTTTCGAAATCAGGGATGGATTTGGGTAATGGTTCCAAGTTCATCGACTAGGGACTGGTGTCCTGGGCCGCCGAGCGCGACATTTACTTCTCCCGGTTGAGGCCTGAGAAGAAAAACGGTCCAGCAACCGTCGAGTCGAAAAACAGTCACGTACTCCGAAAATACGCCTACTACTTGCGCTATCACACCCCGGAAGCGTTAGCGCTACTCGGTCAACTTTGGCATTTAATCAAAGACCAGATGAACCATCTCCTCCCCACGAATAGACCCATCGGGTTCACCACTATACGAAAGGGGAAACGTCGCCGAGTGTGTGATGCTCCCCAAACACCCCTCGATTGTTTCCTAGCCAGCCGGGTCCTCAGCCAAGATCACAAACAGGACCGCCTCAACCGGCGACTGCTCTTAACCCCACGGCTCTGCCCCCCCCAACGTTGACCGAGTCCAACAGAAACTCACCAGCCTTGCCAGAACACCCGCCCTGCGACTAGACGCCCAACACCGAAAATCATTGCCCAACAGCCACACAGGGGTGTACAAAAACGACGCCAGCTAACCTTTGC
>Ga0209702_10008316_pt1 | contig 12145 bp, 7 predicted proteins | sample FRY01_FD_187210 | JGI IMG/M metagenome (GOLD analysis project Ga0209702, IMG submission 187210) | Freshwater microbial communities from Lake Fryxell liftoff mats and glacier meltwater in Antarctica - FRY-01 (SPAdes) (version 2) | ecosystem: Environmental > Aquatic > Freshwater > Ice > Glacier... | reverse complement strand
CCAACCCGCCTTGCGCGCGGCGTGCAGATAGGCGGTGAAGCGCGCGGCAAGGGTCTGCGCGCGCTGTTCATCCAGCGGAAGCGAGGCATCTTCGGCGCGGGCGTTGGCCATGTAATCTTGGGCGACACCGCGTTTTTCAAGACGGATCAGCGTTTCTTCAGACCACTTTGCATAGGATTTGTTCATCAGCCCAAGGTCAAGAAGCCATTCGCCGGGGTAGTCGATAATATCCAGATGCACGGTGCGCGGGCCGGTCAGCCCCGACAGGAACCCCGCAGGCCGCACGCGGAACGACAGGCGCAGTTCCGAGATCGACCGGGTGGAGGCGGGCCAGCGCGGATCATCCCCGGTCAGCGCGGCAAGGTGTGTCTCGAAATCAAAGCGCGGCAGGGTATCGTCGGGCTGGGGTTGCAGGAACACCGCCTCGATCCGGCCATCTGCCTGGGCGCGCAGTTGCGGCATGCGGCCACGGTCCAGCAGGTTCGCCACAAGGCCGGTGATGAACACGGTCTTGCCTGCGCGCGACAGGCCCGTGACGCCAAGGCGGATCACAGGTTCGAACAGGGTTTCGTTGACCTGCGCCACGGCACCTTCGATGCCGCGGGTGATCCCGTCGGTGATACTGCCAAGACCCACGCGCTGCCCCTTTGCCTGTTGCCGCCAAGATAGGCAGGGATGGCGCGACATTACAGGGGAAACAAGATGGTGTCCGAGGTTGCCTTCGCCTGGCGAGAGTCAGACGTCCGTCTGCTTTGCTGGACTTTTCGGACCATCAAGGCAGCATCCGGCTTCAAACGGTCTTGCGACGAACGAGCAAGATATCCGCAACCACCAGCACCACGATTGCAACCAGTGACATTCCGAACACCGGAACCTGAAAGTTTTTGGTACGTCGTCAACCGGTCATCGGCAGCCAACGCCGTAACGACACCGAAGACGGCAAGCAAGTCGTGAAACACGGCGGTTGCGCAGACATCTCGGGACAGGAAGATAAAGGCGCCGGTCATCAGTCCGACCACCGCAGGGAGACTGACCCTTTCAATGGTGTTGAACGGAGGGCCTTAGGCTCAGGTTTCAAGTGCAACACCCACGGCCCGCAGGGCACAAGATGTTGCGATGGACAAACGACGCAAGCACCTTATAGGCGAGGAACGTGGCGTGATTTTGGCGCTGTTTCGGGGCTTGTTTGGCAAGATCGGTCATGGGCGCCTCGGGCCGAGCCCGCAAGTCTGCCGCGCAATCGTTAAATTCTCTGCATTTGACGTGGGCAACGGTTGTGCATCCCAATCGTATCACCCGATTGCCATGCACCCCGATCCGCATTAACCCTTGGCAATGCTCAGTTACCAGCACCTTTACCACGCCGGGAATCCGGCCGATGTCCACAAGCATGCACTTCTGTGCTATATGCTTGATTATATGACGCAAAAAGACAAACCGTTGACCTATATCGAAACTCACGCCGGGCGCGGATTTTATGATCTGGGGTCTGATGAGGCGCTGAAAACCGGTGAGGCTGCGATGGGAATAACTGTTCTGGAGCAATACTTCAGCCCAGATCACCCCTACCTTCGGCGCCTCTCCGAGACCCGCGCCCAGCACGGACCCCACGCCTACCCGGGCTCACCATTGCTTGCGGCATTGACCCTGCGGGAGAAAGATACCCTGCATCTTGCAGAACTTCACCCGCAAGAACACCGCATCCTATGCCAATATCTGGAACCCTGGGGCGCGCACATCCACCAGAAAGACGGCTTCCTGACCGCCCTCGCCCTGACGCCCCCCACCCCCCGCCGCGGGTTGATGCTCATCGACCCCAGCTACGAAATTAAGGCAGATTACCTGAACATTCCCAAGCACATGGCAGAAATTTCCCGCAAATGGAACGTCGGCGCAATCGCCCTGTGGTACCCCATTCTGACCGCCGAACCCCACGAGGATATGCTTGGGGCACTGACCCGAAACCACCCCGACGCCCTGCGCCACGAGGTCCGGTTTCCTCCGGCGCGGGATGGTCACCGGATGCTGGGATCGGGGATGTTTATCATCAACCCGCCCTATGGCACGGTCGCGTGTGCCGCTGAATTGACCTTGATTTTCAGGAACGCCTGATCAACGCATCCGTTGCGCCGAGCTGGCATCGCGGCCTGAAAGGACCACAAAGCGAAGCTTCACCCCTGCAACGTCCGCACCCCGATCCCTTCACCGCGAGCCTTCATCGCCTCCACCGCCGCAATACTCGCCGCGGCCGTGGTGAAATACGGGATCTTGTCGTAGAGGGCGACGGCGCGGATATCGCGGGAGTCGGAGATGGCCTGCGCGCCTTCGGTGGTGTTCAGCACCAGCGCGATATCGTCGTTTTTCAGCATGTCCACAATGTTCGGGCGGCCTTCGTAGACCTTGTTGACGCGGGTGGAGGGGATGCCTGCGGTAAAGAGCCAGAGGGCGGTGCCGCGGGTGGCGATGATCTCGAACCCCATGGTCACAAGGTCGCGGGTGGCTTGCGCGAGGGCCTCGGTTTTGTCGGTGTCCTTGACCGACAGGAAGACGCGGCCGGATTCCGGCAGGTGGGTGCCCGCACCCATTTGCGCCTTCAGGAAGGCCAGGGCGAAGGTCCGGTCCCATCCCATCACCTCGCCCGTTGAACGCATCTCGGGGCCAAGCAGCGTATCGACGCCGGGGAAGCGGGCAAAGGGCAGGACGGATTCCTTGACGGAAAACCAAGGGGTTATCGGGTTGGCGAGCGTTAGCGGGTCGGCCAGCGGCAACACGGTGTCGGGGCCAACGCCTGCGGCATAGGGGGCGCGCATCGGGAAGGTGCCAAGCTTTTCGCCGGCCATCAGGCGGGCTGCGATGGAGGCGATAGCGCAGTCGGTCGCTTTGGCGACGAAGGGGACGGTGCGGGACGCGCGGGGGTTGACCTCCAGCACATAGATGTCGTCGCCCTTGATGGCGAATTGCACGTTCATCAGGCCAACGACGTTGAGGGCGAGGGCCATTTGCACGGTCTGTCGTTTCAGTTCCTCGATGGTGGCGGCGGTAAGGGAGTGCGGGGGGAGGGAACAGGCGCTGTCGCCGGAATGGACGCCGGCCTCTTCGATATGCTCCATGATGCCCGCGACGTGGACCGATTGACCGTCCGATAGGGCGTCAACGTCAACCTCGATGGCGCCGGAAAGGTAGCTGTCGAGCAGGACGGGGGAGGTGCCGGAAACCTGCACGGCCTCGCGGATGTAGCGTTCCAGCTGTGCGTCGTCGCGGATGATTTCCATGGCGCGGCCGCCGAGGACGAAGGATGGGCGGATCACCAGGGGGTAACCGACCGTGGCGGCGACGGCGAAAGCCTCGTCACGCGAACGGGCGGTGCCGTTGACGGGTTGCCTGAGGCCGAGGCGTTGCAAAAGTTGCTGGAAACGCTCGCGGTCCTCAGCCAGGTCGATGGCATCGGGCGTGGTTCCGAGGATCGGGATACCTTCGTGGGCAAGGGCTTGCGCAAGTTTCAGCGGGGTCTGGCCGCCGAATTGCACGATGACGCCGTGGAGGGTGCCGTTGTCCTGTTCGACCCGCAGGATTTCGAGGACGTGCTCCAGCGTGAGCGGTTCGAAATAGAGGCGGTCGGACGTGTCGTAGTCGGTGCTGACCGTCTCGGGGTTGCAGTTGATCATGATCGTCTCGTAGCCGGCAGCAGTCAGGGCATAGCAGGCGTGGCAACAGCAATAGTCGAACTCGATGCCCTGACCGATACGGTTGGGGCCACCGCCAAGGATGACGACCTTTTTGGCTGCCGACGGGCGGGCTTCGCATTCCACGTCGCCCATCACGGGGGTTTCATAGGTGGAATACATGTAGGGGGTTTGTGCTTCAAATTCGGCGGCGCAGGTGTCGATGCGTTTGAACACGGCGGTGACGCCGAGGTTGTGGCGCGCGCGGCGGACTTGCGCCTCGTCCCGGCCTGTCAGGGTGGCAAGGCGGGCGTCGGTGAAGCCCAGCATTTTCAGTTTGCGCAGACCGTCGGCTTTCAGCGGCAAGCCAGCGGCACGGATGGCGGCTTCGGCGTCGATAATCTCGCGGATGCGGGCGAGGAACCACGGGTCGAACGCGGTGGCCTGGTTGATTTCGTCATCGGTCAGGCCGTGGCGCATGGCTTGTGCAATGACGCGGATACGGTCGGGGGTGGCGAGCGACAGGGCCTTGGTGATGGCGATGCGGTCTGGCGCGCCTTCGATGGCGATTTCGTCAAAGCCGGTCAGGCCGGTTTCCAGCGATGCCAGTGCCTTTTGCATCGCCTCATGGAAGGTGCGGCCAATCGCCATCACCTCGCCCACCGATTTCATCGCGGTGGTGAGTTCGGGCTTGGAGCCGGGGAATTTCTCGAACGCGAAGCGCGGTATTTTCACCACAACGTAATCGATCGCGGGTTCAAACGACGCCGGAGTGACTTTGGTGATGTCGTTGTCCAGCTCGTCCAGCGTGTAACCGACGGCGAGTTTGGCGGCGATTTTGGCGATGGGGAAGCCGGTAGCCTTGGAGGCCAGCGCCGAGGACCGCGACACGCGGGGGTTCATCTCGATCACCACCATGCGGCCATCGGCGGGGTTGATCGCCCATTGCACGTTGGAACCGCCGGTTTCCACGCCGATTTCGCGCAATACGGCGATGGAGCCGTTGCGCATGATCTGGTATTCCTTGTCGGTCAGCGTCAGGGCCGGGGCCACGGTGATGCTGTCGCCGGTATGCACGCCCATCGGGTCGATATTTTCGATGGCGCAGACGATAATGGCGTTGTCCTTGCGGTCGCGGACCACCTCCATCTCGAATTCCTTCCAGCCGAGGAGGGATTCGTCGATCAGGATTTGCGCGACGGGGGAGGCGTCGAGGCCGGAACGGCAGATGCGTTCAAAGTCGTCGCGGTTGTAGGCCACGCCGCCGCCGGTGCCGCCAAGCGTGAAGGCGGGGCGGATGATGGCGGGCAGGCCGACATATTCGATGGCGGCCAGACATTCGGCAACACCTGCGGAAATGTCAAAGCGGCCGTTGGGCAATTTGGGTGCGGCGACGATGGTGGCTTTGGGGTTTTCAAGGCCGATCCGGTCCATCGCCTCGCGGAACAACTTGCGATCTTCTGCCATTTCGATGGCCTGCCGATCCGCCCCGATCAGCTCAACCTTATACTTTTCCAATATTCCCATATCGGCCAGCGCCAGCGAGGTGTTCAGCCCGGTCTGCCCGCCCATGGTGGGAAGCAGCGCATCTGGGCGTTCTTTCTCGATGATCTTGGCGACGACTTCGGGGGTGATGGGTTCGATATAGGTGGCGTCGGCCAGCCCCGGATCGGTCATGATGGTGGCGGGGTTGGAGTTCACCAGGATGACGCGGTAACCTTCTTCGCGCAGCGCTTTGCAGGCTTGGGCACCCGAGTAATCGAACTCGCAGGCCTGACCGATGATGATGGGGCCCGCACCGATGATCATGATGGATTTGATGTCGGTTCTTTTTGGCATGTCGGCCCCCATGACGCGCGGTTTGGCGCAAAACTTCGGGGGTTATAGCTCTGCCCGGCTTAGGCGCAACCCCTGTTCCGGGGGATCTGGCACAGGCGGCCGGGGTGCGCCCAACCGCCTTTTGGTCAAGGCCGCCGGTTCAGGCGGTTTCGCCGAACGCGGCAATGGCGGCCTTGCGTCCGGCATTGGCGATCCCGCCGGCGAGACCCGGGCCCTGACTGAATTGTTTCAGGATTACGGTAATTTTTTGGGCCTGCGGGCGACCGGATGTCGCAAATGGCAGGCGGTCCGGGGAAAACGACTGGCGAAAACGGCGGACAGGCACTAGGTCACGCCAAGGTGGATGCGAAGGGAAGTGTGCGGCGTGATCCTGTGTGAAAACGGACCCGATGGAACCCCCGCGCTGTTTGACGGCGCGGCGCAGGTCATTGTGGCGCAGACGCTGGATTCTGTTGCCCCGGCATTGCAGGCTTTGGACCGCGCGCGGGCGGATGGCGCATGGATTGCGGGCTTTGCCGGCTATGAGGTGGGGCTGGCGCTGGAGCCGCGCCTTGCCGGGCTGATGCCTGCGGGAACCGGCGAGCCGTTGCTTGCCTTTGGCGTCTATGAAGCGCCGGTCCCGGCGGATGCGGTGCTGGCGCTGGCGGCCAGTGGTGCCGGGGCGGCGCGGCTGGCTCCTTTGCAACCGCTGGTCGGCCGCGCAGCCTACGACGCTGCATTTGCGCAAGTGATGGCCTATATCGAGGCGGGCGACTGCTATCAGGTCAATCTGACATTTCCGCTGGAAAGCCGGATGCTGGCGGGAACTCCGCTGGGGCTTTACGGTGCGTTGCGGGCGGTGCAGCCGGTAGGCTTTGGAGTTTATTGCGATCTGGGGACAGGGCCACTGGTCATGTCGCGCTCGCCCGAGTTGTTCTTCACGCTGGATGCCGGAGGGCAGATATCTGCGCGCCCGATGAAGGGGACCGCACCGCGCGACCCGAACCCGGCGCGCGACGCGGCGCTGGCGGCGGAACTGGGGGCGTCGGAAAAGGCGCGCGCCGAGAACCTGATGATTGTCGATCTGCTGCGCAACGACATCGGGCGGATTGCACGTATCGGATCGGTGAAGGTGCCGGAACTTTACAAAGTGGAACCCTTCGCCACCGTGCACCAGATGTCGTCGCGCGTGGTCGGACAGCTGGACGGGCAGCCGGGGCTGACCGATCTGATGGCCGCGCTGTTTCCCTGCGGATCGGTGACCGGTGCGCCAAAAATTCGCGCGATGCAGATCATTGCCGAGGTGGAGCCGCACCCGCGCGGCATCTATTGCGGTGCGATGGGGTGGATGGCCCCTGACGGGCGCGCCGCCTTCAACGTGGCAATACGCACGTTGCGGTTGTATTCGGACGGGCGCGTACTGCTGAATGTCGGTGGCGCTGTGGTCCATGATTCGACGGCCGCCGGCGAATGGGAGGAGGCGCTGTGGAAAGCGCGCTTTGCGGAACTGAACCCGGCCTGACCCTGATCGAGACGCTGTTGTGGGATGGCGCGGTTTTCGTGCGCCTGCCTCTGCATCTGGCACGGCTGGAAGCGTCGGCCGCGTTGCTCGGCTGGCCATGCGCGGGGGCGGAGGCAGCTCTCCGGGCCGCAACCCCCGATCGCCCGGCGCGGATGCGTTTGACGCTGGATGCGGGCGGGCAGATCGCGGTGACGGTGGCACACAAACCCGCGCCGCTGGCGCAGTGGCGTCTTGGCCAGGCCGAAGCGCGCCTGCATTCTGCCGACCCGTGGTTGCGCATCAAGTCCAGCCGCCGCGCGGTCTATGATACCGCCCGTGCGTCCCTGCCTGCGGGGCTGGATGAAGTTATCTTCCTCAACGAACGCGGCGAGGTCTGCGACGGCACGATCACGACGCTGTTCTTCGATGCGGGGGCGGGTCTTTGCACACCACCTGTGTCCTGTGGCCTGCTGCCCGGCGTGCTGCGCGCGGCAATGCTGGCACGTGGCTGCCGCGAGGAGGTACTGAACGCCGAGATGTTGCCCCTTGCCCGGCTCTGGCTCGGCAACTCTCTGCGCGGCCTCGGCCCGGCCGTCTGGGCGGGATGAGCGGGATTTCTCCGTTGCTTTTGTCCCTCCAGCCCCCCCATCCACAGCTTCCGGCGCCGGAAAGTGAACCGCCCCGACGTTGCCGGAGGCTGATGTGTTCAACGACCAGGCAACCATATCAAGCGTGCTCAGATGTGCCTGGAACGCCTCTTCTGCCCCTGCGGGGGTGATGTACCCGATGCCTTGGCAGACAGCGGTCGAGGCCCGGGCGCGAAACTTGCAGGCTCAGAAGCTCCCGGATCGCCACAGGCAGGTCGTCAATGGATGCCCGCAACCTGCGGCGCAGCGCCACCACAACCGCCTGTTGCTTCTTGCGCCGGGGGCAACGTGGTCTGCGGCCGGTGTGGCGCGTAACTGCGGTCATAAAAGCCGTCACGATGGTGCCGCTTGCAAACCGTTTGCTGTGTCGTACCAAACCGTTCCGCCAGAAAACGCGGATTGCCGGGGAAGAATGTCATCATCCGGGATGTTACGCATCGGGCCGCAAATATCCCCGCCCGGGGCCGCGCCACCAGCCAATGCGGTGCAGGCCGGTTTTATGCCGTGGCAACGCCGCCTGAGGGGTCTCGATGGCCCCGAAGGCGGCTCTCCCGTGCTGCGGTCGGAGGCCTGCGGCGCGGATATTTGGGCGAAGATGAAAGCCAAAGGGGGCGCTGCGGCTTGACTTCGGGCGTGGCGCGATGTGTATCGGCGCGGAAATGGACTGAAGCCTCGGAAAGGGGATCGTGATGCACGCCTATCGCAGCCATACTTGCGCGGAACTGAACACGGCCCATGTCGGCCATGAGGTGCGGGTGTCGGGCTGGGTTCACCGGGTGCGCGACCATGGCGGTGTGCTGTTTCTGGACCTGCGCGACCATTACGGCATCACGCAGGTGATCTGCGATGCGGATTCGGCAGCGTTTGCCGGGTTGTCTGCGGTGCGCGCGGAATGGGTCGTGCGGATTGACGGGCAGGTGAAGGGGCGCGATGCGGCGCTGGTCAACCCGAAGCTTCCGACCGGCGAGATTGAGGTTTACGCGACGGGCGTGACCGTGCTGGGGGCTGCCGACGAGTTGCCGATGCCGGTATTCGGCGATGTGGACTACCCCGAGGAAACCCGGCTGACCTACCGTTTCCTTGATCTGCGGCGCGAAAAGCTGCATAAAAACATGATGTTGCGGTCCAACGTGGTGCGGTCGATGCGGCAGCGGATGTGGGATCAGGGCTTCACCGAGTTCCAGACCCCCATCATCACCGCATCATCCCCCGAAGGCGCGCGCGACTTCCTCGTGCCGTCGCGCCTGCACCCCGGCAAGTTCTATGCGCTGCCGCAGGCCCCCCAGCAGTTCAAGCAGTTGATCATGGTGGCGGGGTTCGACCGCTACTTCCAGATCGCCCCCTGCTTTCGCGACGAAGACCCCCGCGCCGACCGCTCGCCCACCGACTTCTACCAGCTTGACGTGGAGATGAGCTTTGTCGAGCAACAAGACGTCTTCGCCGCCGTGCAGCCGGTGATCCAAGGCATATTCGAAGAATTCGCGCCGACCAAAACCGTCCACGCCGACTGGCCCTTGATCGCCTACCGCGACAGCCTTGCCTGGTACGGCACCGACAAACCCGACCTGCGCAACCCGATCAAGATGCAGATCGTGAGCGACCATTTCCGGGGTAGCGGCTTCGCCATCTTCGCCAAACTTCTGGAACAAGACGGCACCGAAATCCGCGCCATCCCCGCGCCGGGGGGTGGCAGCCGCAAGTTCTGCGACCGGATGAATGCCTTTGCGCAACAGCAGGGGCTGCCGGGGATGGGGTATATTTTCTGGCGAACTGTTGAGGGGTCGCAGTACTCTGAGCAGCTTTGGATGAAGATAAGAACTTGGCTTGATGGGAGAATAACTGATGAGGAACTAGTGCAACGTGGACTCATCCAAACGAAGAATGAGCAATGGGATCGTTTGGATGAACTGATGGCCCGGTATCATGCCGAAGACCCACTCGGAAAACTTCAGGTCAAGACGCAAATTGAAGCGGTGTTTGGCCCCGCGAAAATTGAAGCCGCAGGCCCCCTCGCCAAAAACATCGGTCCCGAACGTGCCGAAGCGATCCGCCTGCAACTGAACCTCGGCCTTGGCGACGCCGCCTTCTTCCTCGGCGGCAAGCCCGAGACTTTCGAGGCCGTCGCTGGCCGTGCCCGCACCGAAATCGGGCGGGAACTCAAGCTGACCGAGGAAAACTGTTTCCGCTTCGCCTGGATCGTCGATTTCCCGATGTATGAGAAGACGGAGGAGGGCAAGATCGACTTCAGCCACAACCCGTTCTCGATGCCGCAAGGCGGGCTTGAGGCGCTGAACGGCGATCCGCTCAAGGTCTATGCCTACCAGTACGACCTTGCCTGCAACGGCTATGAGTTGATCTCGGGAGGTATCCGCAACCACAAGCCCGAGATCATGTTCAAGGCGTTCGAACTGGCAGGCTACCCTGCGGACGAGGTGGAAAAGCGCTTTGGCGGCATGGTCAAGGCGTTTCGCTATGGCGCGCCGCCCCACGGCGGCTGTGCGGCGGGGATCGACCGGATCGTGATGCTGCTGGCGGACGAGGCCAACATCCGCGAGGTCATCATGTTCCCGATGAACCAGCGCGCCGAGGACCTTCTGATGGGTGCGCCGTCGGAGCCGCTGAGCGCGCAGTTGCGCGACTTGCACCTGCGGGTCGTGCCGAAGGACTGACGCTTTGCGCAGGCTCTTTTTCCGTGCTTGCCCGTTCTTCGGGGCTGGCGGGGGCGGCGTCACGCGGCCGTTTTGCCGGTGCGCGGCCTTCCGCCGGAGTGATCGGCCACGGCGGATGTTGACGGTCTGGGCCGCCGTGCTGCGGGGTGTCGGCATTCCTGAGGGCGGTTTGGGCCGAAAGCCGCCCGCAGCCTTTCTGCGGGATGATTTTTGCCGTCGCAGCGCCTATATTGTGGCTCCGTGACCGGAGCCGCCGCATGACCGCCACCCCCAAGACTGCCACCCCATGACTGCCACGATCGCCGCGATCCGCTTTGGCTATGGCTTGCCGCTGCCCGGTGGCGCGCCGGTGACGCCGGGGGCCATGCTCGCGGCTTTGGCCGGGCCCGACGTTGCGGCCGCCGCGCATCCTGTGCCGGCGCTGGCGGATGTGCTGCCGCTGATCCGTGATTTCGACGCCGCCCGTGCCGCGCTGCGCAAGAACGAAGCGCTGCGCCCGGCCTATGACGCAGCGGTGGCCGCAACGGTGGCGCAGCAGCAGGCGGCAACAAGGGCCACGCTTGTCCGCACTCTGGGCGCGGCAGACGGGTTGCGCGAGCGGTTGGTGCGGTTCTGGGCCAACCATTTTACCGTGGTGTCCACGGCGGGCAGGACGCGGGCGCTGCCCTTTACGCTGACCGAGGATGTGATCCGCCCGCTGCTGTCGGGGCGGTTTGCCGCCATGCTGCGGGCGGTGGCGGTGCATCCTGCGATGCTGTTGTATCTGAACCAGGCGCAGTCCATCGGGCCGGGATCGCCGGTGGGCAAGAAACGCAAGCGCGGGCTGAACGAAAATTACGCGCGCGAGTTGATCGAACTGCACACGCTGGGCGTCGGGGCGGGCTACAGCCAGACGGATGTGCGTGAACTGGCGGAACTGCTGACCGGGCTGGCTTATGACCCCGAGACCGGCTTTCGGTTTGCCCCACGCTGGGCCGAACCGGGGCCGGAAACCGTGTTGGGGCGGCGCTACGAGGGCGCGGGGCTGAAGCCGATCCATGCCGTGCTGGAGGATCTGGCGCTGCGCCCGGAAACCGCGCGGCATATCGCGCGCAAGCTGGCGGTGCATTTTGTTGCTGATGAACCGCCCGCGGATCTGGTGGCGGATCTGGAAGCGGCCTTTGTGGCGAGCGATGGCGATCTGAGCGTGGTCCATGCGGCGCTGCTGCATCACCCGGCGGCCTGGGGGCCTTTGGGTGGCAAGGCGCGGCAACCGATTGATTTCGTGCTGGCCGGGCTGCGTGCGTTGGGGGTGACGGCGGCAGATCTGGCGGCGCTGGCCCCGCTGGGCCGCCTTGTTTTGAACCCGATGCGGGCGATGGGCCAGCGGATAGAGGGGCCTTATGGCCCGGATGGCTGGCCCGAGGCTGCCGAGGCGTGGATCAACTACGTCTACGACCGAGCGAACTACGCGAAGCTGGTGGCATTCGTCCAGTACGTGCCGGTGCTGTCGGGGATGACCGAGGAGCTGGAGAAGATCGATCCGGCCGCGGCCGCTAATCCGCTGATCAACCCGCCCCAGGAGATTCTGGAGAAGTCCAAGGCCTGGGCGGCGCTCACCGACGAGCAGACGCAGGAGTACAACACCGCCTACGCCGCCGTTACCGGCGGCTGACATATGGCCGGTGTAGCCACCAGCAGTCGGCAGCGGAGCAAGATTGCTCCGTACCTGATGGTCCTGCCAGCGCTCGCGTACCTCGGGATCTTCTTCGTGGTGCCGTTCTTCTCCCTGGCACGAACGTCCTTGTCGGAGACCGGCGGGTCGATTTATCTGCCGACGCTGACCTTCGCCTGGGACTTCGGCAACTA